>SESA01000699.1_pt1 | contig 20310 bp, 5 predicted proteins | sample 3171451 | NCBI WGS metagenome assembly SESA01 (sample SAMN06051862, study PRJNA518727) | freshwater metagenome | biome: subpolar coniferous forest; feature: holomictic lake; material: water; isolation source: holomictic Lake 227, 8 m depth | place: Canada: near Kenora, Ontario | collected 2013-06-25...
GACGAGCAGACGCTCGCCCCTTCCGCGGGTGAAAGCATTGTCTGTCCCTCTGTTGTCCCCCCATTTTTCAAGTGTTTTCGGAGAGCCCTATGTACCGGGTTTTTTACCGGACAGTAGTGAGCGGCATTGACTATTTATCAGCCCGACATTATAATTAAAAAATGTGGATTGAGTCGCTTCATTAAGACGCATGGCTATAAATAAAAGTGTGGGCTCTTACGTGAGTTAAAGTCGCCATTGAAAAGTGGAGAGTCAGGGATGTTATTGAATACAAGAAACGTTTTAGCTATCATCAGCTCGATGGCAGTGATCATTACGGGAAACGTGCAGGCGGCGAGTTACTACTGGGACATCAATGGCACCACGTCTGGCGCGGGCGGGGCCACGCCCAGCGGCATCTGGGATGGAGCGAACACATTCTGGAATACAGACTCGGCTGGCGGCATTGGCTCGCTGAACGCCTCGCCCACCACCAGTGACAATCTGATTCTTGCCGCCGGCTCGGATGCAAGTGGTTCCTATACACTCACGCTCAGTGGTTCTCCCAGCGCCCAGGTCATTACTGTTGAGGAGGGTACGCCTACGATCACCAGCGGCACGCTTACGGTGGGTGCTGCGGGTATAATCACCGTGAACAGCGGACGCAGCTTGGCAATCGAGTCGATCCTCGCAGGCGCGGCGACGAGCCTGGGTAAGTATGGTGCCGGAACGCTTACGCTTAGTGGGGGCAATACTTTTGCGGGTACATTCATGAATGCCGCAGGTACCGTCACCGCGACGACCAGCACCTCTGCGCTTGGAGCGGGCACCTTCACCCTGGGCGGCGGCGCGCTGCAGTTGACCAATCCTTCAGCGTCTCCTTTGAATTTTGCCAGGAACACGACGGTGACCGTCTCCAGCACGATCACCAGCGATGTCACGGATTCGGGGGCCGGTAACACGTACACTCTGGGCACGTTGGCCATCGGCGCCCAACGACTGAACATTGTCAAGGGCGGCAATGTCAACGACAGTGCCGCGGGCGTGACCTTCGGCACGACCACGCTGTCGGTTAGCGGCACGACATTCGATGTCGGGAGTGGCGCCATCCTGACGCTAAATACATTGACAGGTCCCGCCTTCAATTTCTGGAAGCAAGGCAACGGTAAACTAACCTTTGCCTCAGCCGGTTCTACGGCGAGGACTAGCGGGGCGATGTATTTGAACGCGGGTACCGCAGTGCTTGGTGGAACCGTAGGCACTTCTGACGCTTTGGGAACCGCCGGAGCAACTTTGGTCCTGAGCAGCGGGACGCTTGATCTTGCCAGTGATCTCAGCGTTTTGGCTCATCCATCAACCTTGCTTGGGAGCGCGACCATCCTCTCCGACAAGGCAACCAACCCCAGCGGTGGCATCACGCACACCTTGGGCACCCTGACCAGTCTGGGCGCGAACACATTGACAGTTGGCAAGGGTGCCAACGTCAATGATAGTGCGGCTGTTGTCGCCTTTGGCGCAACGACCATCAATGCCGACACTACGTTCTCGGTCGGTACCGGGTCCAAGTTGACGCTCAATACCACCTTGGGCAATGGCGGGTATACGCCCACTTTCACTGGTGACGGCAATGCCACAGTCACAGGCATTATCAGTGGTGGCGGAGGGATGAACATGTCCGGTTCTGGCACGTTGACCCTCACGGTTGCAAACACCTATACAGGGCCGAACACCATCAGTAGCGGCACCGTCACGCTGGGCAACGTCGCCGGGCTGGGTGCCACGGGTACAGCCATGTTGACTATGACAGGCGGGACTCTGAATCTTGCCGCGGTAGGCTCTACGCTCTTGGCGCTCTCCGGCAATTCCAGCAGTGCGATCAACAGTTCGGGCGCGGCTACGCTGACCGTCAACCCCTTGGCCAACTCGACCTCCAGTTTTGCCGGGCCCATCGGCACCGGCCCCACGGCGATAGCGGTTACGGTGAACGGTGTCGGCGCCTTGACACTCAGCGGCAATAATCCTTACTCGGGTATCACGACTCTGACGGCCGGTCAGTTGAACATCAATAACAATGGCGCCCTGGGTACCAGCGCCCTGGCCGCGGCGTTGACCCTTACCAACGGCATCATTGACAACACCAGCGGTGACGCTGTTATGCTGACAGCCAATACCCCCGTTACGTTAGGGGGCAACTTTTCCTTCGGTGGTTCAGGGGATTTGAGTTTCGGTAGTGGCATACTCGCCAATGCCGCCACGCCGAAAACCCTGAACCTTATGGGTGCTAACAGTAAAATCCTAACTTTCGGATCTTGGGCTAACAACGTCGCAAGCGCTGTGACAACAATCAACCTCATGCCAGGTTCGACGTCCAAAGTGAACTTGGGTAAATTTGTTTCCTCCTCGGGAACCGCCTCCACGCTGCAAGGAAACGGGAACACGATTGTCACCGGAGGCATTCAGCCTACGGCTGCAGCAACCCCCTTTACCTATTCCAGCGCCGGTACGTTGACCCTCTCTGGCGCGAGCACCTATACCGGTGCTACCACATTCAACAGCGGCACTGTTATTCTCGATGCCACTGGAGGCGCAGCGACGTTACAAGCCACCACCGCCCCGACGTTTGCCGGCGGAACATTCTTTTTCAAAGGCAACGGCTCCGGTACTGGACAGACGCTTGGTAATGTCACGTTGAATGCCGGCGCGTCATCCATGCAAGTTGTCGGCGGCGCCAGCGGCACCACGTTGACTTTGGGCACACTCAGTGCGCCTGCGAGCACTTCCAACAATGGGGTACTTGATATTAGCGTTAGCGGAACTAGCCCAGTTGTTACCACGACTAGTTTGGCTTCGGGGCTGGTCAATGGATTGATGGGTGCGCGCGGCGCGATCACCTTTACCAGCGGGGGCGTCACGAAGTTTGCGACGCTTACTACCAGTGGCGCAAATAATGCGATTTCAGGTCTTGCAATATCAACCAGTTTGCCCGCTTCTGGTGCAACAACGACAGCAAACTACCTTTTCGACAACTCTATTCCGGCAGTAAACACCTCGGAGCAGTGCAATGCCCTGCAACTCGATAACACATCCGGTTCTTTGCAGACTTTGACAATCAATAGTAGCAAGACGCTTACCCTCACAAGCGGCGGTCTTCTCAATACGAGTACATCTGCGTTTAAGATTGCCGGCCCCGGCACCCTGAAGAGCGCCACAGGGACCGCTTCTGATTTGATTGTCCACAATTTCGGCGGTGCCCTTGAGATCGGTGCCGTTATCGCCAACGGTACGGGGACGTCGGTCCTTACAGTAGATGGCCCTGGTACGACGACACTCTCTGGCGTGAATACCTACACGGGCGTGACCTTGGCTAGCGGCGGTTCGGTGGTCAGTATTGGCGCCAATGTTGGACTTGGTGGTACGGCGACCGCAGGACTGACGCTCAATAACGGCACTTTGCAGACTACTGCAACGTTCTCATCGGCACGACCCATTACGCTGGGAGCCGGTGGTGGAACGATAGATGTCGCGGCGGGGACGCTTACGCTGACAGCAGCAAACCCAGGCACTGGCAGCCTGACCAAAAAGGGGACAGGCACTCTACTCCTGACCACTGCGGCCAGTACCTACAGTGGCGGATTCACGTATATTCAGAACGGTGCTTTGCAGGTTGGCGTAGCGAATGCCCTTCCGACCACCACAATGGTCGTTTTGGGGATCGGAAGTAATTCTGGCGTTTTGACTTTGGGAACGTCCGGAGCGACATTCGCCCAGACAGTTGCGGGGTTGTTCACCTCCGGCAGTGGCACGGGCAACGCCGTGGTTGGCGGCAATACCGCCAACTCCACCCTGACCTTTACCGGTAGTCTGTTGACGCCCTCGACATTTGCTGGGACGTTGGGAGGATCTGCTGGCCCCGAACAGAACAACCTGGCGCTGACAGTCACCTCTGGCGCGCTGACTTTGAGTGGGAACAACACCTTCACCGGGGGAGTGGCTCTTAATCCCTCGGCTAACAGTGCCAAAGTAGTATTGAATATCAATAGCGCGAACGCCCTCGGCACTGGCCCTCTGTCGTTTGGTGGTACTGCAGTAACTACCGGAACGGATGCCATCGACAACACCGACGCCAGTTTCAACGGAAGTGTCGCGGGTATCACCACCATCACGCTTGGCAACAACCTCACCTTCGGCGGCAGTTACGGTCTAGATTTTGGTACGGCCAGTGTTGTTTCGGAATCCGCATCCCGTACGCTGACCCTCGGCGGTACGGCACCTCTCACGTTTGGTACGTGGAATATCACAGCCGCCGCGCAGATCTTAACGGTCAACGCCCAGGGAACCTCACCGTCGCTCAACATCGGCACGCTTGACTTGAACACGGGCACAGCGGGGGCAGCCTCCATTATCAGTGGCAATGCCAATGTGAACATTACAACGTTGATCAAAGCTACCGCAGCCAGCACGCCGTTCACCTATAGCGGCACCGGCGCATTGACCATCGGGGGCACCGCCACCTACGGCGGCTTGACCACCATCAGCGGCGCAGGGATCGTGAAACTTGCCGGGACCGGCGGCAATCTTCCCAGCGCCTCTGGTTTGACGATGACTGCCGGAGCTTTCGATCTCAACGGTCAGAATCAGACGGTTGGCACATTGACATTGACGGCACCGGCGAAGATCACCAACAGCAGTGGCACTCCTTCCACATTCACCGCCAGCAATGTGGCCGCAAGTACCGGCAATCTCGATGGCAATCTCTCTGGAAGTTTCACGTTGACGAACGCCGCTGCCGCGTTGAGCGGAACCTATTTGAATGCAGGTAATCTCACCTTCACTGGCAACGGCATTGGCGCACTGACCGTCTCTGGCACTGTGCTGAACGGTGGCAACGTGACCTTCAACGCCAATAACATTCAAGCGATTACTGTTAGCGCTCCAATCCTAAATCCTGCTGGAGGCACTATTTCGAACAGTGGCTCCAGCAGTGGCACGACGACCATCAGTGGTGTCCTTGGCAGCAACGTCACCGCCATCAATAACACAGCCACCTCCCCGCTGACGATCAGCGGCGCGGTCAATATCAACCCGGGCGGTTTGACTGTCACCCAGAGCGGCACCGGGTTGCTCACGCTGGGCGCGGCCACGATCAATGGCAGCGGCAATGTGACCGTGATTGATAGTAGCACCACGGGCGGCAATGTCACGGTCACGGCCATCCCGAGTTTCGCGGGCAATCTCACATTCCAATCCACCGCCACCTCCGGTACCCCGGGCACCATCACCGCCTCCGGCAATATCAACAACGCCGGGACGGTCAGCAACACGGGTAGCGGCAACGCCATGACCACCATCAGCGGCATCATCGGCCCCAGTGTGACCAGCCTTATCCAGAACAGCAGTTCATCGGGATTGACCCTTCAGGGAGCCAATACATTCCGAGGCGACACACGCATCATGGCTGGCACGCTGACGCTGGCCACCGTGGCCACAGGGCTTCAGAACAGTACCTTAGACCTCAATGCCTCTGACGTGGGCACACTGAGTTTTGGTGCCCTCACAGCCGCGACTTTAGGCGGACTGAAGGGATCCCGCAATCTATCGCTGCAGAACGGTTCCTCGGCTGCAGTGACTTTGAGCGTTGGTAATAATGGTGATGCGACCGAGTACTCTGGCAGCCTTAGTGGACTGGGCGCCCTGACAAAAATTGGTGTTGGAACATTCACCCTCAGTGGCAGCAGCGCTAACACGTACGCTGGGGTGACGACGGTTGCTGGTGGCAGCGGTACGTTGTTACTGGCCAAGAGCAGCGGCAACGCCATTGCGGGTGGTGCTCTGACGATCGGCTCGGGCAACAACACTCCGGCCACCGTGCAATACACCGGCGACAGCACGGACATGATTGGCACGGGAACGCTGACAATCAACGGGCGCGGCATTTTCGATTTCAATGGCAAAACAGATACAATCGGTAACGTGGCGATCGTCTCCACGGGGGCAACCACCATTGATCCGACCCCGATTATCAGTACGGCGGGTGGAGGTTCCCTGACCATCGGCACATTGGGGATCACGCCGGTGGCCGGATTCACAAGCAAGATCAACCTGAATGGTGGCACGTTGACTTTAGGCGGCACTGTGACCTTCACTGCCGCGACCACCGGCCAGGCGCAGATCAACGGCGGTGTGCTTTCGTTAGGGGGAACCACGCGCACATTTACGGTTGCTTCCGGAACCAGTGGAAATCCAGACTTGGACATCAACGGCGTGATCTCCAGCGGCGGGGTGACGACCGCTGGTGCCGGCAAGTTGCAGTTCAGTGGGTCTGGTTCCAACACATACGGCACCATCACCACCACCGGCGGCACCGGCAGCCTGTTGCTGAACAAGAGCGGCACGGCCAACGCGATCGGCGTGGGCGGACTCAGTGTCGGCACAGGCACCACGGTCAAATACGTTGGCACCAGCACCGACATGATTGCTGACGCCGCACCAGTGACCATCACAGGCACGGGCATATTAAATTTTAATGGTGTCAACGACACGATTGGCAATGTGACGATCACGGCCACCACAGCGGGCACAACGACGCCGGTTTTGAGTACGGCAGGGGCTGCCAATGTTACCGTCGGCTCGCTCGGCCTCACGGCTTTTGCTGGCAACTTGAGCCAGATCAGCCTTAATGGCGGCACCCTCACCCTCGGTGGCAACGTGACCTTCACTGCAGCGACCACGGGCCAGGCGCAGATCAGCGGCAATCTTGATTTGGGCGTGGCAACCCGGACGTTTACCGTGGGCTCTGGCACTGGCGCGAATCAGGACGTGCTCATTGACGCTGTGATTTCAGGAACCAGCGTGGGGCTGACCAAAGCGGGTGCCGGAAGACTGGCGCTCGCAGGCGTGAACACCTATGACGGACCCACGACGGTAAATGCTGGCACGCTGCTGGTCAATAGCCCCGGTTCATTGGCTTCTGGTAGCGATGTGACTGTGGCCAATGGGGCTACGCTGGGTGGCAATGGAATTATCAACGGGACTGTGACTGCTTCCGCTGGCGCTATTTTGTCGCCAGGAACTTCCTCCGGTACCATTGGAACGCTTACGCTGACCAACAACAGCGCCAACGCTCTGACTCTGAACGGCACTAGTCTGAATTATGATATGCCGTCCAGCGGCGCGTGCGACCTCATTGCGATTACTGGCAACCTGGTATTGAACGGGGTGAACATGGTCTACCTTAATGCGCCCAACGGTATCGCGGAAGGAACCTACACGTTGATGAGCTATGCCGCCAAGACCGGTTCAGGCTCCATCGTCTTCCCGAACGGGACCACCAGCATGTGGAACGCCACGCTGACGGTCAACAGTGACACCGTGACCGTGACGGTCGGCGCAGGCGGTCTTACCACGCAGGTTTTTTGGAAAGGGGCTGTGTCGTACGTTTGGGATGGGGGCGATGCTAACTGGACGAAGAACGGCGTTGCTTCACAAGTGTTTGCAGATGGCGATGACGTGACGTTTGACGACACCGGTGCGGCGGCGTCAACGATCACGAGCGCGGGGACGGTCTCTCCAAACTCGGTGACTTTCAACAACGTCACCAACTCCTACACTGTCTCGGCTATCATCGGTGGCGCGAACACGCCGGTCTGGAAACTCGGCGGCGGCACTGTGATTCTCTCGGGTTCGAACATCTTTGGCGGCGGCGTAATCCTGACATCTGGGACCTTGCAAGGATCCTATGTTGGCACGAGCATTGGCCCTGTGACCAGTCCCTTAGGCGCTGGCAGTCTAACGCTCAACGCAGGCACGCTCCAACTTCGCGCTTCCGGTGCGTTGAGTACCACCGCCGAGACCATCTCTTTTGGAAATAATACCGTAGTCGCCGGTAATCTGACAATTGACGTGAACCGGCCTGGCGCAACCTCGACCACCAAAACCATCGCCTTGGGCACCCTCAGCATGGGCGCGAACACCCTTAACGTCACCGGAACCAACACCTACGGACTTTCCTTCGGGGCCACCACGCTGAGTGGCAATGCGATTTTCAACCCCACGACGGGCAACTTGATCATGGGCGCAATAAGTGAATCAGGCGGCGCACGCAGCATGACCAAAAACGGTACAAACACACTCACTATTACGGGAATCCTCAGCAACACGGGCGGAATTAGTGCCAGCGGTGGCGTTCTCCAACTGAACAATACGGCCAACTCGTTTACCGGCGGCATCACACTCAGCGGTGGAGCTGCTCTTAATTCACCGGATACCACAAGCACTGACGCTCGTATGTATGGTGGTAACACCATAACCGTGTCCAGCAGCAACAGCACGGTAAGAGGCTTCATAAATTCATCGGGCTTTACCACGATGACGGGGGGAATCACAATCAATTTGGGGGCCACCCTCACGACATCTATTGCATCTAGCTCATGGGGATTTAATTCCAGTGGTGTGCTCGACGGCAGCGGCACTTTTGTTGGCAGCGGCACATCGACGACTGGCGTGACGATAAACTTCCTGAATACGGGTAACACCTTCACGGGAACGCTACAAAATCCTGCGGCTAATTACGTTGCAGGATTCAACGTCGCCAGCCTTGGAGACGGTGGCAAGATCCAAATGTTGGCCGTGACCACATTCAGCCTGGATTCCACCACGCCAGCGCCAGTCGTCTTCAGTGCCCGAGTGATCGAGCTTGGGGCTAACGGGACAGTCAACAACAATGCGAGCAATGCGGCCAGGACGCTCACCATCAATACCGACCTGACCTTCAACGGCGCGGGCACCAGAACGCTGACGCTCGGCGGCAGCAACACAGGTGCAAACGACTTCCACGGCAACATCACCAACAACGGGGCTTTGGCGGTCAGCCTCGCAAAGGCTGACGCTGGAACCTGGACGCTATCGGGAACCAACACCTACAGCGGCGTGACCACGGTTAGCGGTGGAACTTTGCAAATTGCCAAACTTGTGTCGCTTTATAATAATATGGCAGCAAGCTGGATTCCGGCCAATCTTCCAGTCGCCAGCGGGGCAACGTTGGCCCTGAATGTGGGGGGCTCGGATGAATTTGGGAATACGGATATGACCACGTTCCTGAACAGCAGTCACATGGGGGGCAGCATCACGACCACTGGCTTCAAGACGGGGTCATACCTTGGATTGGATACGAGCAATGCTGGCGGTTCCTTTGCTCTTGGTACGGTCATTCCGTTGTTTGGCACCGGTAATGTTGTTGGTCTGAAAAAGCTGGGCACAGGGACGTTGATTCTCAGCCAAGTCAATCTTTATACCGGCCCGACTACTGTCATCGCTGGCAAGTTGGTGGGTGTGGTGGGGGGCAGTTGTTCGAACAGTGCGGTGACGGTCAGCAACACCGTCGGGTGCACCCTCGGTGTATTCGTCAACGATAAAACCAAGCAATGGACCTGCTCATCCTTAACTTTCGCAGGCACCAGCGCCACGCTGGCGTTCGCCTTCACCACTACGCCCAGCACTACGCTGGCCCCGCTGAAGGTTGGAACCGGCAACCTCACCTTCACGGGTATTCCTGCCATTACGGTGGATCCCGCTAATCTGGTCAGCGGCGGGATCTACCCCTTGATTGTCGTGACGACTGGCACCGCTCCGACAGGGGTGCCAACCGTCACCATCGGCAATGGTCTCACGGGAATAGTGGCTTGGGGGGGCACGGGTAACAAGACCCTGACGTTGACCGTGGCTGGCACCGCCACCAAGGTGTCGCCACTCAAATGGTTGACTAACAGCGCCGGCACTTGGGACACCTCCACGTCAAATTGGAAAGACAGTGCGACGCCCACGCCCAACACGGTGACTTACGCGGATGGTGTTGTTGCAGGCGATTCCGTAGTCTTTGACGAAACCTATGTGACAGAGGACACGACGGTAACGCTTGATACCCTTGTCAATCCTGCCTCAGTCACGATCAACAATGCAACCCGTAAATACACCATCAGCGGTACCGGTGGAATCAGCGGCGCCTCCGGCTTGACCAAATCGGGTGCGGGCATCCTGACGCTCTCTACGGCAAACACCTATGGCGGCGCGACGACCATCAGCACCGGCACGCTGCAGCTTGGTAATGCTACCGCGCTGGGCACCACGGCCGGCAGTACGACCATTGCTAGCGGCGCGACCGTCGATCTCAACGGCCAGAACATTGCCGAACCGTTCACCATTACCGGCACCGGTATCGGTGGCATCGGCGCCTTGATCAACAACAGCGGCACCCCGGCAGCAGTCACTGGCTTGATCGCCAGCGGTACATACTCCGTCGGGGGTACGGGCAACATGGCACTCTCGATATTTGCCTCTTCGCAGGCCCTCACCAAGGTCGGTACGGGTACGCTGACCCTCGGCGGCACAGCGGATAACAGTCTCTTTGGACTCACCGTCAATGGCGGCATCGCGGTTCTCGGTAAGGCGAGCACGACGAATGTTCATGCACTCGGCAACGCTTCCTCCGTTGGGAGCGGCGCCATGATTCAGTTGGCCGGCTCGGGCGCATACCAATTCTCTGGGGGCAACAGTTTGACCGTGAACAGTGGCGGCGTGTTTGACCTTGCTGGAATGAATCAAAACTTCAATGCTTTGGCCGGCAACGTGAACCTTAACGGTACGGGCATCGGCAGCGGAGGCGCGCTGATCAACAGTGTTGCGGCGACAACCTCCATGCTGACCCTAGGCACGGGAAGTATCGTCTTGCAAAGCGATAGTTCTATCGGCGGCGCTGGTGAAATCATCATTGCGGGTGGCACGACCCCCGCAACCGGTGCGATCAGCGGCACCGGATCTCTCGACAAGATCGGCAATGGCAGACTCATCCTGACGGCCAACAACACCTCCAGTGGTGCTACGACGATCAGTGGTGGCACCTTGCTCAGCCTGGCGGGTGTTGGTTGTGCCAACAGTGCGGTGACAGTGGGCGATGTGGTCGGCGCTACCCTCGAAATTCGCGTTTCCGACAACAGCAAGCAGTGGACCTGTGCCTCCCTCACCAGCGCTGGCACAAGTGCCACGCTGGCGTTTGGCTTTGCCACAACGCCTAACCCTACGGTAGCACCGCTCAATGTGACCGGCACCCTGACGTTCACCGGCGTTCCGGACATCACCGTGGATCCGGCGAATCTGGTCTCCGGGCAATCATATCCCTTGCTGGCCTGTGGCGGCACCCCACCGAGTGGAACGCCAGCGGTAACGATTGGGCGTGGTTTGACGGGAACAACGAGTTGGACTGGCAATACTCTCTATCTGAATGTGAGCGGCACCAGCACGCTGCCGCTTAAATGGGCGACCAGCATCAGTGGCATCTGGGACATTAATACCACGGCCAACTGGAAGGATGGCCTTGCCGCCTTGGTCAATTACCTGGAAGAAAACTATTCTGCTTCGGGTGACTCGGTTCTGTTTGAGGACACCTCTGTGTCTGCCCACACGACTGTAACGCTCAACACCACGGTCAAGCCGGTTAGCGTTGAGGTTACTAATTCGATCTACAACTACACGATCAGCGGGTCTGGCGCCATTAGCGGCACCACCGGACTGACCAAGTCGGGCAGTGGAACACTGACCCTATCCACCACGAACACCTTCACTGGCGGTGTAACCTTGAACAACGGCACGTTGGTCATTAACAACGCGGGCGTTGCGGGCATATCAGGTGCACTGGGTAACGGCGGCACCTTCACCATCAACGGTGGCGCGGTTGACACCGTCGCGGCTGGTAATGTGAATGCTAATGTGAACCCCATCACCGTCAATGCCGATTTCACATTTGCTGGTACGGGAGCCTTGAACCTTGGCACGGGTGCCACCACGTTGGGCACAGCGGCTGGTAGCAGCCGCACGATCACTGTTAGCGCCACTAACTTGACCCTTGGCGGCGCCATCACCAACGGAACCACCGCCAATAGCCTTACCAAGGCTGGCGGTGGCACGTTGACCCTTTCCGGCGTTAACACCTACACAGGCAACACGGTCATCAATGCAGGCACGTTGACAATCGGCGGTAGCGGTAGCTTGGGTAACGGCACCTACGCAGGGGACATTATCAATAATGGTGTGCTCAGCTTCACCACCTCCGCAGCCCAGACGCTCAGCGGCAACATCAGCGGCAGCGGTTCCCTCAATGCCACTCGGGCAACGAGCGGAACGCTCACGCTCTCCGGCAACAACACCTACACCGGTACGACAACCGTCGCCGCGGTCGCCAGCGGCGGCATCGCCACGCTGATCGTCTCTTCGTTTGACTACATCACGAGTGGCACCTATGCCAACCACGGCCTTGGCAGCTCCCTTGGCGCCCCGACGACCATAGCTAACGGCACCATCCAGATCGGTCAGACCTCTTCAGCAAGCACGACCTTGAAATATACGGGTCCTGGTGAAACGACTGACCGCGTCCTCAACTTCACGTTCAACGGTTCTAATGCCAGAACGAACAGCATAGACGCCTCGGGCAGCGGACTGCTGAAGTTCACCCGTGCTTTTACAGGAAGCGGTAGCTCTGCAGTCCTTGGTCTTACTGGCACCGGCCTTGGAGAAGTCGGCGCTGGGATAACTAATTTGTATACGGGCCTTCCCGTTGCCAAATCCGGCTCCGGCATCTGGACGCTGGACGGCGTGAACACCTACACCGGCGCAACGGCAATCAACGGTGGTGCAATATGGGTTCCAACTGGCGCTGGAACCCGACACGCCAGTGCCATCACAATTTCGAACACGGTGGGATGCATCTTCGGCGTTCAGCTCGCGGCGGCCAACGGTCAATGGACCAGCTCGAGCAATTTGACAGTGAACGGTGCGAATAGTGAGATCGACATTGATTATGCCTCGACCATCCCGACATCAAGCACCTCGCAAGACCCGATCAAGGTCCTTGATCTGATGGTGAACGGGGGCGGCAAGTTGAAAGTGCTTGGCGTGGGTGCCATCAGCGCAACAGGGGATTACCCCTTGATTAATTTCACTAGAACCGGCCCGGCCGTGGCGGATACTTACACGGGCTTGACGCTAAGTCTTCCATCAAACATTACAGGGCATCTTAAGACGATCGCCAACCATGTGGTGTTGGTTGTGGATGCTGTCAGCACCATTAGCCTGGGCGGCTCTCTCGGTGAGGTGAATACCACGTATGGGACGCCTTCGGCTTCGCCGACGAGCTTTACGGTTTCAGGAGCTAGTCTGACCAATGCGCCGGGCACTCTCACCGTCGCGCCGCCCTCCGGTTATGAAGTATCCTTGAGCAGTGGTTCGGGCTATACCACCAGCTTGAGCATACCCTATAGCAGCGGGACGCTCGACAGCACGAATGTGTATGTGCGTCTAGCGGCTACTACAGTTGTGGGTAATTACTCCGGCAATATCACGGTCTCCGGCGGGGGCGACTCTGAGACCATTGCCACGGCTTCCAGCACCGTTAGCCCGGCGACGCTGACCGTGACGGCGGACAACAAAATACGGGCTGTTGGCGCGTCTGCCCCGGCCTTCACTGCCACGATCACCGGCTACAAGAACAGCGAAAACGCATCCGTCGTGACCGGCGCACCGACCTTGACCACGGATGCGGTCACCTTGTCGCCTGAGGGTGTTTACACCATCACGTGCGACACAAGCCCCATGAGCGCGGCGAACTACACGTTCAGCCCTGTCAACGGGAACTTGCTTGTGTATGGCAGCCTGACCTGGGCTGCAAGCATTGGCGCATGGGACATCGGCGCGAGCGCCAACTGGACCAACGCCGTGGCCGGAACCCTGGTTTATGCGGACGCCTTGCCCGTTGTGTTTGACGACACCCCGGCCGGCAGCGGGCCGTTCACTGTGACGTTGGACACGGGCGTCATCCCGGACGGCGTGACTTTCAACGCCACCAAGGACTATACCATAACCGGAAGCGGCACCATCGCCGGCGCAGGCGGGCTGACGCTGCAAGGTGCCGCCGCCGTGACGCTGGCCACTACCAACGCCTGTACCGGTGCGACAACGCTCAATGCCGGCACCCTGGCGCTCGGCGCGAACAACGCGCTGACCACGACCAATAACGTGGTGCTTGCAGGTGGTGCGCTGAGCATGGGGAGCTTCACCAACACGCTGGGGACACTGACTGTCACAAGCGACTCGACGCTCGCGCTCGGTGCAGGCGAACTGAGTTTCGCTGACTGTTCAGCCGTCACCTGGACAGCGGCCAAGAAGCTGGCCCTGACAGGTACGCTCCTTGCGAAGACACTTCGGTTCGGGACAAGCGCAAGCGGTCTGACCTACACCCAGTTGTCGAACATCACCATCAACGGCCGGCATGTGATCATCAATGAGGAGGGTTACCTGGTGGCAATGCCTGGATCGTTTTTCCGATTCTTGTAGTGAAAGCATTGTCTGTCCCTCTGTTGCCCAAGGAACGGCTTGTATCCGAGCCAGTTCTGATCCATCAAGGCTCAACATGCGTTTTCGCGAGACGCAGCCCCAGGAGGTCGCCGCGAAATTCCGGATCAATCCATCCGCGATTAGCCGCGCGGCAGAAGAAGTCGCGCCCCCGCCAACTGCCACCCCGATTGACACGCGCCGTTCCTGAACGCGGACCCGTAAAATCACTGACGCTGTTCGTCGGATAATTGCCGTACCAATCCTGACACCACTCCCAGACATTGCCATGCATGTCAAACAGACCCCACGCATTGGCTTGCTTTTGTCCGACGGGATGCGTCGTGCCGCCGTTGTTATCCACATACCAGGCCACGGACTGGAGTGTACCGTGATAGAGGCCATTCGTGCCTGCCCGGCAGGCATATTCCCATTCCGCTTCGGTCGGCAACCGGAATCCGCCATCCTTCACCTTCTTGTTCAATTTCCGGATAAATGTCCGGCACTCTTCCCAACTGACCATCTCTACCGGCAGATCGGGATCCTTTGATCGGCTGGGGTTGGCTTCCATCACCGACTCCCATTGCCGCTGGGTCACCTCGGTCTTCCCCATCCAGAACCCTTGGGTCAGCGTCACGCGATGCAGGCCTTCGTCGGGATCACGATTCGCTTCGTCATCCGGACTCCCCATCATGAAGGTGCCGGGCGGACACCAGACCAGTTCAATCTTTACGTCTTTCCCGATCTCGACGATCTGGAAGGGCTCAAAGGGTGGCTTTTCCTTCTCCTCCGCCAACATCGTAACCTGCCCTGTCGTGAAATTGGCAAACAGATGCGCCTTGCGTCCTCCATTGATCACGACGCTACTACCGAGCGTCTTTTCCGTCCGCATGAAAAGACATTCGTATGTCCCGACCGGGATCTTGTCCTTCATCCATTCGTCTTCCTCTTTCCGGGTGTCGATGCCCAATTCCCGGATGACCACATCGCACTGCAAGGGGAGCGATTGCACAAGCAGTGTCCCGGTCGTCTGGACCGCCATCTGCTGGACGTTGGTTTCCTGTGGATTGACCTCGATACGCGGTTTGAATGGCTGGATGCGGTACTCGGCCACCTTCCCCGTTTTCACGATGATCGTGTCCTCCTGCGGAAAAAATCCGTCCTTCAGCAGACGAAGCGCATGCTGCCCTTCTGACACGTTCTCAATAATATATCCGCCCGCATCAAGCGTGGATACGCCCTGTTTCTTGCCATCAAAGAAGACCGTCACGCCCGGCTCACAGGTCACTTGAACGAACCCTTTATGATTCTGCGCCTGCGACAACGATGCCCCCGCAACGACAAGCAGAATGATGCTCCATTTTTCAAGAAATAAAAAAACGTTATGTCTAATTTTAGCGATAGTCTTCGCGTTCATGTGTATAGCATAACAGATTTCCCTTGATCCTTTCAACACCAGAACACCATGAGAAAAACATGTGAGTGGTCGTTTGTGACTTCAATCATTTTTTCCACGAAAGACACAAAAAAACGAAAAAAGCGAATTGGATATATTGGAGGGTCGGGTTACACCACGACCGCGGCACGGGTGTAACCGTGCCCTCCAAGTAAAATTACCTGCCAGTATATCCCCGTGGCCCCGAGTGAAAGCATTGTCTGTCCCTCTGTGGGGGAAGGTCACATGTCTGCGTGCTTAGGACGAGCAGACACTCGCCCCTTCCGCGGGTGAAAGCATTGTCTGTCCCTCAGTTGCCGTCCCTCAGTTGCCCCCTGCTCTTCGCCCTCAGGGGCTCGGGCTCGCAGTTTGAATTCGCAGTCGCCAAACGAGTCTTGAGAAGCAACAAAGACCTCCTTGAGAATAAGTGTCTTTGGCGTTTGCTCTACTACGCCTCGCCCAAACTGCCTCCATTTCCCGGGAAACAAAGCAGGCGCCTTGACCTCTGCCGCATCGGCGGCGTGCAGCATGGCCGGCGGTGCCAGCAGCAGGGCGGTGAGGATAATGGTGTATTTCATCGTATTAAATCACCGGACGTGAGGCCGCCTGGGGCCTCATGGTACGGTGGATTTGCTTGTTGGCTGAGCGTGGTTTGCTTTCTCGTTCATTTCTCGTTCCGTCCGGAAGGGCGTTCTGGTCATCCCGATTATTTTCATCCAGGCAAAGAGCGGCTCGGGCCACTGGCCTCCCGGTCCTTTTACCATGCCATAATGGAACGCGCAGTGACCACCGGATTCCACTATAAAAAATTCATGTGCAACGCCGAGGGCTTTGAGTCTGTCACCTATTGCCTGAGAAAAGGCAATAGGTGCCGTGGTGTCATCGCGGGCAATAGCAATCCAGGTGGGCGGTGTGTTTCGTTCCAGGGGGAATTTATCAATGGTTTTGCCCTTAGGCCAGCAGCACATCAGTACGCAAAAATCGGGACGGCTGCTGAATCGCTCAACCTTGTCCGCAGCTTTCGTATCGCCACCATCGAAGTGGCTTATCAGGTTCAGACAAAGGTTTGCCCCAGCGGAATACCCTTGAACTCCCACCCGGTTCGGATCGATGTTCCATTGCGCGGCTCGGCTACGCACAAGTCTGACGGCCCGCTTTCCATCGGCCAACGCATCCGCCACCACATCATTCGTGCCGTAGCGGGTACGATACTTCAGGCCGAACACGGCAATGCCCTGTTCGTTCAGCATGCGCACGACATTTTCCACGTGGATACACATGGCCAAGTAGTTATATACGCCACCCGCACAAATGATCAAGGAAGTCCCGCTGTTTTTCTCCTTCGGCGGAAGATAAACAAACAATTGAGGAACGGAAACGTTGCCAAAACGTTCATTGTGAAATGCTTCCGGCCTTGCATTCGTCACCAGTCCTGGCGGATTTTCAGGCCAAAGTGGCACAACTTCGGAAGGGTTTGGCTTGACAAAATCAGAAGGATGGTTCGCAGCGCGTGCGGCAACGACAACGATACAAAATGCGATAATAACGAGAGTTTGTTTCATATTGTCTTTCAAAGCCAACTTGCCATAATGAGCATTGCTGTTATCCGCGATGTGCCTACGCAGGGCAAACCGCCAGGAGAAGAAGGCTCTGGTATTATAACACCCGGATCATCGTACCCATTCGTGCGATGCTGATATAGACGCTGTTAGCGTCCTTCCGGACACGGTAGGCGTAGCCGGGCTGGAGAGCCCCTTGCACAGTCCAAGCAGTCGGGTCGCCGATTAGTGTGCCGAACGTGAACAGCGTGATCCGGCTCGGCGGAGGATTCGCCGACCCGATGGCGCTCAACGAGACGGCATTGGCCGTACCCTGCAGCGTCAACGTGCCAGTCACGTTCACGACATCGGACGTCGTCGCCGTATAGTCATAATTGAGCGCCGTCCCTGCCGACACCGTCAGGTTGGAATAGATCAGCAGATTTTCCGCCACCCCGTTCGTCAGGCTAATCGAACCGGTGACCGTGAGTGGCCCATTCGTCACCGCGCCGCCACCGCTCAGTCCGGCAACCTGCTGTGCAGTCCCCCCGAGATCCAATGTCGCGCCGCTGTCGATTTGCAAAGACGCGGTTACGGGAATCAGGGCCGTGCCGTACGTCTTGCCCATCAAACTCACAACCTCGTTGCTTGACAGAGCCCGGGTAAAGACATTCGCCTCATCCAGAGAACCATACCAGCATTTAGTCGCCAAAAAATCATTAGGATCGCAGCCGAAACCGAGCTTATTGGTGTACGCCGCATTTACTGCATATGTCTTACTCGTAATCACCACACCATCGTAGTACATCATTACGCTCGATCCATTCCACGTCATTGCAAGGTGGTGCCAGCCCGTGGTGTCGGTGGCTGCCTGCGAAGAAACCATGTTGTTATTTTTTATGTACGTCTGGAAATTGGCCTGCCCTGATGACGCTCCAAGATAACCGCCGTTAGCATAGGAATTATTGATGATTCGCGGAGCCGACGAACCAGCAAAAGTACCGCTTGACTTGACCCACGCCGCGAACGTAAAGGCGTTCGGAAGCGGCACGCTGTTACGAGTGATCACGCCAGCGGCAACATTGGCATTAGTCCTTTGTATCGCTTGCCCGAATCTCCCGCTCATATTCGTCGCAAAACCTGCACCCATGATCAAACCATCATAAATTGCCCCGCCCGTGCCGAGGTTGACGACATTCGTGCCACTGATCGAGGCGCTATCGAAATCGTAGCGGATGAGGGCATCGGTGGTTGGCTCCGCCAATGTCAAGGTACCCCCTGAGACATGTAACAAGGGGCTGTTCTTCAGGCTGACTGCAAGGATGTTATTGCTTGAAACCTCAAGCGAACTGGCTTGGAGGGTACCATGCGCGATCGCCCCGGAACTTAACAACACAGCGCCATTGGTTACCGTGAACCAGTTGAGATCATAGACACCACCCGCTACATGGACTGGGCCGTTGTTGGTGATCGCATTGGCCACGCCCAATCGCAGGATGCCGTTGCTGATCGTCGTCACTCCCGAGTAGGTGTTCGCTCCCGCCAGGGTCAGTGTGCCGGCGCCGGTCTTGGTCAGCGATCCGGCGCCTGTCAGTGTGCCGTTGAACGTAATGTTCTTGGCGATACTGCTGTCATCCGCCGCCTGAATGGTAAGACCCTGTCCTGCCGTGCCGATGTTAAACGCCAACCCGCTATCGACCGAAAAGTTATCCCACGCCATCAACGTCCCGCTTGACATCGTGAGGTCGAGCGTAGCGGGACGATTGGCCTTCAAATTGATACCGCCGGTACCGATGCCCAACGTGCCGCCGGTCATATTCAACCGGCCGGTTGTATTGTCCCCGAAGGTGACGGCCGTCGCGGTGCCGAAACAGAGCGCACCGCTCTTCACCGAACCAGTTCCCGAGATCGAGAGCATATAGGTTGTATTCGTAGTAACAGAACTAGCGGTATTCACTCTGCCCACACTGATTCCATAAGCCGTGTCGTCGACCCTCACGGAACCGCCGGAAACATTGAGCGTACCGCTTACATTAGCGTCGTTGCCCAACAGGACACTGCCAGCAACGGCGAGTTGCCCGCTCGAAACGTTGATTTCACTTGGATAGGTGTAGTCCGCGTAGCCAACATACGCAGAACCGGCAATGTTGACCGAACAACCATTGACATTCAGGAGAGAAGCAGAGGGAAGTGAGTTGGAACTTTGGTAGCCCATGCAAAGGTCGTTCGAAAAGCTCAGACTTCCTCCATTCACCCACGTCTCATAGCCCTTAATCATCCAGGCCGCACGCGTCACGCTGACTGTTCCGGCATCGATTACGAACCGATTGCGGATTTGCACAGCACCGGAATCGGAATCAAACGTGATAGCACCCCCATTGACATATATTTTCGAACCGTTGTCAACGGTCAAGGGGGTGCCCAGAATCAAATTGCCACTCGGGTTAAACCTCAGGATTCCACCCAGCAGAAGCGTTGAATCCTGTTGGAGGTTCAATGTTAGAGAATTGGCGCTCGGAGCGACTATTTTACTCGCTGTTCCCGCACCAATCAGAGAAATCGTGCAGCCAAGCTTAATATACATCGCACCGCTGTTTGTCAGCGTCGTATTGGCGACATTCACGGTGAAGTTGCTGACAGGTGGTAAACCAAAGTAAGCGCTCATGGTACCGTCATTTGAAAACACGGTGGGCACGGTAGTGCCGGCGATGTTTGTGGTCCAATTCGTCGTAACGAGATCCCACGAATACGTTCCACCATTCACAAGACCTAGACCATTCTCAGTGCCGTTGACATCCAGATAGGCATTCGCCGCCTGAGCATCGCCCGCACAGAGCCACGCCACCACCGCGAAAAGCCCTGTTGCGTATTTGATTGTCTTTGTTCTCTTGTCCATTCGCTTTCCCTTTCCACACGTCCTTCATCGAACGCTTGAGTCCCACTTCGGTTATTGAAAACAACCCGCTTCTTGATTTTCTTTCAAGT
>SESA01000703.1_pt1 | contig 20207 bp, 16 predicted proteins | sample 3171451 | NCBI WGS metagenome assembly SESA01 (sample SAMN06051862, study PRJNA518727) | freshwater metagenome | biome: subpolar coniferous forest; feature: holomictic lake; material: water; isolation source: holomictic Lake 227, 8 m depth | place: Canada: near Kenora, Ontario | collected...
GCAGTTCGATGTCATCAAGTTCCGTCTGGAACACGAATATGGCGCCCAGTGCGACTTCACTCCCCTGCGCTTTCACAAAGCTTTCTGGGTTACCGGAAACAACAAGGAGATGCTCGAAGAGTTTCTTCGCCGCAAGTGGAACGCCATAGCCCTCGACAAGGAAGATCATCCGGTTTTTCTGGCAGAGAGCGAATGGATGCTGAAAGTCGCCCGTGAGGACTACCCCGACCTTGAGTTCCATACCACTTCGGAGTTCAAAACCGAGGGGTAAAAAGAGGGGCGAAACCATTTCTTTATGTGCCTGAAAACGCAAACAAACGAGGGTTACCTGTTGTGGAGAGAGCGGGGGTAATTTTACTTTTTCAAAACTTACCCGTTCTCAAACGCCAATTCCCTGGATCGCGATTGAAAGCAAACTCTTCTTCCGCAAAGGAGAGAAGGAGGATATTCATCTCTGATTGATCCTTGCAAAAACATCTTGTGCTGATGAAGCCTTGATTTCACCACGATCATAAGCATCAAATCGAGATTCGACCTCTTCTGCCCAAGCAGCATCAATGGCATTACTTGCAGCACAATCAAAACTCTGAAAAAGTTTTTCGATAAGTTCCGCACTCTCTACAGGAAGCAAATCAAGAGCATCTTTGAAAATACGTTCTGTGACTGCTGTCATATTTTTATCCTTAAAATTATCCTTGCAATTGTACTACACTTTTTCGAGTAAAAAGGCAAGTGCATCTGCAATTCAGCCGAACGGCATTCTGACAAGTTATGAAGAACAGAGGTTTTTTTATCAAGAAAAAATTGCCTCTCATTGCTGCTTGATGGATCTCATCAGAGAGAGAGGTAACAAGGCCCTGATTTTACGTGACTGCGCGAGTCTGTTCCCACCTCCCGCAGTCACACCCACCACACGCGCTGCGCCCCTTCCACCGCTTCTCCTGCTCCTCGCCTTGCAGCCCAGACAGAAATTTTGTTTTAAGGGTCGTCACAGATATATTTGTTATGATTGCGGTGGATCATGAATTCGGATAAGCTGAACTGATGTTCCCTGTACAACACGCAAAGAGTATGGATAGCTCAAGCGATCATTACGACAGTCCGTGGAAAAGTGCCGTTGAGCACTATTTCGAGGAATTTATGTCGTTTTACTTCCCACATGCCCATGCTGAAATAGACTGGTCAAAGGGTCATGTTTTTCTCGATCAGGAGCTTCGGGCGGTGGTTCAGGATGCCGAGTTGGGTACACGGTATGTTGACAGGCTGGTCAGGGTGAATGTGCTGAATGGTGATGAAAGCTGGATTTACGTACACGTTGAAGTGCAGGGTACAAAGCAGGCTGAGTTTGCCAAACGCATGTTTGTTTACAACTACAGAATTTTTGACCGATATGACCGGCCTGTTGCCAGTTTGGCGGTGCTGGCAGATGAACACAGGCAGTGGAAACCGACCTCATTCGGTTTTGCTGTGCCGGGGTGCAGTCATACCATCAGGTTCCCGGTTGCCAAGCTGACCGATTACGAAGACCGACTTGATGAACTACTCGCATCGGACAACGCTTTTGGATGGATTACTGCGGCACATATCCTGACTCAGCAAACCCGAAAGCAGCATCAGGAACGTTACGAAGCTAAACTCCGTTTGCTGCGGATACTCTATCAGCGTCACTGGGATAAACAACGTGTCATTGATTTATTCTGTGTTCTGGATTGGTTGATGCAACTGCCGGAATGGTTGAACAGCCAGGTCTGGAAAGAACTTGAAACAATCGAGGAGAGAGAAAAAGTGCAATACATTACCAGCGTAGAACGAATTGGCATCGCAAAGGGTATCGCCAAGGGCCGTGCTGAAGGCATTGCCGAGGGTCGTGTTGAGGGCCGTGTTGAAGGTCGTGTTGAGGGAAAATCCAGCTTGCTGAAAAAGATGCTTGAACGCCGCTTTGGCCTTTTGCCCAAATGGGCTGCAGAACAATTAGGAAGCGCCAAAGAGGATGAACTTGAAGCATGGAGTGAAGCGGTTCTCACAGCCCCGACTCTTGAAACTGTTTTCAGGAAAAGTGACCCTTAATGAAGTGTTTACAGACGCCCTGTCTGCCTACATAGCCTTGCATCACCCGGATGCAGCCTCCTTCATTATGGCCATAATTGCCTCCTCTATCTCCAGTACCTCTGGGGGGAGCTGCGGATGGTTGAACAGCCCGAATAGAGCAGTTGGCTTCACGCTGGCTAATGTGGTTTTACCTCCCTCCTCATAGATAGAGATCCGGCATGGCAGAATAGCGGAGAGAGCGATGTTCAACGCAAGCATTTTTTCGGCTTTTTGTGGCTGACAAACCTCAAAAATCAGGCATTCGCGACCAAACTCTACGCCCTTTTTCGCCATGGTCTCCCTGATGTTATAGAGGTGCAGGATGCCGAATTGATGGGCCGCAACAGCAGCTTCCAGGGCCGTTGAAGCTTCACTGACGCTTTTACCGGTAGAGAATGTGATGAGCATGATCGTTAATGGTTAAGCACTGAAAGAGATGCAAGGGTATCTGACCTCAAGGAGGATACCGTTCCCGTGTGGAAAGTTACGCATTACTATCAAATAAAGTAACCACTCTGCCCGTTTCTCTTCAGCCGGGCATGGCCTGATCGGGCAAAGAGCTACAGGGAAGCTTGCCGAAACGGAACCATCAGCCTGAAGCAAAGAGAATCCTTTGAAAGAGTGAGATAATAGAACTAATTTAAATCAGTTACTGTTCTCTCTATTTGCAGTTGTGAGTCGAATGGGCCATGAAACTCAACGCTCATGACCTTCAAAAGATAGAGAACTTTCGCGTTGGTCGAAGAAAAAATCAGTACGGATAATCACAAAAAAATGGAAAAGTCCACTCTCATCCGGACAGTTACCCTCACGGCATGTATCGTTGGCATCTCTCTTTTTCACTACCTGACTCCCCTTCATTTCCACAATCTGCACGATATTTTCCAGCGGCTCTACTATCTGCCAATCATTCTGGCGGCGTTCTGGTTCGGGTTACGAGGCGCTTTGTTCTGTTCAGTCATTGTCAGCATTGTGTATGCTCCCCATATTCTCTTCCAGTGGGGTGCTCATCCTGGCATGGAGATGGAAAAGTATCTTGAAATTCTTCTCTACAATACGGTGGGCGGTGTGACTGGCCTTCTTTCGCAACGGGAGCGGGAGCGAACGTTGGAACTGCAAAAGAGTGGACGGGTGCTGGAGGAGTCATACAGAACCCTGCAACATCAGTCGGAGCGTATCATCGCCATTGAAGAGAAGTTACGGCAGTCGGAGAGGTTGTCTACCCTTGGAGAGATGGCGGCTGTGCTGGCTCACGAGATTCGCAATCCGCTCGGCTCCATCCGGGGAACTGCTGAAATCCTGAAAGATGATTACCCGCCTGGCGATCCCAAGCATGAGTTTCTCGATATTCAGATCCGTGAAACCGAGCGCCTGAACCGGGTTGTCGAGGATTTTCTCCGTATGGCACGCCCTCAACCCTCCCTGATGATACGCTGCACGGTGCAGGATGAACTTGAGACCATCGTCACACTGGTGAGAAGTGACGCCAGGGAACGAGATGTTGAACTGGTGGTGCAGCCGACAGACCATCCTGTTATCATTCGGGCTGATGGCGAAAAACTGCGCCAGGCTTTTCTCAATATCATTATCAATGCGCTGCAGGCCACACCACCCGGAGGCCGGGTCATAATCTCTGCAACAGTGAAGCAGCCAGCACTCTGCGAGATCCGTTTCCGCAACAGCGGGCCGGGCATCGATGCGGAGAGTCTGGCACACATCTTTGAACCCTTCTTCACCACCAAACCGGACGGAACCGGGCTTGGCCTCGGCATCACCAGAAAAATCGTTGAAAGCCACGGTGGAACAGTGCAGGTGGAGAGTGAACCGGGAGAGGAGACAACCGTAACCGTTCAGTTGCCGATCGAGCCTGCAACTCATGGAGAAAAATCATGAAAGCAAAGATTCTCGTCATTGACGACGACACCTCGCTTCGTCGGGTGCTCGAGTACAACCTCGAACAAGAGGGGTATGAGGTAAAGAGTGCTTCTTCAGGTGAAGAGGGGTTGACGCTCTTCGAACAGTGCAGGCCAAACCTGGTCATTACCGACATGAAAATGCCCGGCATGAGTGGCCTCATGGTGCTCAAAGCAATCAAGGAGCGATCACCGGAGACACTGGTCATCATCATAACAGCCTTTGGAACGGTCGATGTCGCCGTGGAAGCGATGAAGGCCGGAGCCTACGACTACATAACAAAACCGTTCAACCGCGATGCTCTCAGACTGACGGTCAAAAAGGCGCTTCAGTTCTGCGGTCTGGCGGAAGAGAACAAACGGCTTAAAAGCGAGCTTTCCGACAAGGCGGATTTCCGTACCATCATCGGTGCATCGAGGGAGATGGAAAAAGTTTTTGAGGTGATTCGCAAGGTGGCAGATACAGATGCCGCGATTTTGATCACAGGAGAGTCCGGCACGGGAAAAGAGCTGGTTGCCCACTCCATTCATTCCCACAGCTCACGTCGCAACGGCCCGTTTGTCACCATAAACTGTGCAGCCATTCCCCGTGAGCTGTTGGAGAGTGAGCTGTTCGGACATACCAAGGGAGCATTTACGGGTGCAATAAAAGAGAAAAAAGGGAAATTCCAGCTTGCCGATGGCGGCACCATCTTCCTCGACGAGGTGGGAGAGCTTCTGCTTGAACTCCAGCCGAAACTGCTCCGTGCGCTGCAGGAGAAGGAGGTAGAACCGGTTGGAAGCACAAAGGTAGAGAAGCTTGATGTTCGAGTAATCTCTGCCACCAATCTCGACATCGACAGAGCTATCGCTGAAGGCACTTTTCGCGAAGACCTCTATTACCGCCTCTCGGTCATTCCCCTTCAGTTGCCGCCACTGCGCCAGCGACCCGAAGACATTCCGCTTCTGCTCAGATATTTTGCTGCCAAGCATGGTTGTGAGAAGATCACCTTTGAGAAAGATGCTCTTGAAGCCCTTACCAGATATCCCTGGCCGGGAAATGTGCGGGAGCTTGAAAACACGGTCGAGCGGATGCTCATCATGAGGGAGAGCGATACAATCAGGGCTTCTGATTTGCCGGACAAGTTCCGCGAACAGAGAAATCAAGGCAGTGCGGTGGTAAAACTTCCGGATGAAGGCTACTCACTTGAACAACTGGAACGGGAAATTGTTGTCGAGGCCCTTGAGCGCAACGCCTGGAACCAGACCGCTGCTGCCCGTTTTCTGAAGATTCCTCGCCATACCCTCATCTACCGTATTGAAAAGTATAACATTGCATTGCCGGGCAAGTAATGAGTCCAGCGGAATAACGACATCCGATGATATAGAGGAATATTCAACCGGAAGTGTGGAATATTCTGCATAACTTGTTCCAATTTCGACATTTCGCTCAATAAAAGCCGCATATAGAGTGATTGGCACACTTTATGTATTATAAACTCTATTGACAACTTATTTGCGAGATAGTCCCATGAAAAGATTTGCTGCCCTTGCCTTACTGATTGTGTTATCTTTTGCGCCCCGGGTGGCCATACCGGAAGAGGTGACATTTCACGGGGAAAATCTGGAAACTCTTGTGGATACCGCACTCGCCAGCAACCCTGAGCTGAAAGCATCCGAGTCCAGATGGCAGATGTTTGCCAGCAAGGCAAAACAGGCTGGCGCACTTGAAGATCCGATGTTCATGCTGAAACTTCAGAACATGCTTACGCGTGAACCTCTGGTGTTCAACAAGGATCCCCAGTCTGGAGTGGTGATCGGCATTTCACAGCAACTCCCCTTCTGGGGCAAACGTGCTCTCCGCCATAAAGTTGCCGCCTTTGAAGCAGACTCTTTCCATTGGGCTTTTGAAGAACGCAAGCTGGAGTTAACGCGCATGGTCAAGGAGAGCTACTACCAGCTCTGGGCGGTTGACAAGGAGCTGACAATAATCGACAAAAACCTGAAAATCCTGGGTGATGCCATAACAATTACCGGGCAGAGGTACTCTCTCGGTCAGGGAACACAACAGGATATCTACAAGGCCAGCCTGCAAAAGTCAAAAATGCTCGACATGCAGATCACCCTGCAGCAGCAGCGCAAAAGCCTGGAAGCCAACATCAATTATCTGCTCTGTCGCCCGGCCAATACTCCGTTCGGTACCGTCGCCGATTTCTCCTTGCCGCGTGTTACCCTCTCTGAGGAAGAGCTCAATCTGAGCGCATTGGAAAAACGTCCGCAGCTCAAAAGTCTCGCAAGTCTGGCAAGCAAGGCAGAGGCCTCGCGTAGTCTGGCAAAGAGGGAGTTCTACCCCGATTTCAATCTCTCGGTTGAGTATATGCTCCGCAGACAGGTTGCGACCGGGATGGCCATCGATCCGGGCTACAACATGTTCAGTGTTGGCGTGAGCTTCAACCTTCCCTTTCTGCAGGAAAAACGCGGTGCAATGGTGGCCGAATCGAAATTTGAAAGCGCAATGGCAACGGAAGAGCTGAATGCCCTTAAAAACTCCATTGCCTACACCATCAGTGAAACCCTTGCCCAACTGGAGCGACGTCGCAAACTGGTCGAACTTTACAAGGGTGCCATTGTTCCACAGGCGGAACACTCTCTTGAATCTGCACTTATAAGCTACCGGGTCAACAGGAGCGATTTTCTGACACTGCTTGACAGCAGAATGAGCCTGTTCAACTATGAGCGTGAACTTTACGAGTCACAGGCTGAATACATGATGAAGCTTGCGCAACTCGAAGCGACCATCGGCAGCACTACCATCATTAACACTCCCGATATCAAGGCACGACCATGATGACCCTCAATAAAAAAGTTGCAATTCCCCTGCTCTTTCTCCTCTTCACTGTTGCCTCGGGTGGAGGCTGGTGGCTCTGGCAAAAAAAAGAGCCCGCAAGAGAAAAAGTAGTTCAACGTGAGAGCCAAGAGAGAGTGTTCTACACCTGTTCCATGCACTCTGAAATCATCAGGGAGAAGCCGGGAAACTGCCCGATCTGCGGTATGGAACTGATAAGAAAGATAGAGAGCAAAACAGTGGACAACACTCAAAATGCTGCGCAGAAGCAGCAGGCTGAAATGCTTGCCAAGGTCTCTCTTTCGCCGACCCAGAGGGTAATGGCCAATGTATCCACTCTGGAAGTGACAAAAAGCAGCCTGAACAAGGAAATCAATGCCGTGGGTACGGTGCAGTATGACCAATCCCGACAGGCAAGGGTGACCGCCTGGATAGCAGGTCGTATTGATAAACTGAATGTCAACAGTGTCGGGGTATTTGTAAGCAAAGAGAGGCCTGTGGCTGAAATCTACTCCCCCGATCTCGTGGCGACTCAGCAGGAGTACCTGCTGGCAATCAGAAGCCGCGACCAACTGAAAAGCTCGCAGTTCTCCACCATCTCGATGAATGGAGAGGATATGGTTGCATCGGCAAAACAGCGCTTGATGCTTCTGGGAGTGAGAAAGGGCCAGATCGCCGAACTGGAAAAAAGTGGCAGGCCACTCATGAGCATTCCCGTCTACAGCCCCTTCTCCGGTGTGGTGGTTGAAAAAATGGTGCAACAGGGTCAGTACGTCACTGCCGGAGAGCTGCTCTTCAACATTGCCGACCTTTCAAGTGTCTGGGTTGAGATTGAGCTTTATGAGAACGAATTGGCCAATATTCACTCCGGTCAGCAGGTGGAAATACGGGCACGCTCCTTGCCCGACAAGGTGCTCACTGGCCGGATCACATTCATTTATCCATTTCTCGATCCCAAAACAAGAACAGTCAAGGCTCGGGTGGGAATGGCAAACCCAGGCATGAATCTGAAGCCGGAAATGTTTGTCAATGCCGTCATCAAGCTGCCGCTTGCTTCATCAATCGTGGTTCCGCTCACCGCCGTTATGGACACCGGCAAACGCCAGGTGGTCTGGGTTGAAAGCTCCCCGGGAATATTCGAACCACGTGATGTAACGCTCGGAGAGAAGGCGAACGATAAAGTCCAGATTTTGTCGGGCCTCAAAGAGGGTGAAAAGGTCGCTGTGTCGGGAAGCTACCTCATTGACTCTGAATCACAGTTGAAAGGCGGAACTCGGTAGGGTTGAGAAAAAGCAGGTAATGAATAATTGCAGGAAGAATATCCGACAGGAAGTACTGCCATGATTGAAAAAATAATCGACTATTCCGCCCGTAACAGGGTCATTGTGCTGATGGTTTTCGGGCTCATCATTGCCTTGGGTAGCTGGTCGATCTACAAGACTCCGGTAGATGCCATTCCCGACCTCTCCGACAACCAGGTGATTGTCTTTACGGATTATCCCGGACGCTCGCCACAGGTAGTTGAAGACCAGGTAACCTATCCTCTTGCATCTAACCTGCAGGGCTTGCCCCAGGTTCGTGCGGTGCGTGCATCGAGCGCCTTCGGATTTTCCATGATCTATGTCATCTTTGACGACAAGGCTGATATATACTGGGCCAGAACCCGCGTCCTTGAACGGCTGAACTACGCCGCTTCGCTCCTGCCTCCGGGTGTTGTTCCTGCTCTTGGACCTGACGGGACCGGCGTCGGTCATGTTTTCTGGTACACCATTGAGGGAAAAGGGTATGACCTGGAGCAGCTAAGAACCTTGCAGGACTGGTTTGTGCGCTACCAGCTCAACACGGTACCGGGAGTTGCCGAGGTGGCCTCAATAGGCGGTTTTGTCAGGGAATATCAGATCGATCTCGACCCAAACCGCCTCCTTGCCTACAATATCAAGGTTGGTAAAGTGATGGAAGCGGTCAAGGCTTCCAACAAAGATGTGGGAGGAAAGCTGATAGAGCAGGCTGATGCAGAGTTCCTGATACGGGGAAGTGGTTATATCAAGTCCAAAGCCGATCTGGAGAACATCGTGGTCGGAGCTGACATGCGTGGCACCCCGATTTTCCTCAAAAACCTTGGCACTGTTCAGATTGGGGGTGCCATCCGTCGGGGTATGCTCGATATGAACGGAACGGGTGAGGCTGTGGGAGGAATTGTGGTGATGCGGTATGGTGAAAATGCCATGGAGGTCATTGACCGGGTCAAGGCCAAAATCAGTGAACTTGAAAAGGGGTTGCCCCCCGGCGTAAAAATCAGGGTCTCCTACGACCGTTCCGATCTTGTCATGCGGGCTGTCGATACCCTGAAGAAAAACCTTCTGGAGGAGTCCATCGTTGTTTCACTGATCATTCTGATCTTCCTGCTTCATTTTCCAAGTGCTTTGGTGATTGTGCTGACCTTGCCGATCTCTGTACTGATCGCTTTTATCAGCATGAAAATGATGGGAATCACCTCCAATATCATGTCTCTTGGCGGTATTGCCATCGCTATTGGTGTGCTTGTGGATGCCGGGGTCATCATGGTGGAGAACTGCTACCGCCATCTTTCGGAACTTGCTCCTGAAGAGCGGACGGAAAAACGCCTCGAAGTGGTCATCAGTTCTGCCAAACAGGTCGGACGGGCGATCTTTTTCTCCCTCCTGATCATTGTGCTCTCGTTTGTACCGGTTTTCATGCTGGAGGGACAGGAAGGCAAATTGTTCCACCCCCTGGCATTTACCAAGAGCTTCTCCATGATGGGCTCAGCCATGATTGCCATCACCCTGGTGCCAGTCCTGATGTTCTTCTTCATGCGGGGAAAGATGCCTCCTGAAAGCTCCAATCCGGTTTCATCTTTTTTCATAAAGCTCTACTCTCCTATTATTCGATGGGTACTGGTCTGGAAAAAGACCACCATCGCCCTTAACATCCTGGCCCTCGTCATTGCCGTTCCGATGTTCATGAATCTCGGCTCCGAGTTTATGCCCCCCCTCGACGAAGGCTCGCTGCTCTATATGCCGGTAACGCTGCCCAATATCTCGATAACCGAGGCAAAACGTCTCGTTCAGGTGCAGGATCGCATCATCAAGAGCGTGCCAGAGGTTGAGCAGGTGCTCGGCAAGGTTGGTCGGGCCGAGACCTCAACTGATCCGGCGCCGGTCTCCATGTTTGAAAGCATTATCATCCTGAAACCAAAAGAGCAGTGGCGACCGGGAATGACAAAAGCGGACATTGTGGCAGAGCTGGACTCCAGACTGCAGCAGACAGGAGTCCGTAACGGCTGGACGCAACCGATCATCAACCGCATCAACATGCTCTCGACCGGCGTGCGGACTGACCTTGGAGTCAAGATTTTCGGCAATGACCTCAATGTGCTGAAACGTATGGCAATCGAGGCCGAAACAATTCTCAAGCCGATCAATGGAGCTGCAGACGTTGTGGCCGAACGGGTTACGGGCGGCAACTACATCGACATCGACATCGACCGTGAAGCCGCCGCAAGGTACGGCGTCAGCGTGGGAGATATTCAGGATGTCATCGAAACAGCACTTGGTGGCGAAATGCTTTCAACAGCGGTTGAAGGACGCAACCGCTTCCCTATCCGAATCCGCTACCTGCGCGACTACCGCGACAACATCCCCGCAATCGGTCGTATTCTGGTCAGCGGCATGGAGGGTGCCCAGGTACCACTTTCCCTCGTTACGAAACTTAGGGTCTCAACCGGAGCACCCGAAATCAACAGTGAGGGTGGCCTTCTTCGTTCGCTGGTCTACCTTAACGTCCGGGGTCGAGATATGGGTGGTTTTGTAACCGAGGCAAAACAGGTACTTGAAAAAAAGCTCAAACTGCCAGCGGGTTATTACCTCACCTGGTCGGGGCAGTGGGAAAACCAGGTTCGCGCCCAGGCACGCTTGCAGGTGCTGATTCCACTGGGAATGATTATCATTTTCATCCTGCTCTACTTCACCTTCCATTCGGCCATTGAGGCCTCGATGGTCATGCTTTCAGTGCCATTTGCGCTGGTAGGCGGGGTCTATCTGGTTTCGGCCCTCGGTTACAACCTTTCGGTTGCGGTCTGGGTTGGCTTTATAGCCTTGTATGGCATTGCTGTGGAAACCGGAGTGGTGATGGTTATCTATCTGCACGAGGCACTCGACAAAAAACTGCAAAATGGACACTGTACCGAGCAGGATATCTACGATGCAACCTTTGATGGGGCGGTGCTCCGCCTGCGCCCAAAACTGATGACCGTGGCGGTTGCACTTCTCGGTCTGATCCCGATTCTATGGTCAACGGGAACCGGAGCGGATGTGATGAAACCGATTGCAGCACCAATGATAGGTGGAATGATCTCTTCGGCAGTTCATGTGCTCATCATGACGCCGGTTATTTTTGCCATGATGAAAACACGCGACCTGAAGAAAGGACGGCTGCACTGGTCGGGAATGAAGCACTGAAGGCTGGCCTGATGTTGAATATGCTGCAGAGATGTTGAATATTCTTCAGTATGATCCATCACCTTTTCCAAACAGGTATGGAACGATAAGATCTTTTTGATTGGCACGGAAAATGCAGATGTAGAAGTAATATGGATATGGTTACCTTCAATAGATCATTCAGGAAAAACATGAAAAGAATAACGATACTTCTCTTCTGGCTTCTTACTCTTGCCACACCAGAAATCTCTTTGGCCGCCGATGCCGCAAAAACTTTTACCCTTGGCTATACCAGGTCAAAAGATATCGTGCCGAATACCTTTACGGTAAAATCAGGTGAGAAGGTTCGCCTTGAGATCATCCCTTCAGAGAGTGGTGCCGGATGTATGAGCAGCATCATGGTGCCCGGTCTGTGGGACAAGGCACAACCACTCATCAAAGGGAAAAGAATTGTGATGGAATTTACACCTCAGCGGCCAGGTTCCTATAAAATAACCTGCGACATGGGCGTTCCCCGTGGTGTGATAAACGTCAGATAAAGCAGTTTCAATGACAACCCGAACTTACACCGTAAAAGGAATGCATTGCGCCAGTTGCGCGGCCATCATCACCAAAAAGCTCTCAAAGGTTGAGGGTATCAGGGAGGCCAATGTCAATCTGGCGACGGAAACAGCAAAACTCGAGTTCGACAACAACGCCCTGACAGGCGAAGCACTCAATGAGTTACTCAATAAATATGGTTACTCCCTTGAGCTTGAACAACCCCCTGAAGCAATGGCAACAGCGGTTGCCGATTCAGCAAAAAAAAGGGAGGAAAAAGAGAGGGAACTGCGCACTCAGCTCCGAAAGGTACAGTTTGCACTGCCCGTAGCGCTGGTGGTTTTTCTGCTCATGATGTGGGATATCGGTTCAATGGTTATCCACGTCATCCCCCACCTGCCCATCTCCATGGAGATCATGAACATCATCTTTATGGTCATCTCAACCTGGATGGTTTTCCGCACAGGTTCACCATTCCTGCACGGAGTGGTCATGTTCATCCGCAGTGGTGCGGCAAGCATGGACACACTGATCGGCATCGGGACACTCTCCGCCTATCTTTACAGCGCCCTCATCACACTGATTCCCTCAGTCAAAGAGTTCCTGCACGCACCCGACTCTACCTACTTCGACGTTACCATTGTCGTTATCGGTTTCGTATTGTTGGGAAAATATCTTGAAGCTCGCTCAAAGATGAAAACCGGCGAGGCTATTGAAAAGCTGATCGGCCTGCAGGCCAAATCGGCTCTTGTCAAAAGAGAGGGAAAAGAAATCGCAATAGCGGTCGAAGCGGTCAGAAAAGGCGACACCGTTATCATCAAACCCGGCGCCAAAATTCCGGTGGACGGAATAATTACCGAAGGCTACTCATCCATTGACGAGTCGATGGTGACGGGTGAACCAATACCTGTTGACAAAAAACCGGGCGACAAGGTTATCGGTGGTACCATCAACAAACAGGGTTACTTTACCTTCATCGCGTCAAATGTGGGATCGGAGACGGTTCTTGCCCGAATCATCAGGATGGTCGAAGAGGCCCAGGGCTCAAAAGCCCCCATTCAGAACATTGCCGACAAGGTCGCAGGTATCTTTGTGCCGGTTGTGCTGCTTCTTGCCCTGCTCACCTTTACACTGTGGCTCAGTGTCGGCAGCTCATATCTTGGATTTTCGGTCGCACTCTCTTACGCCATCATGGGTTTTGTCGGGATTCTGGTGATCGCCTGCCCGTGTGCCCTCGGGCTGGCAACGCCCACTGCGATAATTGTCGGTATTGGAAAGGGAGCTGAATATGGCATCCTTATCCGGAACGCCGAAAGTCTTGAAAAACTCAGCAGCATAGATACCGTGGTATTCGATAAAACCGGCACCATTACCACGGGAACTCCAGAGGTAACCGATATCACCACGTTGCAGGAAGAAACAAGCGCCACATCCCTGCTTCAGCTCGCTGCCAGTGTGGAAAACCGTTCGGAACACCCTCTTGCTCGTGCAATTGTCGATGCTGCCGGAAAAGAGAAACTCACCTTGAGCAACGTTACGGACTTCGAAGCTCTTGACGGAATGGGAGTCTCCGCCATGATCGGCAACTCAGCCGTTAAGGTACGCAAACCGGTTGAAGCTGAAAAAAACATACCGGAAGTGAAACGACTGCAGGATCAGGGCAAAACAGTCGTCATGATCGAAGAAAACGGCATAACCACCGGATTGATTGCCCTCTCCGACACCGTCAAAGAGGAGGCAAAGGAAGCCGTTGCAGAACTGCATCGCAAAGGTCTCAAGGTTATCATGCTGACCGGAGACAACCGTTCAGCGGCTAACTATATGGCAAAACAGGTTGGTATTGACGAGGTGATCGCGGAGGTACTGCCACAGGAGAAAGCCCAAAAAATCAGGGAATTGCAGAAAACAGGAAAAAAAGTGGCAATGGCAGGAGACGGTATCAACGATGCTCCGGCCCTCGCCCAGGCTGATGTCGGCATTGCAATGGCGACAGGCACCGATGTGGCAATGGAATCTGCCGGTATTACCCTGCTCAAGGGAGATATCCGAAAGGTTGCGCAAGCCATAACCCTCTCACGCTCCACCATGAGAGTCATCCGCCAGAACCTCTTCTGGGCATTTATCTACAACATCATCGGCATCCCGCTTGCCGCCGGTGCGCTTTACCCTTTCTGGGGAATTGTGCTGAACCCGGTCTTCTCCGGCCTTGCCATGGCAGGAAGCAGCGTTTCAGTAGTCAGCAACTCGCTGCGGCTGAAAACCAAAAAGCTTTAGGGCAAACCGACTTTTCTGCCCAAACTCATCCGAATTTCACTGGCAAAAGATTCCAACAGGTGAAGATCAAAATCGATCGCATGGAAACAATCAGGCCAAAATAGAACTCACCCGTCTTGATAAGGGCGCTTTTCATTTCCACCATAACGTACAACAACGTTTCAAACCTTACCGGATTTTCCGTCTCGCTGGAATGATGGCACCGGTATCGCCTGACTCAGCAGCAGTCGTGTTTGGCCGGAAAGAATGATTTCACCACCAGCCCTATCAGCACAAGCGATGCTGCTATGGAGAGAATGCCTCCTTCTTCATGCGTACTTTTCTGAACCCAGTGCCTGATATCGAAGCCGAGGTATCCGTACAAGGCATTGACAAGCACTCCGGCAAGCAATGACATGACGACAATGGCCAGCAGATAGACTATGGTGGCCTTTTTGCCAAGCATTCTGGAAATCACGGTCAGCGATGCTGCGTTGGTGGCTGGACCGGCCAGAAGAAAAACGAGAGCGGCTCCAGGTGAAATTCCTTTGAGGGCAAGTGCTGCTGCAATGGGGGTAGAGGCTGTGGCGCATACATAGAGCGGCACGGAAATGGCCAGCATCATGAGCATTGAAAGGTAGTCGTTAGAAAAATAACGACTTACAAGTTCCGGTGAAACAAATACCGAGATCATTCCGGCAAGCAGGATACCAATAAAGAGCCACAACCCGACATCTTTCAGAAGATCGCCGAATGCGAAGCTCATGCCGTGCCGGAACTTCTCCACCACACTCTTCTCTTTCGGCTGTTCCTGCTTTTTCGAACTGCAGCAGCAGGAAGAGCTGCAAGATGCAGCCTGTTCCGGTACATTTGATCCACCATGACCGTTCTTTCCTCCTTCAGACAAGGAGACGGCAATCCCTGCGGCAACAGCCGTAAAAAATGCAACCACCGGGCGAAACACCGTCATCAAGGGGTCAAGCAGTGCGTAGGAGACCGCAATGGAGTCCACACCGGTTTCTGGCGTTGAGATGAGAAAAGCTGCAACCGCGCCACTCCCTGCCCCCTGTTTTTTCAAACCCGCAGCAGCGGGAAGCACTCCGCAACTACACAGGGGAATGGGTACACCAAGCGCTGCTGCCTTGAGAATGCTTCCGATTCCCCTGCCGCCAAGATGAACAGAAACAAAGTTATCGGAAAGAAAAGCCTTGATAAGACCGGCTACAAAAAAACCGAGGAGTACATAAGGAGATGATTCCAGCAACACCTGCCATGAGGCGAGGAGCACACTGAAGAGCATTGCAAGAGCGTCTTTCATTATGGAACTTCGTTAAATGACTACAAATGATCACATGATAATGTATTCATATAACAATCAAAAAAAAACTATTTCACGCGCTCTTCAAGAATATGGTCAGAACCCAACCTGAGAAGCTCTGCGACATGCGTGTCATCAAGGCTGTAGAGCACATTCTTCCCTTGTTTTTTCGACTTCACAATCCTTGCATCCCTCAGTACCCTTAACTGGTGTGAAACGGCCGACTGGTTCATCCCGAGAATCGAGGTAAGATCGCAGACACAGAGTTCAGAATGATAGAGCGCATTGAGAATCCTGACCCTGGTGTAATCACCCAGAACCTTGAAAAGCCGGGCAAGTTCCTTCTGCAATGGCTCACCAGGCATCTCCCTCTGGAGACGCTCAACCACATCAGGGTGAAAACACTCTTCCAGACATTTCTCTTCTCTCTCTTTCTGCATTTCCGGATATCCTGATATATGAACATTAACTCATATAATAATAAAAACATGGGAGCTTGTCAAAGCTGAAAAAAAATCCGCTCCCATGCAGGAAAAGCGCAGCCGCACCGTTACCGGCTGAGCATCGTCTCAAGCTGTTGGCGCAGATCGCTCATGGAAATGCCGTTATTTTTGGCAATCTCACTCATGCGACTCTCTGCTTTTGCCTCAATCCCTTTCTGGCGAAGCGCAAGTTGCAGCGAAGTCGAAGAGACTCCGGCTTCATCGGCTATTTGCTGAAGGGTTTTTTGCCCGAGTCCCTCTGCCGGCAGTTTCTTCTTGCCGCTTTCAGCAGGCGCAATAATCTCATAGACTTTTTCTGCTGTCAGACCATTGATCCCGGCTATCTCTGCAAGTTTTTGTTCAGGGGATAAAACTTTTAAACCCGCTTTTTCCAGCTTTGTTTTAAGGGCTTCCGCATCTCCGCCGAGACCGGGTTGCATGGAGAGTTCTACAAGCGTCATAAGTTCGGCATGGGGTACTGGCGCTTGTTTCTCCTTGCTTTCCCATGAGTTGGAAATTCCATGACCAAACTCGATGATCGCCGAAAATGGAGGAATGGAGAGGATTGTTCCGATACAGAAAAAGCATGAGAGCACTATGATGGTGAAAAGCTCTCCGGGGCTTTTGAGTCCTTCCGATGTTTTTGACTTCAGGTAGGAGAGAAACGCCTTCCAGTTAATGAAAAAAAGATGAAACACGGAGAGAAGAGCAAAGGCAAGGGCAAAAACAACATGCTGGTTTTGCCAGCCTGATTTCGTCAGCCCGATCATTCGCCAGTCTGTCCAGTTGGCAACCCTTCCGGGAGGAGAGATAAAGAGGATAACCCCTGAAACCAGCAGCATGAAAAAAGCGATAAATAGCCCGAAGCTGATAAAAACTCTCCAACTGAACGTTTTTTTCATTGCTGACTCACTTGATAAAGCCGTTAATAATCGAGCGATATTTTTTCACTTCTCCATCCACCCAGCAGTACAAATTGTTTCATCGCTTGAGAGCTTCAAAATGGTTCCGGGAAAAAACCTTTCTGTCATATTGGACGATGAAAACTTCAATACCATGCACTTGATCTGTCGATTTTATTGCAAACTTCATAGTTCTGTACTCCCCACTTCTCAGGCGCGTCCTGCGCTTACGACAAGAGGCCATGAAACCTTTCTGCGACGATCCTCTCTACCCCAAGATGCCGAGAGCTGCTCGCCGAGTTGCTCAACCGGGTCGATGCCGTTCGCCTCGATATAACGGGCTGTCGCCGACCAGGTTCGGATATAGCCAAGCAATTCAGAGAGGCTCCAGAAAGCGGTCATGCTGAAAAGTGGTGCATGAAGAGGCTGGAAGGGCAAAACTATATCTCGGTATCCTGAGTCCACAAGTGCTCGTTCTGCAGGCCAGAACGGTCCGACAACGCCGTGGTAAAACTCCTGCACGAGTGCATCAACTTCTGCGCCTTCCAGAACAAGCCTGCCGTAACTCCACACAGCAAGCAAACCGCCGGGAACAAGCACACGACGACTCTCTTCAAAAAAACGCTGGATGTCAAACCAGTGAAGTGCCTGTGCAACAGTTACCAGATCAACTGAGTTATCATCCAGCCCGGAAGAGTCTGCCAGCGCAACACGGTAGTCGATTCGGGGATGGGTGCGAGCGGCAAGAATCTGACTGGAACTGGCGTCAGTAGCCACTACTCGTTCAAAATGAGCAGCAAGTGCAACTGCAGCCTGACCACTGCCAGTCGCGCAGTCCCACGCAAGACGACTGCGGGGCGTAACGGAAGCAAGCCATGCAAAAAGCAGCTCTGGATAAACAGGCCGAAATGCGGCATAGCCAGCAGAAACTGAGGAGAAATGGTCGCGAAACAAACCTTGCGATACTTTTTCTCTTCTCTCATTGCTGTCGCCGATTTCCATGGATGACTCCTCCCCATTTTTTTTCTTTTCGGCCGGAGTTTCCCGCCAGAAAGAAAGTAACCTGTTTCAATCGCAGGAAAAATCCGAACATTCAGTTTTCTCAACCCGAAAACATCAGAATAAACTTTTTAGAAAAAATTTAACGTACTCCTGACTCGTTCTGTCCTGAAATATTCAGAAGGTTCGATAGCGAATGCAGAGAAGAGAAAGATTTTTTTGGGAAGAGTATCAAATTCAGTGGTGAAAGAGCGTGGGCTTTGCGTCAGGTGCCCCCAACCATCAGTAAAAATTGTTTCCTGGCTTGACAGGTCGTTACACCGCAAGAATAATCGTGCCGGTTTGCTCCGGGCAAGACTATCGAGAGAGATACACCTCGCTCGACTACCAGTGTGTTGCTGAACATATCACTCTCCCTGTACATCTGGATGAATGAGTGCACGCAAGCGTTTCTCTCCAAAAGGCTCTTCCTTCAATAATGGAACAACTGCATACCGGAGAGCATGTCGATGAGCAACTGCATTAATCTCATCCAATTCTTTCTGCGCACGTTCTCTCAAGAGGGGCGCATGCGTCAATGCGGCGGCGACACTGTTATTAATGATCCATGCCCATGGCTCAATACCAGCTCGTCGCAACTCCTGCTGCAGATTGACCGCTTCGAGTACCGGAGTGGTCTCGGCCAGCGTTACCAGCAGTACTTTGGTCTTTTTCGGGTTCTGCATCTGCATCATCGGTGTCACCTCCTGTAATCCATCACTCCCCGTTTGGCGTGCGAATTCGCGATGATACGCTCCTGTCGCATCAAGCAAAAGAAGAGTGTGACCCGTCGGAGCGGTGTCCATCACCACAAATTTCTTATCCGCCTCACGAATAATACGGGAGAATGCCTGGAAGACAGCAATCTCTTCGGTACAGGGTGAGCGCAAATCCTCTTCAAGGAGTGCCCGGCCTTCAGCATCAAGCTGTGCTCCTTTGGTTTTGAGAACCTCCTGCCGATAGCGTTCAGTTTCGACGGACGGATCGATCCGGCTCACGGTGAGATTCTCCATAGTACCCATCAACGTTTCGGCCAGATGCGCTGCCGGATCAGAGGTGGTGAGGTGAACCGGCAGACCTCGATGAGCCAGTTCGACTGCAAGGGCAGCCGCCAGTGTAGTTTTACCAACACCTCCTTTACCCATGAGCATCACAAGGCCATGACCATCAGCGACTATCCCTTCAACCAATGTTACAAGAGTGGACGCATTGAGCCTGGGTGGTTCATTGGTCTCTGCATCAAGCGGAGTGGTTGTAGCGGCAAATAGTTGGTGCAACGCATCCAGTCCAACAAGATTGAATGGCTTAAGCAGCACCTGATCGGATGGCAACTGCCTGAGCTGGTCGGGTATTGCAGACAAGGCCGACTGCTCTCGGGCAATGATCGCCAAAGCAAGTGCATCTTCTGCTGCTTCACGTTGGGGAAAAACGCCGTTGATAACAAGATACTGGTGCCGAATACCAATAGCCGCAAGCTCTTCACTGGTTCGTGCCACTTCATGCAAAGCGGCCTGCTGGGCCCGGGCAACCAAAATCAGGCGAGTGCGCAATGGATCCGCCAGGGCTTCAACGGCAGCCTTATACTGCTCTCGCTGCTTTTGAAGACCGGCCAGGGGGCCGAGGCAAGAGCTATCCCCTTTTCCCGCTTCAAGAAACCCGCTCCAGGCACCTGGCAGTTGCAGCATCCGGATGGTGTGCCCGGTCGGCGCTGTATCGAAAATAATATGGTCAAACTCTGCCGTGAGTGCGGAACCGGTCAGGAGTGAGGTGAACTCGTCAAAAGCAGCGATTTCGGTGGTACATGCCCCGGAAAGCTGCTCTTCGATGCTTCGAATAACATCATCCGGCAGCAGGCCTCGCACTGGCCCGACAATGCGGTCGCGATATTGCTGTGCTGCCTCAAGCGGATCGATTTCAAGCGCAGAGAGACGATCAACCGCTGGAACAGGGGTAATCTGATTACCAATGGTAACCCCAAAGACCTGCCCGACATTGGAGGCCGGATCGGTGCTGACAAGCAGAACTCTTTGCCCTGATTCAGCAAGACGAATGGCCGTAGCACAGGCAATCGACGTTTTGCCAACTCCCCCTTTTCCGGTGAAAAAGAGAAACCGGGGAGGTCGGTTGAGAAATTTCATGATGTTATTATTCTGTTGGTTAGCAGCAGCGACCATCTGAGCAGCAACCGCTTGCTGGTTTGGAACTGCCGGACTGTTCGGTGATGCCAGCCCAGCAGGCCAGTTCAGTCCGGGAGGGATAACGGCCTGACAAGAGCACAGCGGAATCAACAAGAATCAATGGCAACCCCTCCTTACCGACACCTTCAAGAAATGCTTTTACTGCGGAATTTTCCGCGAAAGCGAGTGGTTGCCTGGCAAGATTAAAACGCTCA
>SESA01000705.1_pt1 | contig 20149 bp, 24 predicted proteins | sample 3171451 | NCBI WGS metagenome assembly SESA01 (sample SAMN06051862, study PRJNA518727) | freshwater metagenome | biome: subpolar coniferous forest; feature: holomictic lake; material: water; isolation source: holomictic Lake 227, 8 m depth | place: Canada: near Kenora, Ontario | collected...
TATCAGTAGTGGGTACCCCTGCTGATGATATTGGTATAGATGAAAATGTCTTTATCCCATCTATGTTTTGATTGGTTGTTATTATCATATTATTAGACAAATTGGTATCATTTTGAGTTACATATTTATTTGAAGAACTTGGAGTTCCATTTGTCCCAGCCAGAGCTTGTTTTTCACCTGTTATTGGTATTCTTGCATCATTATCACCGACTACTATAGGAGTAGATATAGGGGTTACACTTGTTTTTAGTTTACCTAAAACACTAGTAGAAGCATCAGGAATACTAGAAAAGGATGGCATTATTAATGAATCAGCTTTCTTTTTATCAATTATGTCTGTGTTAGATAAAAAAGTAGGATGTGTAGTGTAACTTAATTTATTTGGAAAAGTAGCAGTGCCGTTTATTACGCTTGAAATAATTCCGATGGCAGGATAGTTTGTTATTTTTACACTTGCTCCTCTTCTGTGTGTTTTTTTTAATGAAGAAACTTCTAAACTACCATTTACTGAATCAATTCCTCTTATCATTGAATCTACTAAAGCACCAGAAGTGTTTCCACATACAAATTCTGAATTGATGGTTCCTTCGTCAATAATAAAACAAATATATCCTGAAAGTGCATTTTTTTCTTTATCAATTCCGCTAACCATAGTCATTGATGTAGCTGATGAAGATATACTTGCATTTAAAGATGATTGAAAAAAAGCAACAATCACAGGTATTGTTGTTCCTAAGCTCTTTTTTGGTTGGAGTGTCAAAAATCCAAATATTATTGAAATTAATATTCCTATCGTAATAATAAATTTTATAATTGTTTTAAATATATTTTTCATATTTTTTTAATTACTCGTTGTCATATTAGTAATTATTCCTTCATTTAAGGCATTGCTTGAATATCCGTTCCATCTTCCACCGCTATAATATGATGTTGTCATAGTATTTGCTGAAACTTGTTGTTGTTGAACAGAATAAGTAGATATAGATTTTCCTAATAAACTTGCCAATCTAGTAACTCCTGTACCATCGTTTCTCATCGCACAAGCGTAACCATTTCCTTGAATATGAGAAGATGAAATTGCTCGTATGTTATAGTAGAATTTTCCTCTTTTATTAAAATATATAGTAACAAGTCCTCCGTCATCAGTAATACTATCAGTTGTTTCTGCAACTAAAGTATCCACATAATATTTTCTAACTGCGTCATTGGCATTTACAGGATCAGAGTTAGGAAGTACTGGAATTGAACTGAATGTTTTTATTCCTGCAATAGTTTGATTTCCTGTTGTTTTTACAATACCAGTAAAATTTGGGTCTGTTTCTGTTACGAATTTATTACTTGAACTTGGTGATCCATATGTTCCAACCAAAGCATCATTTTCTCCTTGAGTGGGAACACGAGGATCATTATCACCAACAGCAATAGGGTTAGTTGAACTTACTGGGGCAACTGAAATCTTAGAAATACCTTTTGCAGTATCAGATGCAATTACAGCACCAGTGCTAGCTAAATCATCTTGGTATTTTTTATCTATTATTTGAGTATCACTATCAAATGTCGGATGAGTTGTATAAGAAAGTTTATTCGGAAAAGTTGAAATACCATTGATAATTCTACTTAAAATCAATAGTTGCGGAGCGTCTGTTATTTTTACTGAGGACCCTCGTCTGTGATCTTTCTTAAGTGCTGTTATAGAAGTTGTACCAGTTACGACAGATAGTCCTCGTGTCATATTTGTACAAGAAGTTGAAACACAATCAGCGTTTACAAATTCTTCGCTCGATGTTCCTTCATCTATGATAAATGCATAAGTACCATTGAGAGTATTTCCATCTTTATCAGTAGCCGAGACGAGTGTCATCGATGTCGAGGTTGAGGTTATACTCGACGCTAGAGATGTTTGGAATAATGCTATTGGTGTAGGGATAGGATTTGTTGCCCCTAAACTCACAGTTGGTTTCTTTGTAAAAATACTTACTATTTTTTGAAAGAAATTTTGACTAGCAGAAACTTTTGTAGGCACATACATAAATCCCATAGCCAATATTACTATGATTGATATGCCTATAAATATTTTTTGAATTTTATTTTTCATATATATTTTTTAAATTAACTAATAATATAACTAACAATTTTAACCACGATATTTTTTTGGCACCTTCTTTCCTTTAAATCGTACATCCTGGAAAGAATAGAGCATTACTTCGGCCCAGCCGACACGCGTTGCTCGAAATCTCAAGGCTACCAATTCAAATTTATCAAAAGGAAAAGAGATCTCTCTTTCATAATTGTAAGCCTCAATTCCATCTCCTCCTCCACCAATTTCTTTTCTTCCTAATACTGCTGGACCGACTGTTACTCTATTCGAACGGTCAACATATTCGCCGTCTCCTTCGACAAAGTGAAAAATTCTAGCTGGGTCACTTGGGTCTGTTCCGTCCTTTGCAATATCTTCTTTTGAGCGAAGTTCCACAAAGGGACCTCCGTCAGTTGATACATCAACAGCGATAGACTGATCTGGACCAATGTTTCCTCTTAATTTCATTTTCTTTGATTTTTTAAGTCCATCCATAGAAAGTAAGTCTTGCCCAGTAATGTAGTAATTATTTATTGGAGAATCAAAATCATCTACACCAGAGAATAGTTCCATAAAATTATTTGAGATAGCATCTCCGGCTACAAGCGCGCCATTATAAATATCAAAACATGTTACGCCGTAGTCGAGTATGTCCCATGTTTTAAATAATTTGTTATATAAAAATGTTCGATTATTTACTGGAGAGTCTTTTGAACGGCCAGAGAACAAAACAAAGTCTCCATATAAAAATGATGCTCCTTGATCAAAGGTGAAATTATTTAAATTTATATTATTAGAATATGGTACCGGGATGACTTGTTGTGAGCCACTTTTGTCATAGGTCAAAAGTCTGATACGAGTATCGTTTTCCATTGTCTCATCTACATAATAAATTCCTTCTCCAGTTTCTACTGCTGCGCGTTCGTTTGGAATACCTACACGATGTCGATATGGTAAGTTTGTAGCAGAAGTGTCATCACTTCCGATAGTTAAAGCCCAAGTACGTTTTACGTGAGGACAATAATAAACATTATTATATGATAAAACTGATTGTGCTTTTCCACCAGAAGAGTCTTGTCGAAAAACAAAACCTTGGCCAGCAGTTCGTGGAGATGATTTTGAAAAATCAGTTATCCCATTATTATTAGAATTTTCATGTTGATAGGAAGCAGTTACGGCTGTTCCATTTGCTACAGCGCTATTAAATGTCACAGAAATAGCTCCAGTTGTGTAGTTTATTGTCCCAGTACCGCCCAGACTACCCACTAGATTGCCGTTAAAATCATCTGTGAATGTTTCTACACCATCTGTGACTAATATACCAAAACAAGTATTTAAAGCGTTCCCAGCGCGATATGCAAGCATTCCAGCAAATGTTTTTAATACTGCATTACCTGTACCAATTGTCTCACTTGCGATGGTAGTATAAGATTGTTTATCTACATATGATCCATAGATTCCTGTCTGGTCTTTTTTAGTTTGCCATAAAAGAGTTCTGTTGGAATCTATTTTCATTAATCCTTTAAAGTTTTTAGAACTGTCATACATGTTTGTATAATCAGTTGGGTTTGAAGACATTATTTTAAAATACCCAGCACAGTTTTTTGAATTTATGAATATTTGGTTACCGGCTACACCGACATATTCTTCCATTGAAATAGATTCACTAGATATACCGTTAGAGTCCACAACACTAGCACCGAGTATATCAGTTCCAATTTCAATCCATTCCTTTGTAGTTTCATCGAAGTATTTTAATTTTTTTCCACATGTTCCAAAAAGTCTTTCGGCATCATTAGCCAAGACTACTTTTTTTATACCAGATGTTTTTCCCAATCCTGTGACAAGAGAAGCATTACCAAGGAATCTTCCTCCTCTTCTCATTTCTATTCTGTCTCCTTTTGTTATCCAATTCAGATTATCTTGTGCCGCACCACGAGGAATACTATCTGGTTCAAGCGTAGTAATAAGCCCATATTTAAATCGGTCATTTGTGACATTTACTTTATTAAAATATCTTGGAAATGGGTTTGAATTACTCATATTTTTTTACATCATTCCTAAATCTATCCCTTGCTCTTGGTCAGAAGGGTCAAAGCCGGTGCGACCATCCATTCCGGCTAGTTTTAAATCAGCATCCCAACTTACTACTGCGTCTAATAATCTTTGATATTCTTTTTCTTGTTCTTGCGACATTCTAAAAGAAATGTTGTCTCCATCGATATTTGATTGATAGATTTTTGCCGCTTGATAAGGAATGAGCGGATGAAATTCACTTGGCCAAGTACATACCACAGTGTTCTCATTTGTTGAATTAAAGTCTTCTGTTTTATAAATATAATAAAGATTCCAAGTACCAGACTTCGATACAGGAGAAGTAGCTGCGAACTTATTTTGTCGCATATCCAAAATTACTTTTCGGCCGACTCCTTTGAATAGTGGCAAGTCCTCAAACTTTACTGCCCAATATTGCATATCATCTAGATAAAGTTTTACGAAAGCTCGAAAGTCAGTCGGTAGACTTTTAAAGTTAGTATAGGTATCTCCTTGTGAAGCCGATTGACTAGAGTCTGATTTTTTACAAATTTCTAGTTTATATACTCTCTCGACATAATTTTTTGCTTGAGAAAGTAATTGATATAGATGATCAATATCAAAATCATCATCGACTAGATTTCTAAATTGTACTGCCATTTCTTTTGGCGTGAGTGCATTGTCTACAGGTGCTGTCATATATGTAAATAGTTATGAATAATAGTTCGGAAGATTTTACGCGCTCGAGTCCAAAGTCCATCATCGAGACTTATTCCATTTTCAGCATGATACTGCGCCATTTCTTTTGGCATATCGTTAAACATAAATGCTCCGAATTTAAACTCGCGATTGACTACTCCGCGAGGGAAATAAAATAAACCTTGATCACCAATATCGATTCCGTTTGAAAGTTGTGCTATAAGATATAAAACTCCGTTGATAGTTTTCTGGCCATAGATTTTAAAAGCGTGTGGAGATTCTGGTTCATTAGAGTAGTCTATGTCTTCAATTACTCCTCCCGGTGCTTTAGTCCAAGAATCTCTCCACCCTGCACCTGTAGAAATAGATTTCAATTCTTCTTTATGCATCCACATCGAAGAGCGAAAATTATCAAAAATATCATATGGACCATCCACAATGAAGAAGCTATTTTTTCTATGTTCATATGCGAGTCCAGAAAGATTATTCAAGTCCCAGTTTTTTGGGTCTACAATCACATTTCTAGGTGTAGAGTTATCATATGGAAATGGAAAATATTGTTGCTCAATTGTTCCAAATTTACAATGTGCTTTCATGATTACTCTTAGGTCTTGGCCATAAGCATTTAAATTCTTCGAAAGAACTTTTGACATCATAAAAATAAACTCTGGATTGAGGAGTATCCCCTCTTGATCTTCGGAAGATGCACAGGTTGCATATGCTGTACAAAAATCTGTTTCTCCTTGGTCTTTGATTCCTAGTGGTTCTGAAACAACAAAATCAATAGCAGGTAATTCTTCTTTTTTGATTGAGCCAAAAACAGCATCATGAGAAAAATCCCTTTTATCCTCTGGTAATGGGTTGAGTCCTCCTCCTATTTTTTTGATTATTTTTTCTTCCATAATTTAATTACTCCCATTTAAATGTTCTTGTAATTCTTGAGCAACTTGTCTTTCAGATGTTTTAATATCTCCAATTTGTGTAACCCAGATATATGTAATAAGTCCAAAAATAATTGAAGCGGCCGACATTGTTCCGAGTATCAAAGCACGCCAATTTTCTAATTTATTTACTCGCCCATTTGTTTTAAGTGTCTGCGCTTTGATTTCTGCAAGTAAAGTATCTTGGTTTCCCATGCGTCTAAATAACTCTTTTCTAAATGTATTTTCTTCTTTTTGGTTATATTCGTTTTCCATTTGAAGCTATTTTTTTACTGCATTATCTGGTAATGAAGTTGCCGGAGTTGTTGTCTGTGTTTGCTGTGAAGCAACATACTCTTTCACTTGATTTGGAAATTCTTGATTAGTAAATTTTACAACATCCATCAATCCAGCCTGTGTTGCAACAATATTTTTATAAAGTGAAATTTGAAAATTAACGAAATATGTTATTCCAGCACCGAGTGCTACAAGTCCAATTCCTATTGATATATATTTTAATTTTGTTTTCATAGATATTATTGATTATCGAACTCACTAATTTGTGCTTGTAAATCTGCTTCTTTTTGTTGTGAATCTTTCGTAATGATTTTTTGGTTAGCAAGTTCTTGTGTTAAACTTTCTTTTGTAATAGTTCCTGCTAAACGATATGCTTTTCCATCTTGGATAATAACGTCCGCAACTATTTCTAATCTTTCCTTTATGATAGGTGCATCTATGTCATTATTAGAATCTTTATTTTTTGGTAAATTTCTTAATATATAATTACTCATTTTGTTTTTGCATTTTATTGTCTGCCGACTTAAATAATAATTATGAACTTGTAATTGTTTCCCACGCTGTTGCTCCACCGACTCGGAGCTTGTTTAATGTTGTGTCAAAATATATACCACCTTTTACGTAAGTAGGAGCTGACGCTGTTGGTGCTTGTGTAACAATCAATACACCAGTTGTTAAAATTTTAATTCCATTATTGTCTACTCCATTTGTATTGAAAATCATTCCATAGCCACTAGGCATAGAAAGAGTTAAATTACTTGGATGTGTATACCAAGCCGTTCCACCACCACTATCGGGCATATCAAATTGAGCACTTGCACCGTTTGCATTTTGCAAAAGTAATTTCGCAGCGTAACCATTTCCTACTCCTGCCTGACTTGTAATAGTAAAATATGTATAATCATTAGTTGGACCAGTATATGCAATCGAGGCAGGACTTATTCTTAAATTAGCACTATGAGTTCCTGCTTTTAAATATATGTTTGAGTTAGTTCCTACTGATGTCAATGTTAAAATTCCAGTTGAATCTACTCCGAAAGTTCCGTAATTTGTAGTTCCGTCATAAGAGAGTCTTAATTGGTCACCACTTGTATTTAAAATATCAACTTTTGCATTAAATTTTGCAGTATTTGTGCTTGCATAAGTAGCACTACCGACTATCAATCCCATTCCTGCATCTGTATTTAAAATATTGAAATTTCTTACGCCACCCGAAGCAAGAACCCAATAAACATTATTTCCATCATACCAATAAATATCATTATACTCTCCTGCAAATGGAGAGTTAATTCTTAGTCCTTTTTGTCTTTGAGATGTTCCTGTTCCATTTGAAATAAATATTCCACTAGAATTATCGGTAACTGCTATTGTTCCATAAACATCAAGTTTGAAACTTGGAGTAGAAGTACCTATACCTACATTTCCATTCCCTTGTAAAGTCATTATATCTCCAGTTTGATAACCTGAATTATATAAATGACCGAATGACATTTTCATTATACTTGAACCATCAAAATTGGTATCTATTTGTCCTACGATATTATCAGCACCATCTCTCCAAGTAAGTGATTTTCTTGTTCCTGAATAACCACCACCTGCGTAAGAAGTAGATAATGTTAAAAGTTCACTATCACCTGGAGTTCCTGCATCAGCGATTGTAAGTTTTCCATATTGGGTTAAACCAGAATAAGAATGTCCTATTGTGAATTTCCCTGTGCTATATAAACGCATATACTCCGTTGCACCTGAACGGAAAATAAAGTCGTGTCCTGTTCCTGCTGACATATATAAGTCATAACCAAAAGCAGAAACTCCGTACGAGTTTATTCCTATGTAGTAATCATTCGTTCCTACCATTAAAGCGTTTGCGTCAAGATTTGAGGAATATACATCTAAAACTGTTCTAGGGTCATATCTTCCTATTCCAGTATTTCCTGCCACAATCAATCCATTTGCAGGTGGTGTATGTTGCATTGCAAATGCTCCACCGATAGCAACACCATTATTTACATCAAGTGCAAAAGACCAAGAACCGTATAGATTATTAAATGCAATACCATTACCCGAAAACATCAATGCTCCGTATGAAGAATACATTTGAGGTTTTCCAGTCCAACCAATAGAACTTGCCCCACTACCATCTGAAAGTTGTATTGCAGAAGTGCTTATATATTTAGTTCCCAAAAACCAGTTACCAGTAGCAGGAGTTATTGAACCGTCTGTTTTCCAGTAGCCAGCAAGGGATTGAGGAAGTTTTTCTATTGTTCCACTCCCTCCACCGAGTGCTTGTTGTAGCTTAGCTTGTTGTGGCTTAGAAGGATAAAAAGAAATTCCAAGAAAAATAACAATTGCAATTCCTAAGATTATTTTTATATATTGTTTTTTAAAAAAGTTTTTCATAATTATTTACCATGATCAATTATTTCTAAAGCTCGTTTTTTAAAATCTGGTCTAGCTGGTTCTGGGTTTTTAAGACTGTCTAAATTTTTACCAACTAAAATACCAGATAGAATATTTTTTAATTCCAATATCTGCGTCGTGACTTCACCAATATTTTTTTCATTTTCTACAAAACTATTTATGGTGTCTTTAATTAATTCAATATTTTTAAAAGATTTTTCATCACCTTGTTCTATGTCATTTTTTAATTGTGCAATTAAATAAACAATAGGAGAAATATCAGTGCTTTCAGTCACTTCTTTGGCTTTTATTTCATTTATAATGGTAGTTTGTATCGTCTCTAGACGAGAAATAACCGGAGAAAAGTCTATTTTCTCGGCTGGTTCGCTTTCTTTTGGCATGGATTCTTTAATATCTCTTGTTGCACTTACAAGCATTAGGCGAATTTCTTTTATAACTTCTTCGTCTTTATCGCTTTTTTCTAATTCTTCGAGAAGTTTTAAGGCTGGAGTTATCTTCTTTTCGATTGATGAGTCAATCAATTCACCTATTTTTTTGTAGTCTACTTTTACTCCATCACCTCCAAGAGCTGGACCAAGAGCGCGTACAATTTCATTCGGATTAAATCTTTCCAAAATTAAATATGTTTCCATTTCTTGACCATAAACAGTTGATGGTGTAGTGTATCCAGAGTCTGAATAAACAGCTGTCATGATGGATATGAGCGTTCCTTGGCCACTTTTATCTACAATAGCTCTCCATACTCCCACAAAGCGTCTATTTCCTTTATCTGTTAAATTTACAGTATCAATCAAAGTATCCGTCTCCGCATTTCGAATTACCGCTCGTACATAATAAGTTCCAGAATCCGAAGGATCTGGTAGTTGTCTTACTATTGCGAAATTCTTTTGTGGTTGGATTTGGATTGACATATATTTTTAATTAACCTGCTCGATGAAAAAATTCCATTTCTCCAGCGTATGATGCTGAAACTGCAATAACTAAACCTTTTGAAAAGGCGTAATGTAACGGATAATGCCCAGCAGCAAAACTGGCTGGTAGAACGGCAATTATTTTATTATTTGAGAGAGTGGTAATGTCTATTCCATCGTACAAAGTAACGACGTGAGCGTCCGCTTTAGGTACAAGAATTCTAGACAAAACTCCTGGCTTACTTTTAGCAAGCACATTAGAGTTTGCGTCGGCACTAGTAATTCTTGTTAAGTTATTTGATTCCATAATTTTTATTTTTAAGTTAAATTAATAATTTTTTGAGATAGACAATCTCATACCCGACCATATTCCCGACGTCGGGAATATGGTCAGAGTGAGACGATCTACGGCGTAGAGTTTGGAATTACCAAAACATCTATTACTAATGCAGCGTTGAAAGCGGCCGAAGCGTGGATATTTTGAATTATTATCACAACACTTCCGGCTGCTGGAGTTATCTTACTGACTACTGGTGTTCCTGTTCCACTGGTTTTAACAGTGACAAGAACCATAGAATCAGCTGCGATTTCAGCATTAGTTAGAGTTTCGGTAAATGTAGCTCCAGCGGCGGTTGTAAGAGATTCAGTGGTTATCTGTACTCGACGTCCACGTATTGACGCTGCGTTAGACGCACCGGTAACGGTTTGACGACGAAACTTTACACCAACGTTTCCCTTAAACATCAAGTCTCGATTAAATATTCTAGTCATATTTTTAATTCAAGAGTGCCATAAGGCAAAACTTACCTATTCGACCGCTAATAATTTACTAAAACGCGTCAGAACGAATCTTTACACGTAGCAATTCCGCCTTTCCTTGATTGAATACGAATACTCCAAAAAGGGTCATAGGCAAAATATTTGTACCAGACTTTCCGGCAGCAACGGTTGATGCCATTTCGACAGAAGGTTCTTTTTGTATAACCGCGTCGATAGACATTCCTTTTCTACCAGCTACTTGACTTTGGATTTGCTGTGTAGCAGTCCAAACATCTGTCGCATCTGATCCTGTGACAGTTACGTAGGAAGCTCCCATACATCGAACTTCAATATAGGTTGCAGTTTTCACAGCTACCCAGTTTTGAACTGTTCTTTGATTTGCGAGTGAAAGAGAAACATTGTTTGTACCATCACCTACTCCACCAGCATTGATGAAGTCACAAAGGTTTCCCAACGAGGTTGAAGTATCAGTAACAGAAAGCACGTTTCCGGCAGTTGTTCCGATAGTTGTTTGCCAAGTAAAGGTAATACCTTGGATAGTAATAGTATCCGCAGCGGAAGGCTGGTTTGCTGGAGTCCAGCGAGCAGAACCGGTGAGGTTGTTTGTCTTAAACAAAGAGATTCCAGCATAGGTTCCAATGTTTCCATTTTCACCTGTCTTGTCTCCTAGTAAACTCTCTTTACCAGCAATATATTTCCACAATACATTGTAGAACTGTGGAGAATGAGCCAAGAATCTTTCACTTGGACCTTCTGGAATATTTGCTGTATCCATCTTCATATTGATTGCACCGAAAACATCTAGGATATTTCCTGTGGTCAATGTAATTCCGTCGCCGGAAGTACCGCCAATATCTCCATCATCGATAGAGTTAGTAGCGTTGAAAACTTGATAAAGAAACTTTGCGTCAATGGCATTGGAAAGCCTTCGTCCAGCTTCATCAATCCATTCATTTGCAGCACTATACTTATTTTGGATCTTGTCTACATTATCTACGTAGAGCAACATTGCTTTTACTGTATCAACAGTTAGCTGATCCGATGTTGCGGTTAAGTCCTGTGCAGTCAATGCCGTTCCTTTAGTGTAGTTTTCAGCTACGATATTAGAACGATATGGACGATCTACTTTTTGACCATCTTTCAAAGAAGCTTGTTCTTCGAAGTTAGCCAAAGAACGGAAGATGTCGGTTTTATACAACTTTCTTCCCATTCTTTTTGACCAGTAGGTAGGACTCATTGCCGTAATACTTTGAGTCATGTGTTAATTTTGGTTAAATTTATAGTGATCTAACCCCGATTACGCTCTTTTCTAGCCATTTGGTTACCATATTCTTCTTGTTCTTCTGGTGTAAGTTTATTAAACTCCTCATCAGTAAGATCTTCGGAAAATACTTTTTTACCAGAGCCGAGATCAATACTAGTTCGTCCGCCCTCTGCTGACCTCTTAGGTGCAGTGTAGAGGTTTCTAAAGTCTCCTTTACCATGATAAATTTCATTGTATGGAACTTTAGCGTACTGTTCTGTGTATGCAATCTCTTTGAGCTTTGCTTTAATTTCAGAGATTTTTTCTGCCGGTATGGTCTCGCCGTATTCAGCTTTGATCATTGGTAGAATTATTTTGTCAAAATCTGAATTGAAATTCTTTTCTTCGTTAGCAATTTCAATTTCTATTTTTCCTTTTTTAATCTCTTCTTTTAAAGCATCCACGTCTTTGAGTTTCTCAAGTACATCTTGCGGAGTTTTACTTTTATCATTGATAAGAGATTCAACTTCTTCGAATATACTTTTGATAACATCAGGATCCTCAACTTGGTGTTTCTCTACTATCTTATCGACAATAGATTTAACATCATTAGTTTTTGGTTCTTCCTTTTTGACGTCTTTGTCTTCGGGTTTAGCGCCAGCTTTTTTAAGGGTTTCGATTTCCGCCAATAATTCCTCTTCGCGCTTACTTGCTTGTTTCTCCATAACCTTTTGTTTCCAGGCTGGGACAAGCGTAGGCTCTCTGCGTTTATTATCTTTGGAACCCTCTTCGCCAGTCTTTGATTTGTCCTCTTCGGATTTCTTTTCGTCATCCTTCTTTTCCTCTTCGGACTTTTGAGGTTTCTCGGGATCCTCTTTGGGTTTTGGATTTTTCAAGTCCTCTTCCTGTTGGATCTCGGCCAAGATACTTTCGGTTTCCTCTCGTAATGCTTTTGGCATATTCTCAAGGCCACCTTCGGACGTCTTGTTCGTCTCATCAATGTTTTGTGTCATTTGATATAAGGATATTTTGTCGTGCTATCTCGTACACGTACCGATTACTTGATAAAAGTGGTTGGTAAGACTCGTTAGGTAGTTTTGTTTTTCCCGGACTACTCATAACCGAGAGAGACAATCTTTCGATAGTTTCGTGGCTATCCAGAATACTAGGACAACCACGAAACAGCCGATTGATTATTTAATAATTCTTGCTTGTCTCAAAGCATTTGATCTTGATGCCGCCTTGTTGATTGACAACGGTTCAGTTGTCACAGGGCTAACAGCTTGGCCAAATTCGTTATACAAACGAAACTTTCCTTCGGCTACTTGCTTCACATAAAATTCACCAGTTGCTGGAGCACTTGCAGAACTAGCAGTAAGCTCATCTACTTCGACTACAGGTTCATCGATTGCTCCACCTTCTTCTTTTTTGGTATTTTTTGGTGCCATATATTTGTTTATTTTTAAAATTAATTCGACCGTTTATAATTTATTTAACAACCTTTCTTTCCGCCTTTTTTAATAGGCATCTTTTTTGACATCATATTGATTTATCTTTATTTAATAATTCTTGCTTGTAAGGAGACTCGACTGCTCCCTTTTCAATTTTGTTTTTTCTTAATTTTTTTGAAATGTTAAACAATGCTCCATCAACAAATTGATAAAACATATTTCCTGCTTTGAGTGGTAGTTGTAATGCTTCGATAAGTCCAGTAATAAAATGATTGATATTGCTTTCAAATTGTGAAGCATTAAGAATATCTCGGACAATATGGAGCTTTTTTCCATCTGCAGATTTCATAGTTCCGAGGACCATCTCTTTGTTGTGGCCGACGAAGATCATATCTGTCTTTGGGTCACAAACGATAACGAGTAAGTCAGAATGTTTTTGTGCAAATTCTGGTACTGTGAATGGCATTAGCTTATTCTTTTTTGATAGTTTTTCTTTTTTCATAATTATTTTAATTGCCCATCAATTTCTTTTTCTATGCTCTCCAATTGATTTGCAGATACTTCAAATAAATTAATAAACCATTTATAAAACTCTTTTACATCTATCATGCTATTGCGGTCAGATTCAGAAAGGTCTTTTGATTTTGCATTTTGTAGTACATCATTTATGTCTTTAATATCTGAAACTGCTTTAGCGATAATCATCTGTATTCCTTCGTGTTTTTTTAAGCTATTAGTGATTAATGCTTCTTTCACCATTGCTTCCCATTGATTGACAGTCATCTGATCAGATATATCAGCGCCAGAAAGTTTCGCTTTTAGTAAAGCGACTTTTTCGAGTATTGGTTCTTCTGATAAGACTTTATTGGTCATTCATCACTGGTTCTGCCGTAGGGACATTTCCTCCCGGCATGACTACTTTTCTTCCTGGCATATTAGGCATTGGCATTTCAGTACCTCGCTTATAAGCATCATTTGCATTTAATTTTGTAGGATCTCCACCTTTTTGAGAAACGACAGACATAGCTTTTCGAATCATATTTCTTTGTGCGATTGGAATACTTACTTTTATGAGAGCATCTAGTTTTTGTAATACTTCGATACTTAGTCCTTCTGTATCGAGAGAGTAATCAAGCAATTTTTGTACATAGCCAGAAGTAGCTCCTCTGTTTGGTTTTACTTCTTTACCATCAAGAATATCTGCGATAGCCTGTGCCGCTTCGGAAAGAATCTCATCATCTCCATCATTTTGAGTATCAAGTGCAACGCGGATTTTTTCATCAGTCCATCCACCAGCAGACAATTTTTCTCGAAGTAGCCAACTTACATTTACTTTTCCATTGTATAAAGTAGGATTTTTTTCTATCGAATCTATGATTGATGCCTTGCGAGTAAGAAGTTCTGCATTTGCTTTTTCTTCATCTTGTCCACCGGTTATTTCTATAATGAAATCACAATCAAGGTCATTTTTGGTTACCTCTGTTTCCCATTCAACACCTTTTGGACCAAGTAATTTAACAGCATATTTTTCAGTTAAATGTTCAAAACAACCCCAGTCAAAGATAGATGCGAGGTCATTCATGCACTGCATAAACATTTTATTTTTTAAGCCGATTCTATTTTGAGATTGCTGAATATTTCCGTAATATATTCCTACCTTCTGCTCGTTTGATGCTCCTTGTTGTTCATTTGAAATACCTGATTTTGTAGCCAAGAATCTATCAAGGTATTCAGTAAGGTTAAGAGTTATCGAAGTTGTATCTGGAGTTTGGAATTGTAATATACCAGATTGAATAGAGCGTCCTCGTTCGAGTGTTGCCTTTGCGAGTCCATCTTGCTTGTAAAGTAATTGCGTAGGGTCTGTGAATACTTTAGGATCATATGCCTTCATATCCCAGTTTCTCTTTTCTAAATTATCAAGTGAAAGATTTACAACTTTTTTAATAGTGTAAGCAATAGGGCGAATGTCAGACATTATTGCGTGAGACCAAAATATTTTTGGATGTCTATTTGTTGCAAAAGAAGTCCAGGGACCTCGTCCTTCATACTGCTTTGCATGCATAAATACATTTTCTAAATCATCGAAACGCACCCATGTTTTAGCCGAACGGTCAAAAACCATATATCGCCATTTGCCTTCAAAAAACATTACCCATTCAGTAAAGTTATATAAATTTAAACCAGTATAATTATGCACTTCGACATCTTGGCCGAGCGCAGCATACCTCATCATTTTAAATTTAAATGTATCTAGGTTACGCTTAAAATCTTTTCCGCTATAAACTTGTTTTAATCTTTTTACTTGCTCCGGATTATATGTTCCATCATCTGCAAGAGCTATTACTTCGCTTTCATCACGAAAGATATTTTGTTGTCCTTTAAATAAATGTGCATCAATGTATGGACCTCCTAGCGGTTCTAAGAGCATATCAAAGTGGTCAACGCAATCCATTGGCACTTTAAATTTAGGAAGAGATTCAGCCCACATCTTAACGAATCCTCTACCAGATATAGCAGCGAATTGTTTTGCATCTAAAATATATGCATCATAGTTTCCACGAGAAGGAACTTTTTCTTTATCCCAAACTGCTGTCACTTTCTTGCTTGCTTTTAGATCCTGCTCTCTACTTGCTCCAAATTTTACATTTACTGGTTCATCTTGTCCGGAGAGCAATGTATCAAGAAATCCACGCATTACAACCATATCAAGTGGAACATCATTTCTTCCCTTTAATGCTGGTGCTTTTTTACCAGCGAGCATGTCTTCATTTTTTTGAATTTCATCAAAGATTGGTTTCTGAAATCTTTCTGCTGTATCAGCTTGTTTAAGTGCTACTTGCAAAGCACGATCAGCTAGTTCTTCGAGAGGAGTACGAACAACAATTTTTTCTTCTGTTGTTAGATTTTTAGAACTGATATTTTTGTCAGTTTTTATTTCCATTATACTAATTATTTCACACGCAAAAAAAAGTAAAGTTTTATGTTAATAACTTTTTTAGTTTTTATTTTTAGGAATAGTATGCCCCATAGTCCCTAGGTCTACACCTTCGAGCATTGGGTTCGTACCTGTGTCTAATGGGTCTTTATTACCCATAAATTCATCGCTAGGCTGGTCTATTCTTGGTACTGGTGCTTCTCTATGTATTTCGTTATCAAATTGGTCTTCGACGAGAGATGCATATCTAAATTGGTCTGCTGCGTTTGAAGTAAAATCATGTTCTGGTTCTAAAAATACATTGCGAGTTTTATCATACTTTCTATGATAGCCACCAATTAAGTCCAAGAATGTTTCGCAATATATAGCACAAACAAATAGTTTTTTCCAAAACATTTTAGCTTTGTCTATTCCGTCTTCGATAGATACTCTAGGTACTGCCGACATTCCTTTAGCATCTAATTCAAATTTCCAATTTAATGACAATGCAGTATCATAGCGAGTTTTTCCAGTACCTAGTTCTCTCACTTTAATATCATGCGGAGCAAAATGTTTTCCATAGATGAACCCTCGTTCACTAGCAATATCTTTGCAGTATTTTATATAGTGAGCTAGTCCTTCTCCGATATTTTCGTAATAGTGAATCATTCGTACTTGTCCTGCACCTTTTTGATAAAATCCTACTGCCATTGAATTTCCTTTTGATATTCCCAAGTCCCATACTGTATAAACCATCAACTCTGGATCATGTGGAACCATCAAAGTAATTCTTTTTTCTTTTCTGGCCAGAGTAATTTCTTCACGATATATAGCGCCTTTTACCGCTGCTTCAAAAGAACAATACCATTCTTGGTCAAACTCATCTTTCGTCATAAGTCCTTGGCGAACGAGTTCCCTATCATCTGCCAAAGCTCTACGAAGATTATCAATTGTTTCCCCTTCTTCTTGTTTTAATGATTCATCGATAGTTCGATAAATACAACACCATGTAGGGTCTTTCTGTGCTATCTGAAACACTTTAAAGAAGTGTCCTTTGCCTTTTGGAGTACCTCCAAAGATGCAATATCCTAAATGGTCTGCGAGACATTTTGTTACGATTTCAGTAAATATAATTGGTGATTGAAGTGGGTACTCATCAAGAAAACATCCCCATAGTGCAATACCTCGAAGAGAGTCTGGGTTATCAGATCCGACAATCAAGAGTTCCGAACCATTGGCAAATTTTACAGTCAATTCTGATTCATTATATTTTTTTCCGAGAATTGGCGCTGTGTATTCTTTTACCATTCCCCATACAATTCTTTTTGCATCGACACGAGTAGGAGCAATATATGCATAGCGAGTTTTTGGATTCTTCAAACAATCTCTAACAAGATGATTGATAGCACCAGTAGTTTTTCCTGCTCTTCTGTGGAGAACGAGTACTATCCAGCGTACAGTTGTAGTATGTAAAATCTTTGCCCAGGTGCGTGGATCATATTGTATTCTAATTTTTGTTTTTAGTTCTGTCATTGTTCTTTTTTGCCCATTCATCTGCAGAATAATATTCATGCTCGACATCATATCCGATACAAGATTCCTGTGTATATTTGTTTTCTTTTTTCCAGTCTTCATCTACCCATACATCATCGGGTCTATGGCGACGTTCTCGTTTCAGTGCATCATGTGCAGATTCAGCCATAATATATTTTTTAACAATAAATAATTTTAATTTAGGTTTTGTCATTTGAGAAGATTCAGTGCATCACTAAAACTAATAAGATTCCCATACATCGAACCCGACAGGAATTTTGCGAACATTTTTACTTTAAAGATTCTTTCTCTCCTTGGCGCTCCAGATTCTCGAAGATAATTCACTTGGCGGACATATGCTTCTGTTTCCATATCTAGGCGAAACTTAGCATCGTGTATATAGCGCTGTACCCAAATATCAAGGCCTATGTCGTTCTGTTGACGTAAATGTACCTTTTCGTGTTCTATCTCATCCTGTGATGGTGTAATGCTCGAATAAATAGCATTGTCGTAGGCAATGATGATTCCTTTTTCCCAATTTACAGCCGAACCGAAAGCACTTCGATAAAGATTATAAACTGGTGGTTTTTCATGAATTATATTCATAATGGATTCGTCCGGGTTTGAACCGTCTATTACGCTTTCACTCTCTAAGAGTCAGCACCCTCTCCGGTAGAGGAACGAATCCAGGGGAAATGTTTTGTGTGACTGAAAATTATCAGCCCTTTGTCATTTCACGTAGCGATAGAAAAGTTTTAAAAAACTACCGCCGAACAAAACTACCATCTTCTCAAAACCAATTCTTGCGTTATTAAGTCTCGGCTATATTCCCACTGAAACTCTACGCCACCCAACAACCATTCTCTATTTTCCATTAAAATTGCTTTAGGATCATCAAAAGGAAATATTTTTATTCTTTTTTCCTCAAATTTTTTAAGTTTGTTATTCAACATAAATTTTTTCTCCACACCCTCGGCAAACATAATAATCTTTATTAAAAAGCTCGTCGGTTTTTATATCGTTAAATTCGTACATCTCGAAGGATTGATAGTCAGAGCATTTTTTATTTTTACAAACTGCTGGCTCTTCTGTTTCTATTTGCATGTTTTACCACTCACTAATAAATTCAATATCCGAATCACCAAAGCCAAACGACTGTGCTTTAGCTTCATTGCAAGTTTCAAATTTAGTCCCGATAAAGTATTCTCGCTTTGTTGTAGGACAAAATACATTAAGATATTTTAGTGGCTCGTTTACTCCTTTTACTGTGAATGAGATTATCTTCATAGGATTTTTATAACTATCAATTACTTCATCTAAGACTTTATAGTATTTTAGACTTTTCATTTTAGTTTTATCCATATACTCATAGGCAATTCTTCTGTGTTCAAGATTATCTATTGCAAATATTTCTTCTGGTGACATTTTGTCATTTACAATTTTGTCCCACCATTCTTTCTGAAAATTAACTCCATGTAAATAATAAAATTCTTTTCCTTCTTTCCACCTTATTGAAGGCTCTTTAGTTGAATGAAACCTATTTAATTCATCAATTCTTACTATTGCAATTGGTACTAAATACAAAGTGTCTTCCCATTCGACTCTCAAACCCAATCCAGCTTCTAATGCTTCCAAAAGTAATGTAGAATATTTTAAAAATATTTTGTCGTTTTCATTTGGTTGCTTATCATTTGGATTTAAACAATATTCGTATTCAATAACAAACCAATCAAAATCATAATCTAACCCAGACCAATAAAAACTATCTGCTGACCATGCTGACCGTGCTGACCATGCTGACCATGCTGACCGTGCTGACCATGCTGACCGTGCTGACCATGCTGACCGTGCTGACCATGCTGACCCTGCTGACCGTGCTGACCCTGCTGACCATGCTGACCATGCTGACCATGCTGACCGTGCTGACCATGCTGACCGTGCTGACCGTGCTGACCATGCTGACCATGCTGACCGTGCAAATCTCTCATCAAAAGGATCTACACACCAGACTATCTTTTTAGGTCGTGGCAAATTAAACAAATCATAAGTCTTTAGTATTTTTTCTTCGGCTACTTTTTTATTTAAAACATAGTCTTTCCTTTCTACGTATTTACACATTCTGTCTATGAGTTTCTGTGTTTTTTTGTCGTATCCCAATTTTTTATCTATCATAAAATTAATCAATCACAGGAATTAGCCCCTGTGGTGTATATTCGTTTTGTTTTAATAACTGATAAATTCCATCTTCTATTTTTGCGTCTTTAACTTTTGGAGAATGTTCTGTATGAAGTAAAGATGTATTTTTTGCAACTAGGTAACCAAATACAAAATCTCCTTCCTTTTTAAAATAAAGTTTTCCATTATTTATGGTATGAGAATTTGAATGCGAACCTTGCATAATTAATTTACTTGTAGATGCTTTAAGTCCTTTTGGTAATTTATCTATTTTTAGGAGTAAGATTTCTCCATGTCTATATGCTTTTTGTTTCATATAATTACTTTTTTTTATTATTTTCTAATTTCGAACCCTTTTCTAAATTCTCATCAGTAGCCCAAGCGTATACAAAGTTATTATTTTGTACTGGCTTTTCGTCTACTCGATTTTTAACGCGATTGTATTCTCGAATTGCGGCGGTTTTTGATGCCAAATCTTTCCTTTGAGTAGCAGTCCACGCCAATTCGTTATCCATGTGATCACTATCAAATAGTTTCGAAAGTAATTCATCACATCTCTTTACAATGTCAGCATAAGTTAGCAGTCTATTGCCATTACTTTTGCATACATTATTCATTGATCCAATCTCTGCTCGCTTCTCTTTTCGCTCTTTTTCTTTTGAGTAAGGTATTCGGACCAACTCTATTTCGGCCA
>SESA01000706.1_pt1 | contig 20132 bp, 18 predicted proteins | sample 3171451 | NCBI WGS metagenome assembly SESA01 (sample SAMN06051862, study PRJNA518727) | freshwater metagenome | biome: subpolar coniferous forest; feature: holomictic lake; material: water; isolation source: holomictic Lake 227, 8 m depth | place: Canada: near Kenora, Ontario | collected...
CTGAAAGAAGCCCCCTATTTTGGAGACTGCTCTCCCTCTGGACCCAAATAGGTCAAAGGCTGGATGTTGGAACTACCCGCAATCGTAGTCTTAAACGTCTGGCTATTATACAGCACGCGGATCGTGGCATACTTCGACTGATTGTTAAAGGTGCCTCCACCTTTGCGAACCATAACGAATCCCTTATTTGCGAAGGGGGCCTTATAAGTGGCTGACCACTGCAACTTGGTATCATCAACCGTGGTGAGATCCTTACGCAAGGAGGTGCAATCGAGGTTACGGGTCACGAGGATGGGGATAATATCTTCCATCTCGTCACGGATGTTACCCGCGATCACCCACATATTGTTAGCAGCCTGAAGCTTGCCCTGTCCAGATTTAGCAGGAACGCCTGCGCCTGCCAACTTGGAATAGTCAAAGCCCTTGACATACGGATCATGCGTATCCGTCCCCGCGTTCTGTCCATCATAGAGCTCATAAAAATAATCCGAGCTGTTTTGGAAGGTCTTGATTCCAATATCCTGCGAAGCGGTATCCACGCCGGTATCCTGAGTTGTCTTCGGCCACACACTCCCGAGACCCAACGGTTCACGATCCGTATTTGCGCTTGTAATTGCGACAAAAATATCACGCCCACGCGCAGCAATGGCGGCCATATTCGCCTTCATCATCGCATTCGAAATTGCGGGAAAGAGAGCAGCCGAGAGAATACCCAAAATACCAATCACCACGAGCAACTCCACCAACGTAAAGCCCTTTTTATTAACCGAATTCATTTGAAGTCTCCTTGTTTAGCAACCCAACCAACGAGTTGCTTGTTATTTATTGAATTAACTTTATCACGGTTACGAAAAAGGGTCAAGCCTTACAGCGGAAAATAAAACATTTTAGTCCCGACGTCAATTACGAACTCCTAATTGCCAAACATCCCTGAGTGTGATACGATTTATTTAATGAAACTTTGGAACGTCGAAAGAATCCGGACGGACACGTATGAAAAAAAGCTGGCCTGTGTAACCGTTTATGATTATACAAGCGCCAAACTTGCTGATGCCGCGGGGTTTCCGCTCCTGCTCGTGGGTGACTCCCTAGGCATGACGATGCTTGGTTTTCCAACGACCCTCCCCGTGACACTCGAAATGATGTTGCATCACACGGCGGCTGTTGTCAGAGGCGTGAGCGACGCGCTCGTTGTTGCGGATATGCCGTTTCTGACGTACCAAGTTTCGGTTTCCGAGGGGATTCGGAATGCGGGACGCTTTTTGCAGGAGGCGGGGGCAGATGCTGTTAAAATCGAAGGCGGGGCGATACGAGCCGATCTCATCAGCGCACTCACTCAGAATGGCATCCCCGTACTCGGTCATATCGGATTAACGCCCCAATCCGTCAACCAAATGGGCGGTTATAAGGTACAAGGACGTACACAGGCGGCGGCCGAACAGCTCATACAGGACGCGCGTATCTTGGAACAGGCGGGCGCATTTGGTGTAGTCCTGGAATGTATACCCCCAGATGTGGCAGAAAGCATTACCGCCTCCCTCGACATTCCAACCATCGGCATTGGTGCAGGTCCGGGATGCGACGGACAGATCCTGGTCATGAATGACCTTCTGGGACTCTCCACCCAACCTCCTGCCAAGTTTGTCAAACCGTATGCCGCACTGGCGAAAACCATGCAAGAGGCCTTTGCTGCGTATATTCAGGAAGTCCAGAACGGGACATTTCCTTCCGCCGAGCACTGTTATGCGCGCATCTCGTGAAGATATTGTCATAACGGGACTCTCTTGCCGTTTCGCGGAATCGCCAGATCCTGGTACATTCTGGAAACATATTTTGCAACGGCATCAGATGTTTACCCCTTTGTCCACGACCGATGCGGCCGCGAGTCCGCCTCTTTTTGACCGCCCCTACCCGTCCGTCTCAGCGCAATTAAATGATCTTTATGCCTGTAATGCGGAAGATCAATATTTTAAGCGTGAGATAACCGCAGGCGAGAATCCAGCTCTCTATTTTATACTACAACTCGTCATGGATGCCTTACGGGACAGTAGGTGTTCGATCAATAACCTTCCAACCGATCGCATCTCGCTCCGCATGGGCTACTCGCCACCCTTCAATTCGGCTGTCGTCAACTGGCTTCAGCACACCTTTTTCCTTGAACAGACCGTCGGAATTATTCAAAAGTTTTTTCCGCATGCGCAGGCAGATCACATCTCCACAATCCGAGCGCAACTGGCCGCATCGCTACCCAAGCCGAACGTCTACGCCTTTATGTCCGCCTTTGGTTCATCCGTGGCAGCCTGGTCTGCGCATCTACTGGGATTTGCGGGGCCCGCGACAACCATTGAATGCGGTGCTATCTCCGCACACCAGTCCTTCCAGCAAGCCATTGACGATTTGCTCATGCGTCGCTCGGATATTGCGGTCGCCGGAGCCATTCAGCCCCCCATTACGCGACCGATCATGCAAGGACTCGCCGGAGCCATAACCTTTTCACGTGGCAAGACATTGATGCCCTTCAGCCGTGAATCAGACGGTACCCTTCCAGGGGAGGGAGGTGCGGTCTTTATCTTAAAGCGACTGAAAGATGCTTTGCGCGACAATGACCGCATTTACGCGATTGTTCACAGTCCGGAACTCGTCGCAGCATCCTTGGAGCATCATCGCGCCATTCCGCTCGCCCCTGAGCGTATGATTCGGGCCATTAACCGGTCATTAAAAAGATCAAAAGTTACCGCTGATGCCCTGACCTACATCGAGGCGTATGGTTCAGGAGTCCCTCAGATTGACCACGTGGAGCTGAATGTCCTTCTGGAAACGTTTGGCGAGCGGAAAGCCGATCATCCGCTCGTTGGCATAGGCGCGGTAAAGGGCAACTTCGGTCATACCTTAGTCTCATCGGGCGCAGCCTCACTCTTAAAGGCAACACTAGCTATCTATCACCGCATACTGCCCCCGAATGTTGAGATTGAAAAGCCTTATCCACGTCTTTCCTCCGCAAAATCACCCTTGTATTTGCTGGATGAAGCACGGCCCTGGATGCGGGGCAAACGTGACCAACAACGCCGGGCCGGTGTTTCGGCAGTCGATTTCACTGGGAGTTGTGGCATGGCTATTCTTGAAGAATATACAGGAGGTGACACATGATCCGTCATCATCTGTGCGACCTCTTTGAGACGGAGCTTTTCTTGATCGGTGCTGAACATGAAGCTGCACTGATTGAAGAGTTGGCCTGCGTTCAATATCTGGCCGAACACGCAACAAGGGTATCCCTGCAGGATCTCGCCTATACCTGCGCGAGCCGGGCACGCAAAAAACCAGTAATTGTTGCCATTGTAGCCTCTAAGATGTCCGACCTCTGCGAGCGCTTAACCTTGGCTCATAAGAAACTCTCTGATAAGGCCGGACGCATTCGCGACAAGAGTGGCACGTACTATTTCCGTGAGCCCCTGTGCCCCAAGGGACGCGTCGCGTTTCTCTTCCCAGGCGTCATGTCGTTTTATCCAGATATGCTGCGCGATGTAAACCTGGTCTTCGATAACTGCCGTGCCGCATTCGATGAATTAGAAGAGGCCGTACAAGGGAATGCAGAAAACTTTGTGCCCTCGGATTTCATTTTTCCGCCTGCAGCTTGTTATCGGCCGGACACACACGTGTTTTCGGCGGAGGCCTTTGCTGAGTCCTTCATCGCGAGCCATGTAGCTAATACCGCCTTATATCGTATAATAAATGGTATGGGCATTGAGCCTGATGGACTCCTGGGGTTCAGCGGAGGGGATCTATGCGCTTTCGATGCCGCAGGCATCTTTGGAAAGCTGACACGATCAAAACGCATTGCCTTTCTACGAGAAGGGTATGAGATGCTCGGCAATCTTTCTCATCGTGAAGACTTACCCTTATGCCTCATGTTTGCCGTCATGGATGCCACCCGCGAGCTTTTGGAATCCCTGATCGTAGCGCATCCAGGACGTATCGAAATCACAGCCTTTTACAGCCCACGGCAACAGGTTATCGCTCTGTCGCCAGAAATCGAGACGATTGTCCTCGAAAAATTACATGCGGCAGGCGCAAAGGTAATGTCCATCCCCATGGTCCGTCCTTTCAATACGCCCTGGTGTGCAAAAGCACTGCCCATGATTCAGCAGTTTCTGGCACACTGGGTACGCCATATTCCCAAAATACCCATTTACTCCTGTGCGACAGCCGATCGCATCCCCGCACGACCGCGTGAAATTCTGCAACTCAGTGGCGATCAATGGAACGAACCCATCCGCCTGGAAGAGACCATTCAGCGTATGCATGCGGACGGGTTTCGTATATTCATTGAAGTCGGCGTCCGAGGAAACCTCACGACTGCGGTCAGCGAAATCCTCAAGGGAAAGGATCATCAAGCTGTTGCCCTGAATCGTATCCACCGCTCCGGCATCACACAATTGAATCATGCGTTAGGTCTTTTAGCCGCACAAGGCGTGCCGCTTGACTTAACCACCCTGCATCACAACCGAAATTCGCGTCTCGTCGATCTCAAAAATCCAATCCTTCATTCCGAAATACCGCGGACCCAACGGCTTTCCTCCGATTATCAAACCATGTCGGCTTTTTCGCTGGCACTCGACATCAGCGCAACCCCTGCGCCCAAAGCCCCTGTCGACACCATACGTAGGAATTTGCCAGATATCGGAGAACGCAAACATCTCTCGTTTGGTGCCGACTTCCCCTTGTTGGCCAATGGCGACATTCTCGAGGAACAGCCCGGCATCCTCGTCGAAATATCCAAGATGCTGACATTGATGGAATATCCCTTCTTGGCGGATTATTCGATTGGCACGCATCAACTCTCCTTTGTGGATCCAACATTGAAAGGCCTCTCGATTCTTTCTTTGTCCTCTGGACTGGAAATCATGGCAGAGGCCGCACGTAAGCTGGTTCCGCGTACACGTGTCGCTGAAGTCGATAATTTGCGGACACAACGCTGGATTGGCTTTGAACGCGGCAGTGTCAGCATCAAGGTTCGTGCGGAACGTATTGCCTGGAGCGACCCTCGTTATACCGCCATCAAGGTTCAGCTTCGCGACAATACGCCGAACAGCTCCTACACATGGCCCGTGATGGAAGCCACCGTTCTGTTGGCTGGAGCGGCCAGTGTCGATCTCCCACCTGCTCATCCCCCACCCTTGACGAATCCACGTCAGGTCAACTGGTCTGGCCAGGAAATTTATCCAGAACGTCTATTCCATGGACAACGGTTGCGCCTGATCCGACATGTCGATTTGTGGAGCGAGGGCGGGATCGATTTTGAAATCGATGTGCCTGTACGCTCTGATGCCGTCACCTACACACGGATGCCGCTCTTCTCCGTATGGCCGATGCTCATGGACGGAATCGCCTCCAGCTTTTCGCTGTGGCGGTCGCACGAAAAGTTCCCAGGTGCGGTTTCGCTCCCCTTCCGTGCGCGCCGTATCCTCTTTTACGCTTCAACCTTTACGGAAAATGCGCGGTTACGCGGCTATTTCCGGCTCACATCAGTCACACCGCGTTCACATGTGGCTGACATCCAAGTTTCGGATGGGAATGGCAATCTGCTCATTGAATTCAAGGGATGGGAAGAAATTTGCGAACGTGTCCCCAACGAGTATCACAAGTACATCCTCAAGCCATCTGAACGCTTCTTATCGCAAGAACTGCCCTTAAGTTTGCTGGGAAATCCTGTATCTCCTGTCGCCACAGCCGTGATTACCGACGTGCCCTTAAAGATTTTTGAAGCTAATCAGGAAATGTGGCTGAAGGTACTCGGACACGTCTTGCTCTCCACACCCGAGCGCGATGAATGGATGGATATGCAGGGCTCAACCCTGCGCCGAGCAGAATGGTTGTTAGGGCGCGCCACCGCTAAAGAATCTGTCCGTCGCTATCTCCAAAAGTATCTGCTCTCTCACTGGACCTCGGCGGATATTCAGATCTGGGCAGACGACGCAGGAAAACCGAACGCCATCGGCCCATGGCGGGATATCCTGAGGGCATCAAGCTTGGATATTTCCATTGCCCATACTTCGAAGCTGATCGTTGCGGCTGCCGCCGCAAATGCGCGTATCGGCATTGATATCGAGACCATCGGACGTGACCTGTCCGAAGATTTTTCGAACGGTGTCTTTACGCCGGAAGAGATGGAACGTGCCGCCCAAATGCGTGAAAGCCCCATTGCCCTGCTTAAGTTCTGGTGTGCCAAAGAAGCAATATCCAAGGCTCTCGGAACGGGTATTCGGTACAGTCCTCGCGACTTGCACATTGTCGGCGTGGATGAAGAAAAAGGCTGTGTGTATATCGAACTGTTGGGTCAATGGTTGGACATGTTCAAACAATTTAAGGGCAGAAAGAATATCGTCTATACCTCAGTCTATGCCGGACATGCCTTTGCCTCCTGCATATTCTCAAACTCGCTATTTGGGGACTAGAATTGTTCATTTTAGTAAACCCGGAACTCTAGAATTTCTTAATATTTGAAATTGCGATAGATAGCCAGTTTGTGTATACTTTAAGACAACATTTCATCTAATAGGATGTTGGGTGAATGATACGTGGTTTCTTTAAATAAAACTATGCAGTATGTTACAGCAATTTTAACGGGTGTTGGAAAGGCACTTCCCGAAAAGTGTCTCACAAACGCCGACCTTGAAAAAATGGTCGATACCTCCGATGAGTGGATCACGCAGCGTGTCGGCATCAAGGAACGACGGATTGCCGCAGACGGTGAATGGGCATCAACATTAGGCTTGCGGGCAGCAAAGGATGCCTTAGCTATGGCCAACCTTCCTGCTGATCAAATCGATTTGATTCTTGTTTCTACGACCACACCGGATACGATTTACCCGTCGGTTGCTTGCTTAATCCAGAAGGATTTGGGAGCTACACGCGCCGCTGTATTGGATGTTTCTGCGGCCTGTACAGGTTTTGTCTACGCCTCGGGTGTTGCTTGGTCCATGATTCGCTCCGGATTAATGAAGAATGTCTTGGTGGTTTCGAGCGAAATCCTTTCATCAACTGTGGACTGGAGCGACCGCGATACATGCTTGCTCTTCGGTGACGGCGCAGGGGCCGTAGTCTACAGCGCATCCGACGAGGAAGGCCGTGGCATCCTTTCTATGACACTCGGCGGCGATGGAAATCACTGCGATATCTTGAAGTTACCCAACAGCGGTTGCCGCGTCTTCCCCGAATATAAGGGTCGTTTCCTCCAGATGCACGGTAACGATGTCTTTAAGCTGGCTGTCCGGACCATGTCCGAATGCGCGATCGAAGTTTTAACCGCTGCCGGATTGACAACCGATGACATTAATCTCATCATCCCGCATCAAGCGAACATCCGCATCATTGATGCCATTACCGCGCGTTTGAAAGTGCCCAAAGAAAAAATGTTCATCAATATTGAAAAATATGGTAACACCTCATCAGCGACCATCCCCATTGCACTTTGCGAAGCTATTGAGCAAGGTCGTCTCAAACGGGGCGAAATCGTGATCTTTGATGCCTTTGGGGCAGGTCTGACATGGGGCGCTATGGCTTTGAAGTACTAATATGAAACTGATACGTTTTCTTGCCGAAGGGGGCAATCTTCCTGAATATGGAATCCTACAGGCAGACAACACTGTGGAAACAATCACAGGCGACCCTTGGTTCGGCGCGTGGCAGCCTTCAGGCAAAAAAAAGACCGTCAGAAAATTACTCGCTCCGCTTCAACCCTCGGTAATCTTAGCCATCGGTCTCAATTTCAAGGCTCATGCAGAGGAAACAAATCAACCCATTCCGACCCATCCGGTTCTCTTCATGAAGAGTCCGTATGTCACGCAAAATCCCTTAGACCCGATTCTCATCCCCACCCATCTCGCCAGCACAAAAGTCGATTACGAAGCTGAACTCGTTGTCATTATCGCCAAGGAATGTAAAAATGCCACGCGTGACAATGCGATGAACTTTGTTTTCGGGTATACCTGTGGTAACGACGTGACTGCGCGCGACTGGCAGAAGAGTTTTGGTGGCAACCAGTGGTGCCGCGGAAAGTCTTTTGACACTTTTGCACCCCTCGGACCTTGCATTGTCACCAAGGACGAGATTTCTGATCCACAGAAGCTGACCCTTAAGGCAATTGTAAACAACGAAGTCCGTCAATGTAGCAACACCGCCGACCATATTTTTTCCGTCATTGACTTGATCGTCTTCTTGAGTGGTAGTACCACATTGCCTGCGGGAACAGCCATTTTCACGGGCACTCCCTCTGGCGCAGGGTTCGCCATGCAACCCCCCGTCTTTTTGAAAGCCGGGGATCGTGTCACCATTTCGATTGAAGGGATCGGCGAATTGACCAATCCCGTTGAGCTTGAAAAATGATAGCTATTGTTGATTATAAAGCTGGAAATCTGACGAGTGTTCAACTCGCCTGTCGCGCATTGGGCTGTGAGGCTGTTGTCACCTCCGATCCGCAACAAATCCTCGCTGCTGAACGCGTGATCTTCCCGGGCGTCGGCGCAGCCGGCGCGGCCATGAAGCACCTGACCTCCATGAAACTGGTCCAGGTTCTCCATGACGTCGCAAGCCGTGGAACCCCCTTTATGGGCATCTGCCTGGGTACTCAAATCCTCCTCGAGTTCTCGGAAGAGGACGGCGGAACCCCTACCCTTGGCCTGCTTCCTGGACGTGTCCCGCGCTTCCAGCCTACAGACCGTCGTGATAAGGTCCCGCAGATCGGCTGGAATCAGGTGCGAAAGGTGCGCAATCACCCCCTGCTGGCGGGTATTGATGACGACAGCGAGTTTTATTTCGTCCACAGCTACTATCCTGCACCGGCCACACCGGATCTGACCATTGGCACAACTGATTACGCAGGCATCACCTTCACGTCCATGCTCGGACGCGCCAATGTGGTGGCCACACAGTTCCACCCGGAGAAGTCCGGCCGCATCGGCTTAAAACTCCTCAACAACTTCTTAACCTGGAATCCTTCGCGCTAGCGAACCTACTTTTATGCTGACGAAACGCATTATACCTTGCTTGGATGTCATCAACCGACGCGTGACCAAGGGCGTCAAATTTCAAAACAATGTTGATTTAGGCGACCCGGTCGAAATGGCGATCCGCTATTCCGATGGCGGCTGTGATGAGCTGGTCGTCTATGATATCACAGCCTCTGCCGAACGCCGTCCCATCGATATCGACATGGTGCGCGCGGTCGCCGCCGCCATCCGTATTCCGTTTGCAGTCGGTGGCGGCATCGCCACCCTCGAAGACATGTCGCGCGTGCTACTGGCAGGTGCGGAAAAGGTTTCCGTCAATTCCTTGGCCATCAAGAATCCGCAGATCATCCGTGAAGGCGCACAGGCCTTTGGCTCGCAGTGTGTTGTCCTCGGCATGGATCCTGTGGCGCATCCCGACGATCCCCGCTTTCCGAGCGGCTATGAAGTGACTGCACGCGGCTTCCGCGAGCGCACCGGCATGGATGCTGTTGAATGGGCCAAGCGCGCAGTTGATTTAGGGGCCGGCGAGATCGTGGTCAACTCGGTGGATGCCGACGGTACCCGCGCAGGATTTGAACTCACGATTACACGGCTCATTGCCGAGGCTGTGAATGTACCCGTTGTCGCCAGCGGCGGCGGCGGCACAGCCGCACATATCCGCGATGCCTTCACCATCGCCGGCGCAGATGCCGCGATTATCGCCGGCATGATCCATTCCGGAGAATACACCCTCCGCCAGATTAAAGACTCGCTCCACGCCGACCACGTCCCTGTTCGCATGCATTGGTAAGCCCCCTGGAAATTTGCGAGGGGGTCACTTCTTAAACTGAGCGTTAAAAGTTAAACGTTGAGCATTGAGACATCATGACCACTCAAGAAATACCTGCTGTAAATAAATTGCTAAAGAAGGCGTATGAGTCAACACATGCGCCGATTATCGAGCTGGTCGCCGCGCAAACGAACGATCCCTTCCATGTGTTAGTGGGAACCATTTTGAGTGCGCGCACAAAAGATGCCTGTACAGCCGGAGCCTGCGGACGGTTATTCCAACACGTTATGACCCCTGACGATTTAAAGAAGATTTCACAGGAGAAACTGGAGAAGCTCATTTACCCTGTCGGCTTCTTCCGGGACAAGGCGCGGCACCTAAAAGAACTGCCTCATGTATTAGAGGAGAAATTTGGTGGCGTATTGCCCAGTACTGTTGAAGAGCTCTGTGAGTTGCCAGGTGTGGGACGCAAGACCGCAAACCTTGTAGTCGCACTTGGCTTCGACAAGCCCGGAATCTGCGTAGACGTACATGTCCACCGTATCACTAACAGGCTAGGGTTAATTAAGACCAAGACTCCCTACGACACCGAGATGGCATTACGAAAAATTCTGCCGATACGGTATTGGAAGACGTGGAATTCCTATCTCGTCTCTTTCGGCCAGACCCGCTGTGCCCCGCGCAATCCGCGTTGCAAAGATTGCCCAATCAAGACCTTTTGTAACGCTTGCCTACACTCCGCGTGTAGCCCTCAATAGCGTTGAATTTCGGAACATTCTATCACCTTCCGATAATCCACTTCGATACGCTTCGCGAGTTCTTCTTGGACATTTGCGAAGCACGCGAGTATCTGCTTATAGTCCGGGTCATCCTTGGACGTGAACTGTCCCTTGGATAACGGAATAGCAAGGAATGGGTTCTTTTCAGGATGATCGAGGCGTACATAGAACGTTTCCGGCAGTTCAAATTTGCGACGCGAGGCAATCTCCTTCAATGTTTCATCCAGTTTGGACGGCAATACTCTCCGGCAACCTGGCAAATAGGTCTGCAAGGATTGTGACGTGCCGTAGTAAGGCACATTCAGATCAATCCACATCAAGATGCGGAGTCGTTCATCGGCACTCAGTTCCACGCGCTTACTTCCATCTGGGCGTAAATGTCCGGAGACAACCACATCCGCCAATTTGCTGACAGGAGATCCCCAACTTTTCGGCTGAATCTTCAAGATATTCGCCTCGCATCCATTATACGTAGTAATCCAGGATGTATAGGGATTGCCCTTGCCTTTGTTGGGTCCCCAATAATCTGTATTCTTGGAGGCAGAAATGCTATCCAGCCGGGCAAGATTTTCGTATGCGACGTTAAAGAAGTCGGTACGATCGCCCGTGAGTTCGGGGTTGGGCGACTTATCCGTGTTTCCATTGTGACAACGTACACAATGTTTGTCCAACACAGGCTGGACAATCCGCGGGAAGCTGAAGCCATGTTCAGCGCCCCATGTTGGAGGGGTCAATTTTTCTGGTGCACGCGATGCAGCCATGGAGCGCCCTTTGCTCGTAATGATTGTCGGAGATACATAGTTGCGGTCTGCGTGGCAGCCGATGCAACTCTGCTTTTCGCCGGGCATGAAATGGGTAAAGGTGCGCATGCGCTGGACTGCGCGGCCTTCAGCATCGAGCGGAAGGAAGTATATCGGCACATTCGAAGGAGCACGGAAATGCGCCGAGCCATCGGCCTCCACGGTGGCAAAGCCCCAGACCCTCTTGGGCGCGTATGTCGCGGCACAGGAGACAACCGGGAACTGGAAGCCGAATTGGCGGCGCGCAGTTTCGGCGCGAATATCCTTCTCCATCTCCTGAACAATCGCAATGCGTTTGATCTCTCCTGGTTTCACGAAGCCTTCCAGACCAACAGTGACATTGTGCATGACAATATCAGCCCAGGGCTCTGCATTTTTTTCAACACGATACGGCCGAGGCGTCTGCGGCATCGCACGCGGACGGATGGGTTGCGGCGAATAGAACCCCACGCCTCTTTCGGGCGTACGGAGAGCAACATCCAAGGTTCCCTTATAGTCGCGCAACAAGATCGTGCCTTTCTTAGATACGAGGTAATAATTACTATCCACCGGGAAAGGGCTTTCATACGGACCACGCAGGGCATCGCCTGCGCCTGCGTCTTCAACTTTTCCAACCGGAACATCTGGCGTCAAGTTCGTGATAGCCTCCTGCGCATTGCCCCCCTTAGTCAAATCCAGCAACCCAATCGCACCCCGGCAGGGACCGATGTGGCTCGTCATGACGCAAAGAATTTTTCCTGGCGCGCCTGGAATGTCCTTCGCCTCCATAAAGGTCGCCGGACAGAGCACGCGATTGCCAAAGACACCTGCCAGCGAAGTCCCGTCCGGATTAATCGCCCACAGCGACTGGATGGGGATAGCCGGGCGGTCAACATATTCCCAGCGACTGAAGAGGATGCGTCCATCGGTCATGATGGAGGGTGTAAAGTCTGTCAAATAATTCGCTGAAAGACGAAGCGCATTTTTTCCGTCGCGGTCCGCACGGAAGAGGACAGGCGAAGTACTGGTCCAGCAATAGGCAAAAGCAGGCTTTCGATCAGACATGAAGGCGATTCCGCCATCCGGCAACCAGCAGGCGTTCATGTTGTTTGACTTCTCGGCCACCACTTTTTCCAGTCCGGTTCCATCCACATTGATCCGCCAGATTTCGAAAGGCACCTTCATTGTCCGTTTCCAGGAGAAGAGAATTTGCTGACCGTCATACGAAACCTGACAATCAAGGATGACGCCTTCGGCGGCATCTACCAATAACGTCAATGTGCCATCCGTGACGTTTAACCGATAAAGTCCGCCTCCCTGTCCAAGCCCCTCTACATGATACGTATACACATGCGATGGATTGAGGGGTTTTCTTTGAATAACAACAAGAGAATCAAACCCCAGCTTCCCTTGAATCATTGTCGCAGCCATCTGCTTGGATGATTCACTTTTAGACAGGTTACTTTCATACGCTTGATGCGCAAGTTTATCAAACTCAACCGGCGAGACAAGGGCAGGGAATATCATCACTTCCGCCGCCCCCGGATTAAAGCCTCCCCCCTGCTTAAATGCCATCCGAAGTTTGCTGACCGTCCGCGTCTCGGGAAGCGTGATGCGCTGCGGACCGTGCTTCTTTTCAAAAGAGGCTGAGGCGAAAGCGTTTGTCTCATCATTGCAAAAGACATCACATGCGCGCCAGCACTCATCCACAAAAAAGGCCGTACGCCCAAAATAGAGAAGCTCGCGAACCTGAACAGGATTTTTCCATTCGAAGGTGAGTGTCGCACCCTTCGCATGTGTACTTCCGACAACGGCCCACGCCTCATTCATATCTTTGGATCCAAGTTCATCAGAAATTTTACCGTCAGCCGCAAATTTCGCCGCATATTCAGCGTTGTATTCAGAATCGGCCGTCACCGTAGCAGAGCGAGCTAGGTTATCAGGTATGATTTGGACCCCGAATCCGTTGCTTGCTCCTATTATAACAACTGAAAGCACAAATAATCTTAGCATCGCCCCCCACCCCTCTCGCTACTCTATTAAAAAGAATGACCAATCACGGTTAAAGCATAACATATTTTTGTTATGCGTCCAGTCTCATAAAGTGGCAAAAGAAAATTTCGTTTTTTTGGCAAGAACCATGGACTAGAAAGTCCGTGCCCCTGTGGAGAATTGGAATAGCCAATGGAGTAACTTTTTAAATTAAACATTTAACGCTCAACGCCCAACTCTTAACGCTCAAGTTACAGTTGGCACGACCCTTGCATTAATGTTTATAGCTTTTGCGGATTTTATGAGTTAAAGCATAACAGGCAGGGATAAAATAACCATTCTGCTTGATAAAGAGCCAGGAAAAGGACATAGCTGTGAATACAGTGATACGCACTTCAAGCGAAAAACTGCGTTCGACAGTAAGCACATAGGCCACGTCGGGGGACGTGGCTTATTGCTTTTTAGCACGCACCCGAAAAAAAAATAAAATCCTCAATGCGAGGACTTGTCAATCAACTGCGTGCGTGGTACACTTATTCACTGTGTCTATCGTGTAATTAACTGAAACGGAGATTTATGCCGAGTGATGATGCAATTGAGGTGATCGGAACGGTTGTGAAGGTCCTGCCCGCGACAATGTACAAAGTAAAATTGGAAAACGGACATGAAATTCTTGCGCATATTTCGGGCAAGATGAGAAAATTCTTTATTAAGATTGCAGCGGGCGACAAGGTGACGCTTGAGATTTCACCTTATGACTTGACCAAGGGACGTATTATCTATCGTCACAAAACATAAGATGCCAAACAGTCGATGGCAGACACAGACAGAGACTTTTTTAAATGACTACTGCTCTTAAATATAAACGTGTGGTATTGAAACTGAGTGGTGAAGTGCTCGGAAACAAGGCGACAGGCGAATGCTTGGATCCGACTATTTTGGCATCGATGGCAAAGCGTGTTGCAAAAGTAGCTAAAATGGGTGTGCAGATTGGCATTGTATTGGGCGGCGGAAATATTTTCCGTGGACTCAAGGGTCAATCCAAAGGCGTGAACCGAACGACCGGGGACAACATGGGCATGCTCGCGACCATCATCAACGGCTTAGCCATGCAGGATGCGCTGGAGCAACTGGGCATGGATACGCGTGTCCAGACCGCCATTGACATGCAAAAGGTGGCGGAACCCTTTATTCAACGAAGAGCATTGCGACATCTTGAAAAGGGACGTATCGTAATTTTTGCAGGTGGAACCGGAAACCCTTATTTCAGTACCGACTCCGCAGCAGCATTGCGTGCAAGTGAAATAGGCGCAGAAGTTCTATTGAAGGCGACAAAGGTCGATGGCGTTTACACAGCAGACCCGAATCTTGATCCCACAGCGACGCGCTATGATCGCGTCTCCTACGAAGACGCGCTGACTAAGCGTTTAAAAGTTATGGACTCTGCAGCATTCGCGCTGTGCATGGACAACAAGATCCCCATTGTTGTCTTTGACTTTTTTGATGACGAGGCTCTTGAGCGCATTGTACGCGGGGAGACCATCGGCACATTGGTGAGTGATTGCGTAAGCAAAGGTTAAGATAGTCTAAGGAGAAAAAAGGATTATGCAAACAGTTAGCGATGTTTTAAAAGACGCAAATGTAAAGATGGACAATACGATGCGCATGCTGAAGGATCAGTTTGCGGGTCTGCGGACAGGTAAGGCTTCTCCCGCATTAGTGGACAGTGTCCAGGTTCCCTATTACGGAACCCCTACGCGCTTGCGCGATCTTGCCAACATTTCAACGCCGGAACCACGCTTAATAACCATCAGCCCGTATGACCCGACTGTACTGGGTGAGATTGAAAAAGCTATTTTAGCAGCCAATTTAGGCGTCACGCCCCAAAGCGATGGACGACTCGTCCGCATCCGTATTCCCGAACTGAACGAAGAGCGCCGCAAAGAAATCGTAAAGGTTGCCAAGACGCGCGCCGAAGAAGCACGTGTAGCCATTCGCAACGTCCGCCGCGATGGAAATGACCTGATCAAAGCGTTGCAAAAGGACGGGAAGATGACCGAAGATGAACGCGATCGCGGTTTGACGGACGTACAAAAGGCAACTGATTTGCATATTGCAAAGATTGACACCGAATTGAGAAATAAAGAAGCTGAAGTCATGGCTGTTTAAGACAGAAGGAGATTCATCATGGACGAGCAAACTCTACCGACTATTCCTCCGAAAGCCACACCGATGGGCGTACAAGGAGCGCCACGCCCCATTACCGTGCGTCTAAAACCGATTGCCCCGTTCTCTGCAACACCAGAAGGAACAGGTTCACCCGTTCCGCCCAATGCGCCTGTATCTGCCGATGCCGCCACGGTAAGACTTCGCCCGGTTTCGCCTTCAACAACCGCACAGCTCTCCCCTGGAGGAACGGCATCAAGCACATCTCAAATTGCAGCAACCCTACAAGCTGCAAAATCAAAAACCTCGCGCATCTCTCTAGATTCCGCAATCGGCGTAGCGACATCAATTCCTATTTCGCCATCAGATAACTCGGCTCCCAAGACCATTCGTCTCAAACGTCCGACAGATCTGACCACTCCTGGGGCAGTCGCTCAATTCCCGATTTCTCCGCTGACTACGAAAGCGGCCGCGGCTACAATTATTCCGCCTCCGGCAACCCGATCTCCCACAACGGCGATTCGACAGACATCACGGATTCCTGATTCCGTTATTCCGACTGAATCATCGATTACCCCTGCACCCGCGGATACCTCAACCGTCACTCAGAAAAAGACATTGAAAATCCGTCGTCCTGGCGCACCCAATGCTCTCGCTGTTACATCCGAATCTGCTGAAGGCGACTCGGAGTCAGTGGATGACATCCAGATGACTCCCATCTCCGAAATTGAAGCTAATGATGCACCGATTTCGAAGGGGTACAAGGCTTTCACGGTCGCCTCCCTTATCTTCGCATCGGTAGCCGCGATTCTTTTGGTCGTACTGAACTGGTGCTTGGCTGCTGATACGATTGCCCCCCTGGCAGACAAGAATGCATCCGCTTCCATTGCTGCCAGCGTGGAGATCAATTGGCCGGGTAAGTTCGTCCAATAATCGACCATTCAAAAAAAAGAGCCGCCTGCGACCTTCGCAGACGGCTCTTTTATTTTAACAGCAACGACAAGGGAGGCAGACGCCTCCCTATCACCTCACATTAATATCCATCCCCAGCAGGCGCGCCGTCCAGGATCTTGTCGGCAGAGCCGACACCTAAACGATCAACACCCATCTTTGCAAACATCACGGCGCGTTCCCAGTCGCGGATACCGCCGGAAGGCTTGACCTTTGCACGACCCTTGCAGGTCTTCAACATGACTTCGACTTGCTCAACCGTGGCCCCGTCGCCATTGAAGCCCGTGGAGGTCTTCACAAAATCCGCGCCAGCTTGAATGGTCAGCTCACACGCCTTGGCAACTTGTTCCAATGTCAGCAGGCAGGATTCCTGGATGACCTTGACCACAATGCCTTTCGGCTTCGCTACCGCAACAACAGCCTTGATGTCACGCACGACCCAGTCATAATCACCCGAGAGGAACTTGCCGATATTCATCACCATATCGAGTTCGTTGGCACCGTCTTCAATGGCCAGCTTAGCCTCCAGTGCCTTGACTTCCGGACGGCTTGCGCCATGAGGAAAGCCAATGACAACAGCGATCGTCGTGCCCGTACCCTTCACCAACGACGCAGCTAATGCCGTATCGCTTGGACGCACGCAGAGGTCGCCCACCTTCTTCGCAATGCACATCGCCGCATTCTTCCGAATGTCGTCATCCGTCATCGAGGGCTTCAGCACCGCGTGATCCATCATCTTGCCAATCTGCTCTTTTGTAAATTCCATAGTTTTTTTCTCCGAAAAAATAGTGTCAATAAGTTTAATCAGTGTCAGTAAGTGTCAATAAGTCTAAGAAGTGTCAGTAAGTTTTAATAGTTTCAGCAAGTCTAGAAATGCTACGATTTCTTTTCGTTCTCACGTGCTGTTCGTTGTACCGTAGTGAAGATCCGTAACAGCTCATCTGCTTCCTGAGCAAGAGGCTGAAATCGACTCTTAAGATCGACAGAAATACAGTTAAGCCGATTAATGAATTTCAACCAAAACAGGCTTTCTTTGCTTTCTTTAACAACGACAGAAATCTTATGAATAAAATCCGCTCGAGATTCTGGATGATTTGCTTCACTATAGTTTGCACCCATTGAGGTTGATGATTTTGTTAATTGATAAACAACAATCTTCAATACCTCCAATTGAGGCAACGTTGCCAATAAATTAACAACGTTGGCAGCAAACACAAGGACACGTTCTTCCAGTTCCTCTTTAAATTGCTGATTCGTCTTCATACTACTTGCTGACACTTCCAAACTTACTGACACTTACTGACACTTCTTCCCTGTTTACAGGGATAGACGTCCGCCTGAGATGTTGAGTGACTGTGCCGTGATGTAGTCCGAAGCGGACGAGCAGAGGTAAACCGTCGTATCGACGACATCCTCGATGCTGGCCAGACGACCCAGCGGAATCTTTGCCGAGAATCGCTTCACAACCTCTTCGCGCGCCTGCTTCATATTGTCGATATAGTTGGAGGACATAAAGGTCCACACGCCTGTATTGTCCACCACGCCAGGACAGACACAGTTGACATTGATGTTGTCCTTCGCGAATTCGTACGCGAGTGCCTGTGTAAAGCTGATGATAGCGCCCTTAGCTGCACTGTAGTGACTGAGCAATGCCGAGCCATTTTTGCCGGATTGCGACGAGTAATTGACAATCTTGCCATACTTGGCAGCCTTCATGAAGGGCACTACGTGCTTGATGAAGAAGAAGGTGCCTTTGCAATTGACCGCAAATACAAAATCCCATTCCTTTTCCGTAATGGCTTCAATGGCATTCTGACCCGCCACACCTGCAACGTTCACGAGAATGTCAATCTTGTTGCTAAAACACTTCGCAGCTGCCTCCACAACGATCTTGACCTGCTCTTCGTTTGTGACGTCTGCAGCCAACCCTTCGACCGTATAACCCGCCTGCTTCAGTTCTGCCACGGTCGCATCAACGCCCTCCTTCTTGAGGTCGGTAATAAACACGCGCGCACCGCACTGCGCCAGCCCGGCAGCAACACTCTTGCCAATGGCACCGGCTGCGCCGGTTACAAGGGCTGTCTTTCCTTTAAAATCAAGGAAGTTATTCATTCTTCTGTTTCTCCTTTGTTTGTTATTAGACCGTAATAATTTGAACACCTGCTTTACGGATAGCACTCGCCACCTCCGGCTGGATGTTCGTATCGGTAATAAGGGTATGTACTTTTTCCAGGGGCATGATGTAGGCAAATCCTGCACGCAATGTCTTTGACGAGTCCGCTAAGACAACCAGACGTTCAGCTTGCGCCGCCATAGTCCGCACAACCTCTGCAATTTCAACGCTGTCTGCTGTCACACCTTTATCAGGCAGGATGCCGTCTGCGCCCAAGAAGGCGGTCGCGACGTGAAACTGCGCCAACTCACGCAAGGCAGTCGGTCCGACCATCACCTCGTTTTCAGGACGAAATTCGCCACCCGTGAAGGTGACCTTTAGTCCCATATTCGTTCGTGCATACGGCAACAGATAGGTCGAATTCGTGACTACTCGGATATCGCGCTTACCATACAAAAAGCGTGGAATCAACGAAGTCGTCGTCCCACCAACCAACATGATCTCATCGCCACTGTGAATCATCTCCGCAGCCGCTTTTGCAATCCGAAGCTTGCCTTCATGATTGACGCGCTGACGTTCCAAAATGGAAGGATGAAAGGCGGGCAGACCGCCCCCGCGTGTGCGTACAATTAATCCTTGTTCCGCCATATCATTGAGGTCATTGCGAATCGTCACTTCCGACACACTGAACGCTTTGGCCAATTCAGCGACCGAAATACGAGGATTCCCCATGATCTTCTGGATGACCCCCTCTTCACGCGGTGACAAGTTATCAAGCATACGCCCCTTACAATTCTATGACCGACATCGTCTCTTCCTTGATGGCCTTATGCGGACCAAAGGAAAGATTGATATTCGAGACATACACCTTGTTTCCAAAGCGAATACATTCGGAGGGCGACACGAGCTTGCCGCCAGCACCGCTATTCGGCGCATTCTTAGCGATGATCGTGACCGTGCCACATGCTGTGGCTATTTTTGCAATGGCATTTCCGATGAAGTCGGCCGTCCATAGATTTCCTTCGCCATCATACTGAAGTCCATCCAAGCTCTCCACGCCAACCTTCTTGCAGTCTGCAAATGGCTTAAAGAGTTTGACCTTGCGAGCCGCATCAAAGGTAAATTTCCACAGCACAACATCACCAAAGTTACAGACATACACATTGCCACTTTCATCTGCCGCAATGCCATTCGCGCCGACTGGGAACTTGCCCGTTGTTGTAAAGCTACCTATGCAATGAGAATCCTTGGGGCCGGCTGTCACCTGCACCGGATTTTCGGCATTCAGTTCACTCAACTTAAATTGATACACGCCACTTGTATGGACATCCTTAGTGCCATAGTTGGTATCACACACATAAAGTGTATCACCAAACGTTGCGATACCATTGGCTTCATTGATCCCCTGAACAACAACTTCAACTTTCTCAGCCTTGCCGTCCTTCATCACCACACGGAAGATACGTGAAAGTCCAAGTCCCTTGCCTGCAAAATTCTGGTTGTCGTTGACATACAGGTTCCCGTCTTTTGCAAAGACAATGCCGAGCGCGCAGATCACGCCTGTCTTCGGATGAACAG
>SESA01000712.1_pt1 | contig 20019 bp, 30 predicted proteins | sample 3171451 | NCBI WGS metagenome assembly SESA01 (sample SAMN06051862, study PRJNA518727) | freshwater metagenome | biome: subpolar coniferous forest; feature: holomictic lake; material: water; isolation source: holomictic Lake 227, 8 m depth | place: Canada: near Kenora, Ontario | collected...
TGTCCCGACGTGTATGTTCCCGCTTGTCTTTGTGCTAAAGCCCTTTGTATTTTATCTAGGTGTTTTCCCATTATAATCCTTTGTTAGGTGAGCAGTTTTTGCAGTCATGCTCAGGACTATACCAGTTATTTAAAGTCGCTGTCTCCCCCGACTTAATCTGCGACTCCCCAATGACGGGGTGCAGATTATTATTATATCATTATTTTATTTTAATTGTTTTAGGTTTAGCTTCTTCTGGAAGTTCACGCTCAATATTGATTAAAAGCATTCCATTCTCAAGTTCGGCAGATTTAACAACCATATATTCACCCAATGTAAAATGTTGGGTAAAATTACGTCCAGCAATACCACGATGCAAGAAATCAGACTTATCGTCATTATCCTTATCGCTTTTAATTGTTAGAGTATCTTTTTCAACCTTGATATCAAGATCTTCACGAGAATATCCTGCAACTGCAAGCTCAATCGTGTAATTATCTTCATCAATCTTCTTTACATTATATGGGGGGAAAGAAGAAGTTGTTTTCTTATTTGATTCCCATCTTACAAATTGATCATTAAAGCCCAAAAAGAATGGGTCATTAAAAATAGATTGAATTTGTAGGAATGGGTTTGTATATGTTAGGTTTGTCATACTTAGCTCCTTTTCAGCAAGTTAGTTTAAATTCAGGATCCTATCGGCATCCTGTATACATATTATATCAGATTTTGTTAATTAAATCCAGTTAAGCGTAAAACCAGGAATATCAGTAGTAAGCATTCCTGCAAGGCTATTGTTTGAAACAAAAGTGGAATAATTTCCATTTTCAAGAAGGCTTGATCCATTATTAATTAAATAGAATGATTGACCGTTTAAACCAGAATAAATGCCTGAACAACCACTTACTGTTATGCCTCTGTTAGTACTTGTTGGCCAAGTTGAAGAATTAATACCATTCGGAGGGGATGCTAAAAATTGTAAAGTATTACTTGTAAACAAAGCCCCAGTAAATGGAGAATTAATAACTGAAAGATCTGCTGAATATCCTGCAAATGCAGACATACTTCCCGCACCCGATATTGATGCTTTACCTGAAATTGAATTACCTGCTACCATTATTGCCCCCTTGTTATATATTTATATTATACCAGACTACTGGTTAGATTTACCTTTTGAACTTGAAGAATTACCATATCCAACACTTGGTTTCCCATCATGCATTGTGGGAGAATTATAAATTGGAGTCATTGGTTCACCTTTAACAGATCTATGAACAAATGGTGAAAATGATCCAGTCCAAAAATTCATTTCGTCATCCCCGTCATCTTGTGGCTCCTGTTGAAGTGTTCCAGCTACAGTATTTGGATCTGCAGATTCAATTCTTTTAAATATTGGTTCATTTACTGCAATTGCTTTCATAGCTTCTTCTGCATGTTCTTTAGTTGTGTAACAACCAATTACTTGTCCAGTGCCGCCTTTTGTTATTGCGTAACCACCCAGACAATCTGGCACATTGTATTCAAGCTTAAAACCTACACCACCAGAAATTCTTCCAGCACCCGCAGATTCTTTTTTAATTTTATTTTCTTTATTTACAATTGCACGAGACCAAGCATAACCTGCATCTCCACCCCAAGCATTCCACATAACTTTTCCATGTGATGGCTTGTCCCAATCTTTACCTTTTTTATCAACTTCATGCCTTGAAAAAAAAGAGTACATCCTTTTAACCGTATCAAGAGACATTGATCTGCCTGCAACTATATCACTTGCACGTCCCCATCCAACAGGAGTTCCTGCACCAGTTGCCATTCCATCATCTTTCCATTTTAATGCACGACGTGCTGCTGCTTTCATTCCTGCATTTGGTTGATAACCGCCATCTGCTTTTTTGACGGGAATGCAATTTGGAACAGTTCTGCCACCTTGTTCTTTAGTTCCTGCATATTGATATCCATCCCAACAAGGTCCTTGACCTTTATCAATACATGATACACATTTTTCTGTATCAGAAATATAATGATGATCATTTCCTAAATCATCACATCCGCAAGTCATGCATTTATTTGTTGACATTAATTATCCACCACCCCAAGTTCCCCACGCAATTCTTTTCCAAGTATTAGTTGCAATACAAACATACATGTATGTTGAATCTTGAGCAACCCAGCCTTTTGTGCCTGTTGATGTTGGTGAAGCTGGTACTGATGCTTGAAATGTCCACGTAGAAGAACTAGGGCCTGTTGCGCCTGTTGCGCCATCATTCCCATCTTGTGCTGATACCGTCCAATAAGAAGATGAGTTGCTTGGTGTATGATTAGATCCAGCAATTGTTGCTACATAAGATGCATTTGATGCTGCGTGATAAACAAGATCATTAACAGCGTAAGATGTGCTTGAAGACCAATTGCCCCTAGGAGTAATGCCATCTCCAGCGGGTCCCGTAGCTCCTGTTGCGCCATTGTTTCCATTAGTTCCGTTAGTTCCATTAGATCCGTTAACAACAGTAAAAGTTGATGTAGTTGAATCTGTGTATGTTATTCTGTAAGTATCTGTAGAACCAGCAACGCCAGTACCACTTATTCTTGTAATGCTTGATATTCCACGACCATTACTTCCATTAGAACCATTTGCTCCATCAGCACCTGATGCCGCTATTTCTCCCCAATACGATGTATTTGAACTTGGAGTATGGGATCTATTTGAATTGGTTTTTGAAACATAAGAATTTCCAGTTGAAGTATCAAAAACAACATCATTGATTGAATAAGTTGTGCTGCTTGAATAATTTCCTTTGTAAGTAAATCCTAATCCATCTGCACCGTCAGCACCTGCTGGTCCTGTTGCACCTGTTGCTCCAGTTGTACCTGCAGCACCAACTTGTGTCCAAGAAATATTATCTGTACCAATTTTAATTGAACCATTTGTTCCAGTTCCTGATGCATTTAACATCCATGCTTGTCCTGCATGTATTGTTCCTTGATTTACAAATACATAATCTCCAGGTGCTACTTCTAAAGCTGTGCTGTTATCAGCGTCGCTTGTGCGAGTAACTCTCCACTTTGAACCGCCGCCTTCACCACTAGAACTACCTAAAACTGTTACTTGATAAATTCCATTTGTTCTTGCATCTGTATTCCCTGTATAAAGTATTCTGTCATTAAGAGCTAATGTGTGACCATCTATAGAACCTATGTTGCCATTTGAGTTAGATTCAATATAAGCACCTACACCATTCCCGCCATCTGCACCTAATGTTCCAGCGTGATAAGTTCCTGAAGTGTTAACTGTATAAATTACATTTACTGCTGGGTGAATATTTGTATCTCCCGCTGGACCTATTGGTCCTTGTGAACCTGTGTCACCTTTAGTGCCTTGTGAACCTGTGTCACCCTTGTCACCCTTTGTACCATCGGAACCATTAGTTCCAGCTGGTCCTTGTGGGCCTGTTGGTCCTTGTGGGCCTGTTGGTCCTTGTGGGCCAACTGGGCCAGGAATTGTTGATGCTTCACCTTGTGGACCTGTTGGACCTTGTGGACCAACTGGGCCAGGAATTGTTGATGCTGCACCTTGTGGACCTGCTGGACCTTGTGGGCCCTTAGCTCCTTCGTGACCTATTGAACCAAATGTTGTTTTTGCCATTTATGATTGTATCCACATTACTGATATATCACATGAATCAGAATCGCATATTGCGTAAAGATCATTACTTGGATTTAAATCTGCAGAAAAAACCTGCCCTGGATCAAGTCTGAATCCATATGAAGAAGTTGTTATTGAATCATCACCCAATAAAACATATTTATCTGATGATAAATTTTGTATAGATACTGTAAGCATTGATGCATAAGGTCTTTCTTCAGCTGAAGGAACCGTTACTTCTGTTACAGAAGTGCTTGAAAGGGTAAACATTTTATGGGTTAATGACATTTAAATCTCCTTTTAAATCTTTAATATAATACATTATATCAAAAAGTCTTCATATATCAGAGCGAATAGCGGGAATCAAACCCACACATCCACCTTGGCAAGGTGGTGCACTATCACTATGCAATATTCGCAGGGGCTATAAACGATGGCGACTTCCAGTTGCACATGACGTACATGCTGTATTTGTCTCACACGCCACTCTTCCGAGCTTCGGGTGTATATGTAACTATAACATCCTAAGTTGTGTCGTCTATAGCCTTGTAGAGCAGGTAGGACTCGAACCTACGATTACCAAATTATGAGTTTGGGGCTTTAACCAACTAAACTACTGCTCCATATTTAATTTTTTAGTAGATCACTTGGGAATTGAACCCAACTCTAGGATGCATATAAGACACCATCTGACCACCAGCCAGCCGTGATCCCAGGTATGTGTGTCTCAGACATAATCTTCATCTTTAAGTTTATTTTGTATAAGTTTGTTTCTTTCATCAACTATTTCATATGAAAATTTAATTAAAGCAACTTCATTTTTATTATAATGATGTCCGCAAAACATTAATTCACCATTAACGCCTTTAACTAAAACAAGTGCTTCGGCGGAGCATTGATCACAACGATCAGTAGCGCTTAAAACATATGGTTTTTCTTCTACGTGAACTTCTTCATCAACTGTCATATTCATAATTATACTCTCTCTTGTAAGTGGATAATAATTGCTGGTCTGGCAAGATTCGAACTTGCGACAACCCGATTAACAGTCGGGGGCTCTACCGCTGAGCTACAAACCAATATCGCTATTCTACTTTACCGAATGGATTTTTGTCAACCATTTTAAGTAAATCTTCTGGTGTATCAATCATTCTACGTTGTGCTTCAAATTTACCCAATTCATTCATTTCCATTGCAATTGTATGCATCATATCTAATAGGCCTTGTGCATATTTAATTTCACTTGGGTTCATTTCTTCAACTTCTTTTACCATGTTAACTGCTGATTGTGTAAAATAATCACACAGGGATGTTAAAGAAATGTATATATCTTCATTATCCTCAATGGTTTTAATCGTTCCATTTGCTAGCATATATATCCTTTGTTAGTTGTTATACACGAATTCTATTACAAAATCCTCATACTGTCAACAGCAAATTCTGCATCATCATCGTCATCATCTATTCCCATAAATTCCCGCAAATTTGCTGGCATATGTGGTTTATCTGGAACTTTAATTATTTTATTATTTATCAATCTTTCTTCAGATTCTTTTCTAAGCCTTTCTAATTCGTTGCCAAATACTCCAGAATAAGTATATATCTCTACGGCTTTGTCAGCGTCTGGCGGAGTCAGTGATATTGCATTGTACACAGCACCACAAACTGCGTCCGAAAGGTCCTTAGAACCCTTCCTGGGGTGATCTACCTTGTCCTTTACAATACGCAACTGAAGCAATTCATCAATTAATAATTGTATATGAGGTCCGTGCAATCTTTCTTCAGTTAAAGATAAAGACAAATCTTCATAATGCTTTTTAGCAACAGAAAGTAATTCAGTATTGATTCCATGTGTTTTTAATTGTTGCATCATGTCATGTGAGTTCCATCGGTCAAATGTGACCATTTTTAAATAAAATCCTTTTTGATTTAATGAAAGTATGTAATCTTTTACTTCTGTAAAATCTACAGATTTACTTGCTGTTGGTGTCCAATATCTGACAGCATCTACTATAATTCTCGGAGCTGCTTCTTTGTAATTTTCCCCGATTTTCATGGTTACCCAACCATCAACATGTGATAATGCTACTGCACAATGGTCATGTTTTTGCGCCAAGTCAACGTGAACATAATAAGCTTTATCTGGATCTGGTTTAAAAGTATCATCAAATCTTCCATACGAATCCACATTTAATTTAGGGTTACTAAATGCTTTTTCAATTACTGCACGATTTTTAAAAAATGCATCTGTTGCATCTGGTGGCATACATGCAAAACGTGACAAGGCATCTGTTGGATCACTATAAAATTCAGCAGTAAAATCTTCAATCTTTCTGGTAGGGTTTACATCCCATGTTGGTCTTTTTAAAGCATAAGTCTTGGGCATTTTATAAGAAATAATATGATCTTCTTCCCACTCAATTTCAAATTCATTACCTACCATACCATCTGGCAAATCTGGATCAACTTTAAATCTATGTACTCTAAGGACTACTTCTTTTTCAGCAACTGCTTCATTATACTTTTGTTGTATGTAATCCATTTTAAAACGTGGGAAAGAAAGCAATATAAGCTTACCAAAATCTGGAAAACGTGAAATAACAGAACCACGATACATTTTATAAATAGATGATGCAGTTTTTGCTTGTGCATGCCCCGTATTTGATTCCAACTCGAAGCCTGAAATTTCATCTAAGATTACAACAATAACGTTATACCCTTCCCAAGCCTCTGATTCTGAGTGACCTGAATGAACTGTAATTTCTTTATCAAATTCAACCATGTTTGCTTTTGGTATATATTTTCCTTGAAACCATGGTGATTTTGTAATACGTTGATTAAAACCTTTAAAAAATACTCTGTTAGCCTGTTGGGCGTTAATAGCGATATTGATAATATCAATAGCATCGCCTGGTGGCTTACCATAATAAACTGCTGGATCTTTTAAGCATAATAATAAATAAACTATATATGCACACGCAATCGTAGAAGTATAGTCCTTACCAGAACCTTTACCCAATTGTAATATAACCTCAGAACAAGTTTGTTTCCATATTTTTTCACCTTCAACTTCTCCATATATTCTATGTAAGGTTTCACGTTTATATATTTGTGTTGATGCTCTAAGCATCGTATACTGATATTCTGATAATGGAGGTAACCCAAGGTATCTCTTGCTTGTTACAAATTCTTCTAAAGATACTGGGGCTTCTTCAAATTCGTCCCCGCTTAATGCATCTAAAAATACATTGAAGTCTGACATTAATCTACTACCACCGATTCAACTTGACCAGTGATGTCTTGCAATCTTTTTGCCACTTCCCATTTACAATGTTCGCATGATGAGGTTACGTCTCTAAGTATGCTTACAAGCAATTCTTGCTTTCTTTCTGATTCTAATATTTCATCAGCCATGGAGTTATTTTCTAACACTCCAGCTTTGTTTAACATATCAATTCTTTTAGCTTCTATATCTGCAATTAATTTAATTGCAGCATTTTTAGTACTTAGCTCTGAAGCAATTCCTGCTTCTTCAACAACTGTCCAAGCTTCTTTAATAAGCATATTGTAATGCTCATCTGCTCCCGCAAGAGCTTCTTTAGCACGTTCACGAATAGCATTATTATCATGGACAAAGCCTTTCCAAGCATCAATATAATTATCAACTTGTACACGGGTAAGACCTAGGGAACGAACAATTTGTGCAGGGGAATTACCCTTAAGTAATTCTTCAACTACTTTATTCATTTGATCAAACTGTCCAGCTATCTCTAATTCATTATCCATTATCTGTTTTATAAAACCCTGACCCCTTGAATTGAATTCCAACCTTGTTTACTATTACCCTAGCCATATAAGAACCACACGGACAGGTAGTTTCAAGATCCCTGTCCTCTATGTTTCTTTTTTCTTCAATAATATGATTTTCATCATTTAAGCATTTATATTCATAAGTAGGCATATTTAATTATACTCCACTATGCCTACTCTTGTCAATCGCAATTTTAAGTAACATTAAGTAACCAATCAAATCATCAATATCATTATCTCCCGCAAAGCCTTGATTGTTCTTTACACGATTAATTTTGTCATCAATTCGAACTTTTAACTGTTCAACATTGTCAGATGTAGCAAATATTCTAACTGGATCTATCGCTGAATTACCATAAGATATATTTTTCTCTATTAGCAATTGAGCTATTTCATGGCATGCAGACCATATTGCATAGCCTGCTGGGGCACCAACTGCATGTAGGTATAAATCATCACAACTAAAATCCTTTACATCTTTATAAACTGCCTCTAGCATTACTTAGTCCATTTCCTAGGTTTTTTAATTAATTCCCAACGCTCTAAAGCTCTTTGTATTGTCATATGGGTGCATTTTGCCTCCATAGCCATTTGAAGAATAGTCTTTTTTTCTAAAACATATCTTTTATATACCCAGTGTTTATTATCCCAAAGCTTTGTACTTTTTGCCATTATACCTCCTTATAACATTTCATTTACAGCATACCACGCAATTCCAGCAGAATCTGCAACGTTGTCTGATTCCGTTTCAATGCCCATTGAACGAACAAATGAAATAGTTTTTGCTTTTCTAATTTCTCTGATTTTTCCTTTATACCAATTTTCTGATTTTCCTGGAAATTCATCTTTAACCGCCTGCTTTTCTAATTTAGTAAAATTCTTATTGCCAATATAAGATTGCCAGGTTATTGGGTGAACTTCTACCACTTTTATATTATCGCTGAGTAGTTCGCCCATAATTGCACCAAATACATAAGCCATCTTAATCCCTGTTGCAACAGATTTAACAGAAATTGCTGCTTCAATTACAACAAAATCAGTATCTAACTGATCTTTAAAAGATTTAATCTTTCTTTTAGCATCAAGAATTCTTTCATAAACATCTGCCCCTTCAAATTTTATTTCTCCCCATTTTACAGCTTTGTCATCTTGCATCAAACAAAATGCAATACTATTAGTACTAGCGTCTATGCCCAAGACTTTATGAGCTTTTTGTTTTGTTAGTTTTGCCAGAGACATTTTTAACCATTTCCACTAAAGCTTTTCTTTCTTTTTCTTTAACTGCCCCAATACATTTATCACAAATCCTACCTGCATTGTACCTACTTAAAGTTACATTACAACCTTGGCTCTTACATGTTCTTTTCTTACCAGCTAGTCTTGCTTTTTTGTCATAATAAGCTTCTCTTAATTTTTCATTTGTCGCTATTCTGCAACATTCATCTGAACAATATTTTTGATTGTGTGTTTTAGGCTCAAATTCATTATCGCATTTATTATAAGAGCATATCATTTTTCTAATACCAAGGGTTGTATGTAAACCTCTCCTAAATCCTTTTTATTTTCCCAACAGACTTTGTTTACTGGGCAACCCTTGCATGCCCAAGTTGATTTAGTAAATGTTCTTTCGGGTAATTTGCCAGCTTTATAGGCAGCATATACATCACGCATCCAATCCCAAACACCATCAATAAGCTCAGTATTTTTTTTGTCCATATTAATTGGAATAATAAGAACACTTTGATCATTTTTATTTTCATAAAAAAATGCGCCCTGATCTGCTCCACGAATTTTCATATATGTTAAAAGTTGAATTTTGTGATATGGCAATCCTGCCATTTCTGCTGCACGTATTGCAAAAACTTCATCCTTTGCAGATTTAATTTCTAATACTACTTCTTTTCCATTCCATTCAATAAAAGTATCTGCAAATCCTCTAATTGGCGGATCATCGTGGGTAACTTCTGTTTCATTTGCTTTAAAGACTGGCGTTTTAACCATGTTTTTCTGTACACGTTCATGGACATACGTACCATTATCCATATTAGACATGCCCATAGCATCGGTGTTATTTTCAAACTCCGCACCAGAAAAAGCAATGAACCAATATCTAGGGCAGTTACCGTTACCGTAACCAACGCCACTAGGGCTAAAAGTTTTTTTCTGGGTAAACTCATTTGGTCTTTTTCCATTTAATACCGCTTCCTCATACATTCTTCCAAATGCTATTGGATCAAATCCGTCTGCATTTAAAACTTTTTTAAATTTTAAATTTGCAACTATATCTCTAGCCATTATGCCCCATATCTTGCACTATATTTTAATGCATCTACCAAACGAGTTATTGCTTCTTCTGCTGTGTAATACACGTTTTTCTTTTTACTATTTTCTCCGCCTTTTTCAAAAGTAGTATAGTAACGAGACATTATTGCAAATTTAGCTGCAAGTGCTTGCATTTTTACAATAAGATCGGGAGCTTTAGTAGATGGTACATCTGGTTTTGCAATTAACTTAATAATTAAATCAAGTGCATAGTCAAGATCAGCATCATTCATATATGACTTCATATCATTAAATTCTGTTAATTCGCTGATTAATTCAATAGTTGGCTTTTCTGTCATTCCATTATCCTAACGCAAAATTGACAAGGGTCTCCGCCATCTTCCCACTCTTTTTCTTCTTCTTCGGACAATGAAGGAATTCCGTCATGTGTTGCACAAAATACATCTGTGATCCAACCACGTTCAACTCCATTGTCAAACCAAATTTGAAACTCATCAAGATTTTCATCAGTTATCATTATAAAAACCTCCCTATAATTCCATATCCTAGCCAAAGTCCAAAGATTCCCATTAAACCCGCAAATACTGGCGGTGCTGGAACAGGTAACTTAAATAATGCAAATACTGCACCCACACCCATGCCTGTAATTGTAGTTTTAACAATTTCAATTATCATTATGTGTCTCCCAACATTTTATTAATTGCTCTAGCATCGCCCATTCTATTACAGCAAGTCTAGTCTTGGATCCTTCTCCACCAAGTACAAGCTTAAGTACTGGGCTTTTATCTCTGCTAACTTTAAAAGTGTCTGTACAAATTTTAGCCCATATGGTTTTTGAAATAGATATTGATTTTTCGTATTCTTTATAATCTACCACAAAGTTATGCCAAATAGCGTCACCTTTTTGATAATCCCCACGGCCAGAATTTTTTTGTGCTTTTGCTCCATCACGTTTAACTTCTCCACGCTCTGACATTAAATAATCACGCTTGATTCATGACCGTGTATACAAACCCAATGCAACCTGTGATTATATCTATCTATGTAGCCATCGTTTATAACTTCATCACAATCTTCATGCTGACATGAAAAAGATCCGCTTGATGGCTCCATCGGCGTAACTGGATTATTTTTTGTATTTTTTAAAAATCTTTCAAGACTTGTCATATATTTCCCCTTTTAACTTTTCAACAATATCGGGATTACTTTTTAAATACTCTATAGATTTAGCACGTCCTTGAAAACGTTCTCCATTAACTGTATACCAAGCACCGCCTTTTTGTACAATGCCCATCATTTCAGCCGTATCAAGTACTTCTCCTACAAGATCAACTCCTAGATTTTCTCCCTGGTAATAGAAATCATATTGACCCGAAAGGTTAGGGGGGCCAAGTTTGTTATAATCAATAATCCAGTTAACTGGTCGTCCAACCCTTTGTTCAATAATTTTATCGCCAACCTGTATGCCAGATTTGATAGCGTTTGCTTCGGCTTCAGAGGACCAAAGTTTAATTACTGTGGATGAAAAAAACTTAACTGCCATTCCACCTGTTGGTATGTGGCTTGCATGCATAGATCCAAACTGATTTCTTTGTTGTGAAATAAGTACAAGCAACGTATTTTTATTAGCATAGTTAAGCATTTTGACTGCATGTGTCATATCTTTTGCTTCTGCACCAATTTGTTTTGTATCTTCTAATTTTTTAAGATCTGTACTGTCTTTTTCAAAATAAATTGCGGGAAGTAATGCTGAGATAGAATCTACAACAATAATATCTACTCCCGCTTCCATTAACTGTTGTGCAATATCAACCATATCATTAATAGATTTAGCTGGCGAATAAATAAGTTTTTCTGAATCTACACCCAATTTACCAGCCCACTCTGAATCATATGAAGCTTCCGCATCAATCCAAGCACAAGTTTTTCCATTCTTTTGTGCATCTGCAATCATTTGCAAACAAAAAGAAGATTTACCAGCAGATTTATTACCCCACACAAGGACTTGTCTTCCGAATCCAAGACCACCTTTTAAGGCCATATTTAAACCTATGCTAGGAGTCTTTTGTTTTTCTACGCTTATCGTTGTTGCTAGCTGTACTCTTGCCCTTGTTTTTGGATCCAGTTTTGCCAGAATCTCTTCCGTTATCATTAACACTCTTCTCTAATTCAATAGCCGATCTTTTTATATCTTCATTTCGACTTGTTGCTAATAAATCTATTATGCTATAGATTGTCTTTTCATCTTCTGCCCTTATGACAAGAAGATACTCGTTTTCCGTACCTTTAAGTATGTAAGACTTAGCCATTAATACTATTATACAGCATTATTCGGCATCTGGTTCTGCGTCTTTTTCTACGTCTGCTGCAACTTCTTCATCAGCTAATGGAGCTGCTGGTACGTTTACAATAGAAAAAGTAACAGCTTTTGTCTCTTGATCTTGATTAATAGCAATAGATTTGCCTGAATAGTCTGCTAAAAGATACTCTAGCGGTACCTCTACGTTTTCCATTACAGAAAGTATTGCTGCACAAATTTGTTCAATAGAAATGTTAATATTTTGTTGATTATTTTCTACTGGAGCATCTGTTGTTACGTCTGTTGTTGTTTCCTCGTTCATTAAATCACCTCCTTTACAAATAGTGTTCCGTCATCCATTTTTGAAATAGCTGGGTCACAAATAATTCCTGGCTTCATTTTGCCTAATGCTTTAGTGTAAAGTTTTGGAAAAACAATAACACGTTCTAAATTTTTATCTGCATCAGACAATATAATATGTGCCATCATTTTATTAGCTTTCGTTTTGTAATGCGTAAAATCTAAAACCAATCTTTTACCACTATCAATCTTTAATTTATCTTTGTACAACCACTGTACAAATGGATCATCTGTTTTATCTACTACATCTCCTATTGTAACATATTTATGAATTCTATTGTCACCAACTAGGAAAAAATACATGTTACCCGTTTCAATCTTTGTATCTTCGCTATGAAATATGCCTACTGAGCCTGTATCATCCACAAGCTCTACTCTGGACCATCCCGTCCCCTTTTTAATAGATTTAACCATAGCAAGCAAAACAAAACAACCATCTTCAAGAAAATCTTGTAATGGATTAATTTGAGATTTAATGTTTGGACTTAATTTACCAGTATCAAATTTTGGTATTCCCAAGTATTCATAAAGGTTTTCATTTTCACTGCCTTTACGTGCATTATCGGGAAAAGCAGCTGCACCAATCATATTAAGTGATTCAATTGCTCTTGAGTTAATACCGCTTCCTTTTTCTTTTGCTTTTTCCATAAAATCTGAATATGTTTTAAAAGGCCGTATTGAAGTTATTTTACTGCCAATATTATCTGAAATATATTTAATGTTAGACAAACCAAATCTTATAGAGTTCCCCTGGATAGTAAAATCAAGTTCAGACTCATTGATATGTGGGAGCAAAACCTTAATGCCCAAACGCTTGGCTTCGAGTAAATAATCAGTTCTAGCATCTTTGTCTTTTTCGTTTTTGAGAATGGCAAACATAAACTCAAGAGGATAATAACATTTAAGCCAAGCAGTATAATAGCTAAGCATAGAATACGCAATGGCGTGAGAACGGTTAAAAGAATAACCAGCGTGAGCCTCGAAATCGTGCCATAGTTTTTGTGCGTCCTCGGGTGTAATATGATTTGAAGCACCTGTAACAAACTGGTCTTTATATACATCAAACTCTTTAGCATCTTTTTTCTTTCCAATAATTTTTCTGACTTTATCTGCATCAGCCCACGACATACCACCTAAGTGTACGCAAGCTTGCATAACCTGTTCCTGATAAATAATAACTCCATAAGTTCTTGCAGTAAACTCTTGCATAATTGGATGAGCATAATTTACTATTTCATCACCCTTTTTACGACGAATATAAGATCCACCTACAGTATTCATGGCACCTGGCCTAACTAAAGCGTTGGAGGCAGCAAGATCTTCAAAATTATCTACACCCATTTTCATAAGCAAGTTTGTGTAGGGTGTTGCTTCTGCTTGAAACACCCCTTTAGTAAATCCATTTGAAAGCATTTGATAAACTTTTGAATCATCAAAAGTAATTGCTTTGAGTTCAACTTTTTTCTTTTTTAAATGCTCAATTGTTTTTAATGTATCATCAATTACTGATAATGTTTTAAGACCTAAAACGTCTAACTTGATTAATCCTAAGTCGGCTGTTTGTTCCATATCATAAGCAACAACTGGTATGCGCCCAGAAACTGATTCGTTTGGATCTTTACGTGTTTCGATTGGAACATATTTGCTAATGTCGTCCTTAGCTACAACAACCCCTGAAGCATGCATTCCGTTACCACGAATTTTTCCTCGTAACATTGAGGCATATTTGGTTACTTCAGGATACTTTTTTCTAAACTCTTCTGTATTTGGACTTACCTCATACTCTTCAAAAGTTTCAATGTTCTTCAAAGTTTTTTCTACCTCTTTAAGTGGAACAAGAAAAGCTCTTGCAACATCTTTTATAACTCCCTTATCCTTAAAATATTGATAGGTAGAAATAGATGCTACATGTTTAAATTTCTTTTTTAAATAATCTTTTACTTCACCTCTGCGCTTATCAGCAAAATCACAATCAATATCAGGCCAGTCCGCTCTTTCCTTATTTATAAAACGGAAAAACAATAAATCATACTTAATTGGATCTACTTCTGTAATTCCAAGTAAGTAACATATTAGAGATCCTGCTGCTGATCCTCTACCTGGTCCAACAAGAATTTCATTCTGTTTCGCCCAATTAACCATATCACTAACAACGAGAAAGTAACTAGAAAAGTTTTTGTCTTCAATAACTTCAAGCTCTTCTTTGAGGCGGTTCCTATAAGTCTCATTTTCTAATCCCATATCTACTAGAGACTGCTCACACATATCTTTAAGTGTTTTTAATGCATTTTTTTTTGGTACTGGTAATAAATCTAAATTTTCATGAAAATCATACGTTTCAATTTTATTTGCAATTTCTACTGATGATTGATATATGTCTTCCCTTTCAATCCCCGCTTTTTTAAAATCCAAACTAATTTCATCGTAGGATTGAATATAAACGTTAATATCAGCGAAAGAAATAGGGCGATTGGGATAAAGGTGGTCAAAGCGATCAATAATATTAGATCGTGTACGACCACTTGCATAATCTGCTTCTTTGTTTTGCGTGGGTTTAGTTGAGAGGATAAGGAGAAGTTCTTCCAAATCCCTCTCCTCTTTCTTTGCAAAATGACAGTCTCCTGTAGCAACTGGTTTTACCCCCAATTCATCTGCCAATGAAAGCAGGGCTGAATTTAATTCGGTTGGATTATGAGATTGTACTTCAATATAGAAATCATCACCGAAACGCTCTTTAAACTTTTTAACTAAATCGCCTGCATGTTCTTTTTCTCCACGCTCAATTGCTTTAGATATAAGACCATTCATGCAACCAGATATAACAATTATACCTTCGCCAAACTCCCAAAGCACTTCCATATCAATTCTTGGCTTATGGTAATAACCTTCCGTCCAAGCAATTTGTGAAAGTTTTTGTAAATTTTTTAAACCCTGGTCATTTTTTGCTAAAAGTATTATGTGGTTATATAGTGAGGTGTTGTCATCTCTTTTTGCCACCGTTCTTTTATCAAAACGATCTGTAACTGAAATATAAGCCTCTAAGCCAAGTATGGGTTTCATACCTAATTCTTTGGCGGCAATTTGCATATCCCTGTGAGATGACAACGTTCCATGGTCCGTAACAGACAAACTTGTCTGACCTTGATTCTTTGCAGCCTGCAATAATTCGTAAGGGGTGTTTAACCCATCCATTAACGAATAATGGCTATGGACATGTAAATGCACAAAGTCAGACATGTTTTTCTTTTCTGTTAGTTAACTATTACCACTCAACTGCGGATGATGTAGATGATGCTTCTTCTCCAGATGCATCTGATGTAATCCCCAAGTAAAATCCTTCTTGCTCGGCATATTGAACATCACGAACTGCTGTTTTTGTAAGGTCAAATAATTCATATTTATCAAAATCAATTGCTGCTGCATCTGCTGTTGGCAATGGAATAATTGAATAATTAGTTTCCATCCCCATGCCAGTGCGCTTTAGTTTCCAATTAATGTTTGTGATGCTGCCAGTTTCTCCAGCATAGGCAATTACTTCTTCTGTTGCAGACTTAGGACCTACACCCTGTGAAAAAATTGCTACATAGGCATCTTCTTTGCTATCGTCAACAAGTACGTTAGAATAAAAACGGCGCTTGCCTTTCCAACCAGCTTTTGGATCACGGTGATGTTGTTCACAACCAAAACATCTTCCTTGATCATCAATAGAACAAAGAGCCTTACGCTTATAATCTTTTGGATTTGTATGTTCAATTGCAATAAAAGCTAAACCAGCTTTTTCAACATAATTTGCTGAATCTGGATCTACTTCTTGCATAAATCTAATTTTTACTGATTGGCTATCTTTGAGTTGTAACCATCTACCTTTTTGACTATCTCCAGTCGGAGCAGAATTTTCCATCTGCTTATTTAATGCTGCTAAGCCTGTTACTATTCCCATTTATTTCTCCTTGTGTAAGGGGCTATATAATGCCCTGTTTATCTATTATATCATATATTTGCGTATTCAAAATGCGGTATTGCATTTTTTATACATTGTTTTATTTCTTCATCTTTCATATCACCGACATCTTTTGCCATATGTGGATACACAGTGTTATGGTTATACTTAGCCCATAAAACATTTTTACTCTTTAATTTATAAGCAATTGTATTACCTAAAGCCCTGCCAGCTGGGTCATTATCTGTCATTATAATAATTGTAGATGCATACTTATTTAAATGATGAATGTTGGTATCTGATATGCTACCGCCTAATGTAGCCACAGCATTTGGATACCCAGCCTGCCACAAACGTATAACATCAAAGCTAGATTCTACAACAATAATGGTACCACCCTCACGTTTTGCTCTGTGAAGGTTAAACATTGTTTTATTTCTTGGAAGATTGGGGCTATTTTTAAATGCTTTACCATCAACAGATCTACCTATAACCCCGACCAACAAACCTTCTGGAGAATGCAATGGCACTGTAACCATTTTTTGTGCACTTGAATATCCAAGTTTAAAATAGTTCCAAGCTTCTTCATAAATTTTTCTGGTTTTAAAATAATCTTGAGAAACATTTATGTTATTTACAACTAAATCTTTATGTAATTTATCCTGTATAGACTGTGAAAACTCTACAAACTCTGGTTTATCGTCTAACAGCTCTTTAAGTCCTTCTTCAAACTTTTCGCCCTCGCTTAGTTTGTTAGCAGATATAAATCGCATTGCTTCAAAATTATTTCTATTGGTCAATTGCATAACTAAGTCTAAAACAGTGCCAGATGAATTACAATTTTGATTATAACAAATATAAAGACCCTTTGAGTAGCTTGCTGCAAATGCTGGCGAATCTGTATTGTGGTGAAATGGACATAAGCACAAAAAATCTGTACCTGTTTGAGAAATTATTTCAATACCACAAGATTGCAAGATAGAGCGGAGGTCCGCTTTACTATATGCATTTAACATTTTATCCCTTTGGTATTAAACTCTGTCCTGAAAAACCTTCATATTTTAAAGCTTTGGCTTTCCCAAGATAAATCCCGTACATAACTAAATTGAAAGAATAATGATCCTTCTCTTCGTTATATTTTACATTAAATTGTGGTTGCATGTCAAGAACTGGAATATAACCTTTGTCCCGCATTTGCTGAACTAAAAGCCTTTCATAAGTTTCTCTTGAGCTTTGGAATTTAGAGTCATCTTTAATGACCCCGCTTATCCAAAAGTCATGTATTTTTCTTGGGTACATGATTGCCTAACTGTCTAAACAATTATATCAAGTTAGCCAAGCATTACATAAATTACCCTATAGGTTTGTCGTACAATTCCGTTACTATTCCACGATTCAAATCCCAATCCAGATATAGACCAAATTCTGTTCCGTGACGATTCTTGCGACTTACTATTTCCATGATATTTGTATCTGGAGTTTTATGAATTGCAATTGCCATATCCGCATCATATTCAATTGCCTTTGACCAAGCTACCTGATTAAGCATTGGTGGTGAGTCATGATCTGAAGTTTCTTCTGCTGTAGCGGCAGTAATATCAATTACTGGTATATTGTTTCTGACCGCAAGCATTTTAAACTCACGAGAAATATTCATATTACGCTCTGTAGGTGCTTTTGAATTATTAGAATCAGCAAATAATTGATGATAATCTAAAATTACAAGATCTGGTTTATGCTGATCAATTTTAGCCTGCACTGTTGTGGGAGATACTTGCCCCATACCTTCATTTGATACCAAAATAAATTGATTTTTGTTAGCAAACTTTTTTGAACCCCAATCATCAAAAGCACTAATATCAATACTTCCCCTTGAAAAATCTGAAGCTTTGAATAAACCTGAGCCTAGCATTGTATAAATTCTATCTCTCATATTTTCTGGTGTCATTTCAAGAGATATAATCATAGGTTTAAAGCCCTGTTCCCAGGCCTTGCAGGCCAAATAAGAGGAGAACCATGTCTTACCCTTACCTGGCCAACCAATCATCACTATGAGGTGCCCTGGGGCCATTCCTGTGGGATACGCATAGTCAATGGCTTTAAATCCAGTCATAATTCCTGGGCTTCCGCCCATTAAATCTGAACGATTTTTTACTGCTTCAAAATACTCTTCTGCTAATTTATAATCTGTGAGGTCTACGTCTCTTACGTTTGCAGTTAATTTTCCTAGGCTGTTTAGCTCTGATTGCATTTGTGCAATTACCCTTGATGATGCTTCTGTTTTTAAACTTGCTCCAGAGGACAGAAGCAGGTTACGTAATCGTGAAGCTAAATATTCATTTTTTAATTGATCAAGGTAGTAACCAGTTTCGCCTTTAACTTCAATTGGTTCAAAATCTTTAAACTTCTCTGTGAGTACTGAAACATCTGGAACAGATTTAAACTTTAAATAATAAGATTTAAGCCCTTCCCAAACATCTCTATGGGATGTAAAAATATCATCAACATTGCCAGCAAGTACTGTGGATATATCTTTATTAGTACATATAGATGTTATTACTGCTGATTCAGTGTTCATTGTCTCTTTCTTCAACCATAGTTTTAGTTTTTGCCCTGATTAATTCCCTGCGGGTTTTGTCTTCTTCTCTTTGCTGTAAGGCCAAGTCTAACTTTTCAAAATTATAAAAAAACCAAGACAAGGGGTGTGAAGGTTTAGATATTGTAAAATAATATTCTAAAAGAACTTTTGCCCTATCATACCCTATAGAATCAATTACGTCTTGCATTGCCCATTTTTCACGATATTTATTAATTACCGCTGCTCTTTTATATTTTTCTTTATAAATTGCAGCATAAAGTGAAACTAAGCCGTATGCCAGCTTTGCTTCATCTTTTGTCATTTTTTACCTTTACTCTTTAATTCATCTGTGATTTCATTTACTTTTTCAATTACTTTGTTCTCTACGAAAGTATACACTCTATTTGTGGCTTCGTCAATTGTTTCATGCTCACGTTTAAAATCTTCAATTCCAATTGCAACTTTTAAACTTTCATAATTGCCTAGGTTTTTAGTAAACTGCAGCTCAACCCTGACGTTAGTCTGATTCGACATCTTTTTTAACCTCTTCTTTTTCAATTAAGCCAAAGCCTGGTTTAAATTTTTTTCCACCTTTATCTGCAAGGTGCTGATATAACATCATTAATCTATCTGAAATTGCAATCATTGCATCAAGGTCATCTTTTTCATCTGCCAGCATCATTGCATGCTCTAAAACATTTAATGCTTGATCTAAAATCTTTTTGGATTCTTTACTTGTCTCTACCATTCTGGCTGTTTCCAAACTGGGACAAATTCCCCCTCGTTATTTTTAATATACAAAATATTCTCCTGCTTCATTATTGCTTCTATTTCTGCTCTACTTGGCATATCTCCTGGAGTAATTCTACCATCAATTCTGGGTCTGCCCCTGTGCACTGTCTTAAAAAAATCATGCATGTGACGAATATCATCTTCACTCCACAAATATTTCCCTGGAGTTTTATTTCCATTAAGAGAATACATCTGCTGTGGGAATTTTAAATTTCCTTTATATAGGTGAAGCTTGATTGTATCTTCATGTTTACCTATAATCTTTACTACTTCTGATATGGGGTAAGCATGTTGCTTATTTTTATTGACATCCGCCAAACTATAAGCAACACGCT
>SESA01000713.1_pt1 | contig 20014 bp, 18 predicted proteins | sample 3171451 | NCBI WGS metagenome assembly SESA01 (sample SAMN06051862, study PRJNA518727) | freshwater metagenome | biome: subpolar coniferous forest; feature: holomictic lake; material: water; isolation source: holomictic Lake 227, 8 m depth | place: Canada: near Kenora, Ontario | collected...
TGAAGCAAGAGTAGTTGTTGCCTCAGTTGAAACATACCTGAAATATGCAGAAGCCATCGGATTAACTGCAAAGGCTGCATAAGGTATTAAATAAAGAAATATTCTTGCTAAGACATCCTTGCAGGCAAACCTGAAAGCATGATTTACCAGGAATTTTTTTTATTTTTTCCCCCTGAAATTGTTTCCCGAACCCAATTTTTCAAAAAGAAAACATAATGTTCCTGAACCCGGTCTGAAATAAGCAGTATTGGCTTATCCAAAAACCCAACCTCCTCCCCTCAAACCCCGGCTTCGAAAATATTAGCTGCCTTCGAATTATTGTAATTCGAATCCCTTTCCTGTTCTAGATTGTACTTAAACCATAAATAGATAAACTGCCAAAAGAAGGGGTAAAAAAAGAGGCAAAAAAGGAAGCTTAGGCTTTTATCTCATTTCCTGAATAGATACAGACATTAGAGCAGAAAACGAAAAATGAGAATGAGAATACCAGAAGCGGAGATATTTTGTTCATGCGGAAGGCATGTGAATCCTTTGATTCGAACTTACAGAAACACATTTGCTGTTTGTAATTGTGGTAATCTGATACGGGCAAAAAGAAGATTATGGTTTGTTCATTATACGAAGGCTGTGAAGGAATTCTACTCTTCAAAATTATTCAGTGTCTTATCTGCAGTATCAAACTGAGAACACCCCTGAACAACCAGATTAAAGAAGTATGACGGTAAAAGGAATATATATCCAGTTGTTGTGCTAAATTTTTATGGCACAACCCAGTTTCAATTACTTGAACACTCGGGGGTATATGCAATAAGCTTTCAAAACATCTCTGCCATTGTTCGGACACGGAAATTCCGTGTATCGATTATTCAGACCTGGAACCTTTAGGGCATGCACTGGTAAATCAACAGGAAACAATTGAGGAATTTTTCAGGCCCACTTTCACTTTCAAATTATCCATTTTGTCCAGGTGGTTAAGGAATTCTTTCCCCTGGTTACCGGCATTTAACCCACAGGATAGTATATTACGTAACCTTATCCGCAATTATAAAGGCAGCTTCATCCCGATCAGGTTCTTTCCACTGAAGCTGTAGGCCTGAATGTAACCTGTAGTTTCTTTTATAACCAGTGCGGATGTCCGATTACCCGAAAGGGTTCCTTTAATGGGAAATTCTTCCTTTTTAGTAAGGTCAGAGGAAAAACGGTAGATTGTTGATCCGTTGTACAGGTAAATCCGGTTCTGTGAATCCATTTGGAGCTGAGATTCACCTGATGTGAAACTGATCGCACGGATAAAAATACCGTTGTTATACAATTCAAGGGTTTTGTTATCACCGCAAAAGACGTATTCCAGTCCGCCCGGAGTACCAACTATTGAGCTTCCATGAGAAGTTGGTGAAACAGCGTAAACTGTATAGACCTTGTTCAGGTTGTAAACGTCGTTCCACATGGAGACAATGTTTAACAGGTTACTGGTTGACGATTTAACCAGGTCGGCATCATATACACTCTCAACGCGCATCCCGTTGGAATTTTGCGGGATGGAGTCAATACGCTGAAAAGTGGTCGAATAATCAGAGTTGACCTTGATCTCAACACCGATACGATTGGTGGCGCCGCCAGGAACAAACAGCTTGTTCCCGTCGAACGTATTGCTGAAATACCTTAGCCGCATGCCTTCGCTGCCATTGGATTGATGCCAGACAGTTTGTCCGCTTTGCGCGAAATGTTTATAAATGATAGAGCTTGCTCCTGAGGCAACATCCAGCAAATCAATCCTGAATCCATCGGTCGTGTTAGAATAATAAAAGAAGATTTTATTTCCTGGACCATCCATGGCAATGCTGTTCCATCCATCGTAATTTGGGAATGCATTTGCCTGGAGTACTGTGAACACAGTGTCGGCTTTGAAAACCGGGGTACTGCTTGTGTCACTGCTGCTTTTTTTGCATGATGCCAGTGCAAGTACAACTATAACAGCTGCACATAGTGTCATTGTCTTCTTTTTCATGAGGGTTACTTAATTAAATTTGGAAATGTTTGACTACAAGGATTAAATAGTCTCAAAGCGAAACTTCACTTTGTACTTCTGTCCGTAAGGATGCAGAACATCTTTTGCACTTACATCCGAAAGCTGCTGTTTTACATAATCTTCAATGCGAATAGTGGCTGCACTTACTTTCTCAACTTTCACCATACCATCATCGGTAAGTGAAAATGTAACAGTTATGTCTCCGCGTTCTTCCTTTTTAAGGGAGAAACCAGGATATTTTACTGCATCTTTGATAATCACATTCAGTTGCTGCATATAAGCCGGCTGTGAGAATGCCGAAGCAGGCTTCCTCGCATACGACGCATGACTCCCAAGGGCCAAAGCAAAAATGAGTACTACGGTTAAGCGGTATATGTTTGTCCTTTTCATAATATGTTTCCTTTCATTTAAATTAAATTAGACTAATTCTGAACAAAAATACAATAAATTAATGCAACAATGATGGATTTAACATTTATTAACTTACCGGAGAAAACGCTCGTTTTGTCCGGTAAGCGTAAATTTTCTGAAAATATATTAATCCATCATAAGTATATATATATTTGTATGTGAAATGGAATACAAGAAATTGAAGCATCCTGTTTCACTATCCTGATACGAGGGAACAAATCGTATCATTTTCACTTATAAAAATGATGAAATGAATCATCTTGAAAAATCCGGATTGCTTGCTTTGGTTATGGTTTGTCTGACGATCACAGCCCCTGTTTATTCGCAGACCGGCAAATCGGATAAGAATCAGGACGAGAATACAACTGTAAAAAATGAGATCACAGCTGCGCTGGAACTTTGGAATACCATGGCTAAGAGCAGAGATACGGGTCGTTTTATGGATTTATTTGATAAGACGGCGGATATCATCGTCGTGGGCTCCGACAGCGGGGAAGTTTTCAAAGGCAGAGAGCAAATTGAAGGCTGGATGAAAATGCTTTTTGCTCACCGGAGTTTTTCCTGGGATATGAAAAGAATCGACATTGATCATAACGGAAACACTGCCTGGGTTTTTATGGATGGATATATGATGGTGACAAACGACAAAGGCAAATTCGCAAAATTTCCCTACCGTTTTACTGGTATTCTCGTGAAGAGCAAGAATGAGTGGAAATGGAGACTCTTTGATGGTTCAGCGCCAGGCGGGCACTGAGCTACATTCGTATCTATAGTACCTTCTTGATTTCATAATCAGGTCAACAGATTCAAATTGAAAATGAAAAAGAAAGCCATCCTGTTCATTGCAATTTCACTGATCGTAATGCAAGCCTTTTCCCAAAAGCAGGGGCAGGCCCGCATTGATTCCTTACTTCAGCAATTGCCAAAATCAAAAGAAGATACAAACAAGGTAAAGTTGCTGAATGACCTGAGCTATGCTTATCGTACAATCAACTCCGACGAAGGGATCAGATTCGGGATGCAATGCTTGTCGCTGGCCGGGAGACTTCGTTGGAAACCCGGGATGGCTGCAGCTTATGATGTATTAGGGATGAACTATCACTATGGGAAAGCCGATTACCCGAAGGCCCTTGATTATTACCTGAAATCGCTAAAGATCAGGGAGGAAGTTAATGATAAACTTCGGATGTCGATAAGTTATAACAGGTTGGGAACCATTTATTTCAGGTTGTCTGAACTTGAAAAGGCATTGGATTATTATCAGAAATCTTTACAGATAGCCCGGGAATCAGGGGATAAAGTATCAATGCAGGATGTTATGATCAACATCGGATCACTCTATCAAAAACAACATGATTATCCCAAAGCTCTTGATAATTTTAACGAAGCCTTGAAGATCAACCAGTCCATCGGGAATAAATCAGGTTGTGCTACCGCGTTAAATGCCATTGGTTATGTATACCGACAAAAAGGGGATTTCTCAAAAACACATCAATATTGTGAAGAAGCTGTAAAATACTATGAAGCTGCCGGGAATAAACTGGCCATGGCAAACGAGTTGGAAGACATTGGTGACTTGTACCGTCAGCAAAAAGAATATACTAAAGCCCTGGAGTATCTTTTCAAAGCTTTGAGGCTGCAGAAGGAATTAAATGAAAAGAGAAGTTTAAGTTATAACTATGGGGTGATCGCATACACCTATTTTCTTATTGCAACAAACAGCAATAAAGCCATATTGAACAGAATGTTTGCAGGGAACAAACAGGCGGCAATTAGAAAAGCCGCAACTTATATTGACAGCGCCATTGTCATACAAAAAGAATTAGGGGATCTTTATTTGCTTCAGGACTCTTACATTTCAACGAGTATTGCCTGGGAGGAGATCGCAGATTATAAAGGCGCCCTGGCATTTTATAAAAAGTATATTGTAATAAGGGATTCGATTTTTAATCTTGAAAAGGAAAAAAAACTTACCCAGCTCTCGATGAAGTATGAATTTGATAAAAAGCAGGCAGCTGATAGTTTGCAGCATGCAGTGGAGAACAACCTCAACCAACTCCGGTTGCAAAAGCAGAAGACCTTTACCTATGCTGGTTTTATCGGGATGGCTTTGGTTGCCTTCCTGCTTTTCTTCGTTTTTAAAAACTACAACAATCAACGTAAGTCAAATCTGAAACTGACAGCAGCACAGAAGGCAATACTTGAACAAAAAGAAAGAGCCGAACAAAGCGAAAGGTTTAAGCAGCAGTTCCTGGCTAATATGAGCCATGAGATCCGCACTCCAATGAATGCCGTGATGGGAATGACGAATCTTTTAATTGATAAAAATCCACGCTCAGACCAGCAGCATTACCTCGATGGAATTAAAAAATCATCTGACATACTTCTGCATATTATCAACGACATCCTCGACCTGTCAAAAATAGAATCCGGGAAAATGGAACTCGAAAAAACTGACTTTTCTCTTCAGCAAACCATTGAACAGGTACTGACAACATTGAGACATAAGGCGGATGAGAAAGGATTGCATTTACTGAGTGATATCGATAACAGTATCCCTGACGTTCTTATAGGAGATCCGGTAAGACTTAACCAGATCATTTTAAACCTTGCAGGCAACGCCATCAAATTCACCGAAAAAGGAAGCGTCGAGATCAAGGTAGCTTTTGCTTCCGGCAACCCAGACTCTGACATCAAAATAAGGCTCTCTGTCATCGACACCGGCATCGGGATCCCAAAAGATAAGCTGGAAACGGTTTTTGAAAGCTTTAAACAAGCCAATGCTTCGGATACGAGGAAATATGGTGGTACCGGGCTGGGACTGAGCATCAGCCGGCAACTGGTCGAATTGTATGGAGGTGAAATAGCAATAGAAAGCGAAGAAGGCGCAGGTACTACATTCTCGTTTGCATTGAATTTTGAACCAGGTTCAGAGGATAGGTTGCAACAGCAATTGAATGCCAATGCAAACATTGATGGCAGGATCTTGAATGGCCTGAAAATATTGATTGCCGATGATAATGAATACAACAGGATAGTTGCGGAGGATACTCTCAGATCTAAGGCGGAAGTATTGATTCAAACTGCTTCAAACGGGAAGGAAGCGATCGAATTGTTGCAACTGCATGAATTTGACGTGATTCTAATGGATGTGCAGATGCCTGAGATGAATGGATTTGAGGCAACCAGGTTCATCCGCGAACACCTGCCTTTACCCAACAAAGATATACCGATCATTGCGTTGACGGCAAGTGTTTTGCGCACCGACCTTGACAAATGCAGGCAGGCAGGGATGAACTCCTACATACCAAAGCCATTTAACGCATCCCAGCTAATCCGCGGAATTGCTGAAGTTCTGGATATAAAGATAGTAACACTGGACCACGCAATAGAAGTAAAGGAAACAGTTTCGCCGGATCAGGAAATGGTAACAGATATGACATACCTTTATTCCTTTTGCGAAGGCAATGGGGAAAAAATGCAAAAGTATGTAAGCATGTTTTTGCAATCGGCCCCGGTTTTTTTAGAAAAAGTAAACTCAGCTCTTGCTGCTGATGATCTTGAAGAGGCAGCTAATCTGCTTCATGGTTTTAAGACAAAGTTTATCATGATGGGAATGAAGAACTCCGGCAGTCTGTCGTTGAGCCTTGAACAACAATGCAGAAGCGGGTTAAAGCCGGCAACTATTCATGCTGACATAAAAGGCCTGTTAAGGGATATTGAACTTGCGGTAATTGAATTAAAATAAAAAGGATCACGTTTTTTATTCGTTATTTTTGTAAAAAAAAGGGATATGGATTTAGATAAACCAAAAAAGATATTTATCGTGGATGATGATACTATGCTCACCGAAGCCCTTAAAGATCATCTCACCCGAAAGACCCCGAATGACATTCATATTTTCAATACAGGGGAAGACTGCCTCAGGCATCTCTCTGAAAATCCGGATGTAATCATTCTTGATTATTACCTGAATTCCGTTCAGAAAGATGCAGCAAACGGAATGGAAATTTTGCAGGTCATCAAGAAGCATTATCCTGGTCTGCATGTAATCATGCTTTCAAGCCAGGAAAAGTATGCTGTCGCTCTTCAAACTATTCAGAAGGGTGCGGAGCAGTATGTTGTCAAAGATGAAACTGCTTTCGGGAAAATCTCTTCCTTGATCAGGGAGATAACATAGTCTCCGGAAACAGACCTTGACTATCCTCCATCCCGAAAATGGTTTTTAAGTAAAAATTGTCCCAGTTATTGAAAAACCCTGATCATGAAACGATATTTTTTTCTGTTTTTGATTATATCCGGGATTTACCCGGGGCTTTGTATCCAGGCTCAGAATATAGGGCCGGAGGTATCTGAGTTTGTAAGCAAGATCCTTTTAGCCAGGAACCAAAGCAATGAGCTCCTCCATAAACATTCCTGGACTTCCCGTATTGAAGTCATTAAATCAAATGAGATCCTGAACATAATGATAGAGAAAAATCAATATGATCAGCAAGGCCAGATCAAAAGAACGCTTCTGAACGAGCAGGGGGCGAAAATGCCAAAAGCTTTTCTTATCCGTGAAATTGCCGAGTCAGAAAAGGAGAATTTGGAAAAACTGCTTTACGGGCTGAGGGATTTTCTTAAAAAGTACAACTTGCCGGATATGACCCAGGTGAAGAATTTTATTTCCGCTGCAAGCTGGCAGGTGGATGCTGCATCAAAGGAATTTGTTTTTACAGGCAGCAATGTTGAGGAAGACGGCGATCAGTTGACCTGGAGGGTAGAAGACGGCAATTTCAGTACAACGAAAATTGAGGTGCATACTAAATTCCAGGGCGATGAGGTTGTTTTTACCGGAACATTCATCAGGATGAAGAACGGGCTGAACTACATGGCTTTTGCGGAGGCGAATATTCCTTCCAAAAAAATCATCCTTCAGCTTCAGAATTATGATTACATCCAGGAGTTATGAAATAAATATACTTTTAACTCAGAAACACTTTAACCAGGAGGCATAGATGAGAACCTTCATGCTCTTTGTCACAGTTCAGATGATGTGCCTGTTTTCTTATCCCCAGCAGTATTCCTTCTCGGGATATTCCATTGAGCAGGGATTATCGCAAAGTGTTGTCAACTGCATGATACAGGATGCCAATGGGTTCATCTGGGTGGGAACCCAGCACGGCTTGAACAGGTTCAACGGGTATACTTTCGATACTTATACCTTTAACCCCTCCGATACGAATTCGATCTCGAACAACTGGGTTTATTCGCTGGTTGAAGATAAAAAGGACAACCTTATAGTCCTCACCAAGGGTGGAGTAAATATTTACGACAGGTATAAAAAATCATTCAGCAGATTCTCCATACCGGGATCAGACGACAAACCGGTCAACACATATCCATATGATGTTATTCTCTCCAAAACCGGCCTGGTCTGCTTCAACATGGCACCTGTTTTGTTGGTTTATGATCCCCTGAAAAAGTCGTTTAAGAGATATCCCAGCAAACTTGATTACGATGGCTCGGTCAAGGATCTTAAAATCCCTATGATTGAAGACGCCTCTGGTCAGATCTGGATGGGGTCAACAAAGGGATTGAGCTGTTTTGATCCCCGGACCAGCCGGTTCACCTATTTTTTACATGATCCTTCAAACAGGAACAGCATAAGCAATAACAATATCACAGCCCTCTTTGAAGATAACAATGGAAATATCTGGGTGGGCACTCCCGAAGGTCTGAATGTCATTGAGAAAAAAACTCAAAGCATCACCAGGTTTGTGCATGACCCCCGCGACAGATGGTCTCTCAGCAATAACGTTATCCGTGCTATCCTGCAGGACAGGAACATGAATGTATGGATAGGCACAGAAGGTGGAGGTTTGAATAAACTGCGGATGTCATCCGCAGAAAAACCAGTATTTGAAATCTTCAACAGCGAATTGAACGCACTTTCTCATAATATCGTGAATGCCCTGTTGGTCGACCGCTCCGAGATCCTCTGGATAGGAACCCTGAGCGGCCTCTGTAAAACGGATTTGAAAAAGCAAAAATTCCGTTTGTACCGTTTGAGTAATACTCCTTATTCTGTCGACCTGCTCGGCAATGTCATTGCTTCCATTTTCAAGGATGACCAGGGCAGGATATGGGTTGGGAACTGGGGCCAGGGCCTTAATATCCTTGACAGGAAAACAGGCAAGGTTGAACATTTCTCTTCCCGATTAACCGGGAACCGTCACCTTGACAACGATTTTGTGCATTATATCTTCCAGGATAACCAAAAGAGGATATGGCTCGGAACCCGCGATGGATTGATGGTATGGAAGCCTGAAAGCAATTCTTTCATACCTGCCCGCGTGTGCTTCAAGGGTTCTGCTGTTCCTGATCTCAGGGGAACGAGAGTAAATAAAATAATGCAGGATTCCTCCCGGAATTACTGGCTTGCCACCCAGAACGGAGTATACCGTTTTAACCTGAGTGAGGGTTCTCCGGAACATTTTTCGGCGGAAGCTGCGGCAGACCATAAACTGAGCGGAAACCTTGTTTACTGTATCGAAACTGATCAACAGGGGTTGATATGGATTGCCACATTAAACGGCCTTGATGTGTATGACAGGGGAAGAAAAAAGATGAGGCACTTCAGAAAAATTTCCGGTTCGGAGAAATCTATCTCTGATAACTTCGTGATCTCCCTCTGTGTTGATCATAACGGGGATGTATGGATAGGAACCGGTTCAGGAGTGAATAAATTTCTAAAAAAAGATTCAACGTTCAGATATTTTACACAGCAGAGCGGCCTGCCTAACGAACAGGTATTCGAAATACTTGAAGACAATCAGCACGATCTCTGGTTTGCCACAGGCAATGGGTTGTCAAGATTTCACCCTGCCACGTCGGCCTTCAGGACCTTTACAGTTGAAGAAGGTTTGCAAAGCCTTGAATTTAACCTGAGGGCTGCTTTTAAGGCTGCTGATGGGGAGATGTTTTTCGGAGGTATGAACGGATTCAATTCCTTTTATCCTGATTCGCTGAAAGACAATTCATACATCCCTGCAATGTTCATCACTTCTTTAACAAAAACCAACGGCAGCGGAGTGAATACAAAGATCTCTCCTGATAACCTCAGAGACATCAAACTCGATTATGACGATCAGCAATTTACCATCGAGTTTGTTGCCCTGGAATTTACAAAACCCGAGAAAAACAGGTATTCATATAAAATGGAAGGGATATCCGATCAGTGGATAGATATCGGCAACAGGAGGTTTGTCCCCTTCTCGAATCTTCCGCCAGGTGAATATACATTCATAGTGAAGGGGGCTAACAATGATGGTGTATGGAATGAAACCGGAAGGAAGCTGAAAATAAGCATCAAACCTCCCTGGTTCAGAAGTACCATTGCGTATATCGTTTACCTGATCGACCTTTTGCTTATCGTGTTTTTCTTCGTAAGATGGAGGGTAAAACGGCTTATCATGGAGAAGACCCTGCTGGAAGGAAAGGTGCTTGAAAGAACCCGGCAGATCGAAACTCAGAAAGACAAACTGGAAAAATCCCAGGAGCAGCTTGATACAATTAACAAGGAGCTTGAGAAAAGGGTAGAAAGCCGCACTGCCGAATACCTGCAGGCAAAGGAAAAGGCCGAATCGGGAGACCGCCTGAAGACAGCTTTTATGCACAATATTTCTCGTGAGATACGCACCCCTTTGAACGGAGTACTTGGTTTCGGTCAGATGATGCTTGACGATGACTGCAGTTCAGAGGACAAGAAGAAGTATTTCGAGATTCTGCAGCGAAGTTCAGACCGGCTGCTGAACACCATTACCGATTATATGGACATTTCCCTGATTGTCACAGGGAGTATGGAGGTTAACAGCAAATTGTTCGATCCTGCAGGAATAATGGATCTGATTTATCGCAAGTATGAACAGGATGCCCGGCATAAAGACCTTGCCTTTTCACTTGTTGTTCCTCTCGAAGCCCGGAAAAAGCTGTTTTATTCAGACCCGGAATTGCTTGGAAATGTCCTGGGCCACTTGCTGGATAATGCTATAAAATTCACAAATAAGGGAACAGTCGAATTTGGATTTGCGATCAGGGAGGAGGAATTGCAGTTTTTTGTGAAGGATACCGGATGTGGCATCGCTGAAGATGACCAGGATCTTATCTTCGATCATTTTGTGCAGTCGGGGCTCCAGGACAATGCCGTTCATGAGGGCAGCGGTCTCGGACTTTCCATTGCAAAAGGTATTTTACAGATCCTTGGGGGGCGTATATGGCTGAGATCGATACCGGGAGAGGGGAGTTCCATTTTCTTTACAATTCCCGGGGAACTTTCTGAACCCTAAAAGGGACCTCTTCCTGGGCTGTCTCAGGAAATACGGAATAATCTGAACAGAATAATCTGGGAACTAAACTTTCTTCACCCTCGCTGCATTCATGCCTTTGAAACTGCGTTCAGCCTCAAACGTAACAGTGTCCCCCTCCCGAATCTCTTCGGTAAGAGAATTCACATGTACAAAATACCTTTCCTGGGTGTCGATATCCTTGATAAAACCAAAGCCTTTGGAAGAGTTGAAAAAGTCAACCTTGCCTTTGCGGATTGCATTTGCTTCCTCGATCTCCCTCTTTTGCACACTGATCCTGATCGTGTCGGGATTTACTTTTGTACGGTTTGACAAATCGGGTGGGGTATCTGTAATACGCCCGTTCTCATCAACATAAGCGATCATATTGTCCAATCCGCCGCCGGGGGAGTTTGCCTTGCGGTCAGCAAGTTTGGCCTGCTTGTCCAATCGTTTCTTTAAACGTTTTTTTTCTTTTTCTCTTTTGCTGAAGGTTTCTTGTGAACTGGCCATTAAAGTTTTTTAAGGATTACAAAATTATTGTGCAAAGGTAGTATATTTGCCCGGATTAAACTATTCTTAAGTAACTCCCTGTAAATTAAATTGTCATGAGAAGTTATAAACTTTATTCCCTCCTTCTTCTGATCTGTTGTTCTTTCCTGTTTTCCTCAACCGCATCAGCCCAGTTCATAACCATTGCCCGGAAGATGAAATCCAAACTTTCAGGTTCAACCGATGTCGCCACGGTAACTCTCGATGTCAAAACAAACAAGGTTTACGGGGCTGTTATCGACACCCTTACGTCAAACAAAAAATTTGTGATTGCAAAAAGGGATGACGCGAAGCGCTTTGTCGGGTTCACAACAGGAGCTTACAAGGTGTCGATGCAGGTTGATTCAGTCGCAGCGTCTAAATCAAAAATGACCGTAAGCGCCGCCCATTCAGATGATTCTGAAAAGCAAGCGGTTGACATTGCGGTCAATGCGGTAATGGCCGTGTGTAAAAAGCTTGGACTGCCCTGCACCTGCGAATCTGCTCAGAAGAAATAGCAACCCTCGTTACATGTCGAACATCGTTACCCGCACTTTCGGCGTCGATTTCATCATCTTTGACCTTATTTTCCTTTCGGTCTGGATCGGTCTTCTGGTCTGGAAAAAGTATTATTCACCCATCAAATGGGGACTTGCAGGCTGGCTGATCTACATTTTCATCGACTACATCCTCTGGTATCGCATCATGGGGTCTCGCCATTATTCGGGAAGTATTAATCCGCAGTTATTCTTCCTTTGGTTCTGCTTTTCCCCGGGCTTTGTGCAGTTTTCGTATGTGATCGTGATGTTTGAAAAAAGAAGCAGGCGTGAGATCATTTTCTGGACTTTATTATTTTACGGCGGATGGACGATTACCGGATTGCTGTCGCAGTGGATCCCTCTTGAGGATACGCTGATCAGGGTTTCACGGGATATGGGAAAGGGAAATCAACGGTGGATCATGGGGCTGATGGCTTTGCTGAACCTTATCATCGGCATGGCCCTGGTGAAATGGAAAAAGATTTCATGGAAGGATCTGCTCTATCTCTTTCTTACCGGCACGCTTGTGGAATTTGCCCTGGAATTTTCCCTCCTGGCCTCAGGAATCAGGCTTGAGCAGGGTCAATGGAGCCCCGGAACCATGCTTGTCAATGCACTTATTGAGTTCAACTGCGGAATAATCACCATGTATATTTTATGGAGATCTATCAGCGGCTCCTGGAGGGTGAATCGATCCGAAGGATAAACCGCAATCAAAAAAAATCAATGTGAGTATTCTATGGTCCTTGCAGCTATCCTGATCGGCTGTCCGTTCTCGTATTCTGTTCTTTCTTTCCAGTTCCCGTTTTTGTCGAATATGTATTTGAAAGAATACTGGTCGTAGTGGAAGTTGTATGTCGATTTAAAGAAATTATTAACCTCCATCTCGGTTACATTTCCCCTTGAATCATATTTGTATGTGGTAATAATGACATTACTGTTCGAAAGGTGGTTAATCCATTCGGTCCTGTTATCCTTATTATCGTATTTGTACTGGTTTACAGTGCCATCCGAGAATTTCTCTTCGGTAATATTTCCCTTTTCATCTCTTTTAATCGTTATTTCATAAAGCTTCCTTCCCCAAAGGTCAATAATAGTTTCTTCGACCGGCCTTCCCTTCTCGTCATTCTTGTATGTCATCGAATACATTTCCCCCCAGCTGAAATGCACTGATTCAACGCAGAAAGGTTCTCTGTCAAAAATGACACCAGGATCAACTCTCACAAAGGTCGATTCGAAATTGTTATCTTCATAATCTGTGCTGCTGTGGAAGGTGCAAAAAACACTTCCGTCAGGATTATAATGAGTCGACTGAACTACATTCCCCTTATCGTCGAAGGTCACATACTGATCATGAAAAGTAGAATCCTGCAGCCTGGTTTCCTTGTGAACCTTGCCATACTGCTCATGAACTGTATAATAGGATTCGCTGTACGACCTTATATTGCCTTTAGGTCTTTGTGCCTTTGCCGGGGCAAAAGCAAGTGAAATCCCGAAAATCCCAACAATTATATATGTTATTCTTACTTTAAAACCGCTCATTAAATATCTGCATTCTCTCTTATCATCATGGAAAGTAAATATGATCTCCATGTTAAATTCCAATTGCAGACAATTATAATTATGCTGAGGTTGCCCGGGGGAAGAAGCAAAAAAAACGCGAGCCACTTTTGGTCCGCGTTTATTGTTAAAGGAATTAAAGCCTGAAAATCTTGCGGAAATGATATCCGTAAATTGAAAATGTTACTGCATCTACAACCATGGTAGGACGCCTTACAATGGTCCAGAGCATGAATTTCCAGTAATCCCTTCTTCCGCTGTTGATAATCCCAATAATCAGGATTGAATGAAAGAAGGCTCTGATCGCGATCAGGTTGATCCTGGAAGGATGGGAATTGTTCGGCCTGTAATTTAAAAGCAATCGTCTTATCCGCAGATAATAAGGCTTGGTGGAATAAATATCACGAATAATACTTTTATATCCGGTAATAAGATCATGGGAGTTCATTACCGGCACAAAATTCATTGAATAATCGGTATTGTTACCGGTTGCTTCTGTCGTAAGCCTGTTTTCCCCTTCAAGCCGTTTGTAAAGTTTTGTGTTTTTAGGTGCGTTCAGCAGGCCAACCATGGCCGAAACAATCCCGCTTTGCTGGATAAAATCAACCTGTTTCTGAAATACAGTATGTTTATCGGAATCGAAGCCGACAATGAATCCGCCGGAAACCTGTAAACCGGCACGCTGAATTTTTCTTACGCTCTTCAGCAGATCCCTGTTTATGTTCTGGTTTTTATTGCAATCCTCGAGAGATTCTTCTACAGGAGTTTCAATGCCGATGAAAGCCGAGCCAAAACCTGCTTCCACCATCATCGTCATCAGTTCCTGATCATCGGCAAGATTGATGGATGACTGTATTGTAAATTTAAACGGAAATTTATGCTGCTTCATCCAGATTTTCATGGCAGGAAGCAGGTTGGCTTTAATTTCTTTTTTGTTCCCGATAAAATTATCATCAACAATTGATACAGGCCCGCGCCATTTCAGCTTATACAGTGTATCAAGTTCTTTGATAACCTGTTCTGTATCTTTCATCCTGACTTTATGGCCCAGGAGTGAAGTGATCTCGCAGAAATCGCATGAGAACGGACAGCCACGTGAAACCTGGATGTTCATTGAAGCATAATCCTTAAGCGACAATAAGTGATAATCAGGTACAGGGGTTGACCTTATGTCGGCAAATTCGTTTGTCTGATAGATCCTTTCGGGGACAAGTCCCTGCTCAAGAGCCTTGAGGAACGGAGGCAACGTAATCTCGGCCTCATTCAGGATAAAATGGTCGATCAGGGGATAGTTGTCGTACTCCTGGGTAAACAATGGTCCGCCCCCAACAATCTTTACATCATGTTTCTTACACTCAATGAGAATCGCATCAACAGATTCCTTTTGTATGTACATCGCGCTGATAAAGACATAGTCGGCCCAATCGAAAGCAGCCGGATCGAGCGCAGAAACATTCAAATCGATGAGTCTCTTATTCCATGTTGCCGGGAGCATTGCAGAAACTGTGAGAAGTCCGAGAGGAGGGACCCCTGCCTTTTTGGATATGAATTTCAGAGCATATTTAAAACTCCAGAAAGATTCAGGGTAATGGGGATATATTAATAATATGTTCATTCTTTATTGATATAATAGTGTATAAAGCTCTTTCTGAAGTTTTTTTACCTGGGCTTCAGATGCAGTGAATTTTTTATTTGAAAAGCATGAAGTGAACACCAAGCAGGTATAATGAATTCGAATGAAGGTAATAGGATCGGTTTAATCATAATTGCGATATCAGAAAGATGTAAAAACTACAAAGTTCAGCAACAACCTACAGGGAAATGTTACACAACTTTTTTTATTTTTTACATAATTCACATGTTTTGAAAAATCATGATAAACAGCGTGGCTGTTCTTCAAAACATGTGGATCATGTAACTCTTTTCAGGAAAGATGTAACGAAATCGGGAGCTAAAGGACGAACCTTTGTATAACGAAAGATTCTACGCAATTAAAAATGAAAAACCGATATGAAAACACATTTAACAAACTCATTAACGACATTATTATTGCTCTTGATGCCTATTTCTTCTCTACTTTTACTTTTTGCCTAGCCGCTTTTTTCTCGGCTTTTTCCCTTGCCTTTTCATCCGCAGCTTTTTTATCTTCGGCTTCTTTTTTCTTTTCTTCTGCGGCTGCTGCCTTTTTGTTGAAATACCCTTTCAAAAGAAAATTGTGTTTTGCTGCATCCATGTTTTCGCTGAAACCTTTGCTGCTGGTTTTGATGTTTACCATGGTCTGGCTGAAGTCGTTTGCTATGCTTGAATCATTGATCAGACGGCCAAGTGTTCCGTTGCCGTTATTTATATTGAACATGATCTCGGCCAGCTGTTCCGAGGTTATCTGCAGATTAGCCATGATGGCATCCATTTCGACCGGTTCTACTGATTCGAGTTTCTGTCCGTCTTTTACAACCCCTGCATCGGTGCTTCCCTGGGTAATGATGAGAAGCTTGTCTCCTATAAGACCCGATGATCCGATTGCCACTTCGCAATCTGTTTTAATGAATTGTTTGACTTCTTTCCTGATCAGCATATCTACTTTAACAGTTGAATCGTTGATGATGGCAATCCTGTCGACCGTGCCTACGGTGATTCCTGAGAAGCGCACATTATTACCAACCTGTAATCCGCTGACATTGTAAAAAGAAGTTGTAATTTTAAAAACCGGGTTGAATAAATTCTTTTGTTTTCCTATGATAAATATGGCAAAAACGAAGATTGCCAGTCCCCCGGCAATAAACAGTCCGAGTCTTATCTTAAATTTTTGAGTGTGCGTATCCATGGTTCTTTTTTTATGCATTGGTTTCAGAATCTTTTAAAGGAAATTGAGAGCACTGTCAGTTTACCATAAAGAATGCTTTTATCAAAGGATCTGCTGAATCTTCAAACTCCTTTAATTTTCCCTCTTTTATAACCTCACCTTCGCTGAGCATGATGATGCGGTCAGAGGTCAGGCGGGCACAGTTGATATCGTGTGTGATAATGATGGAGGAGGTCTTGTAGTTGCGGCGGACATCATTTATAAGAGAGCTGATCTCATTTGAAGTTACAGGGTCCAGCCCGGTTGTAGGTTCGTCATACAGCATGATCATTGGATCAACAATGATAGTCCTGGCCAGGCTTATCCTTTTCCGCATCCCACCTGATAATTGTGAGGGCATTTTATGAAGGGCATCGGCCAGGCCTACATTTTCAAGGACTTCATGCACTTTTTCAGAAATTTCTTTTTCATTGAGATCTTTCTTTATCCTTCGCAACGGAAACTCAAGGTTTTCTTTTACCGTCATCGAATCGTACAAAGCACCACTTTGAAAAAGAAAACCGATTCTTTGTTTAAGCTCCGACATCTCCTGCCTGCTTAAAGTACTCAGGTCTTTCCCGAACACATTGATTGTTCCGCCATCGGAATGCAGTAACCCTACAATACATTTTATCAGAACAGATTTGCCTGTGCCTGACTTGCCAAGAACCACAAGATTTTCCCCGTCACGGAGAGTGAGCGAAACATCAGTCAGAACAGTCTGAGGCCCGAATGACTTTTTCAGGTTATTGATTTCGATTACGGGCTGATTATTTTTCGCCTGGATTGTATTTGTCATAATAGCATATCTGTAATTTGTACTGCAATCATGTCAACTATTATTACCAGCAGGGATGCAAGGACCACTGAGGAATTTGCTGCGATACCCACACTTTCGGTTCCCCTGCCTGCATTGAATCCCTTATAGCATCCAACCAATCCGATCACTGCACCGAAGAAGAATGATTTGATAATTGCAGGAATAAAATCCATAAAATGGACATGGCTGAACGCCTGGGAAAAAAACAGGACAAATGAGACATCTCCTTTAATATTTGCCCCAGCCCAGCTTCCGAGTATACCCATGGCATCCGCATAAAGGATCAACAATGGGATCATAAGAATTGCGGCCAGAACCCTTGTAACCACCAAAAAGCGGATTGGATTGGTTGAGGAAACTTCCATGGCATCTATCTGTTCGCTTACTCTCATAGAGCCTAATTCAGCACCCATGCCAGACCCGATTTTCCCGGCGCAGATCAAGGCCGTAATTACGGGGCCCATCTCCCTGATCAGTGATATGGCAACCATACCGGGTAACATAGTTACTGCCCCGAAACTGACCAGGACAGGGCGAGATTGAATTGTCAGTACAATCCCCATGATGGCACCTGTGATTGAAATAAGCGGCAGGGATTTGTACCCGATTTGAAAACATTGCCGAAAAAACTCCTTGAATTCAAAATCACGGGAGAACGTTTCCCTGATAATCCTGTTAATGAATAAGATTACATCAGCGAGGTCTGTCAGAAAATTGTCTGCAGCTTCTTTTTTTGCCAGTGTTTTTTCACTGAGTCTGATGGAATGTTTTGTTGCAAAGCTTTTAACTGTTACAACAGGATTGAGTTTTTTCATATCGGTAGAAAGTCCCTGTTCTGCAAAATTACAGGTACATGCAGGAGAAAGTATTACAGAACTTTAGTAATAAGTTACATGATTCACACATTTGCCTGGATCTGACCAGGAGTTTAATTGAATATGTGAATTATGTAACTTATTTAATTATTTATGTAAAAGTTCTCCCCAGGATGTAAGCGATCTTTGCATATTAATTTTAAATGCCGGTAAATGAAAACATGTTTCTATTTAGTAGCTGCTTTTTTCTTAACCAGCAATGCTTTTTGCGAAAATGCCGATTCCCTTGTGAATAGAAGAGATTCTCTTCCGAAACAGATAAAAATTAAAGTCTATAATATTAATTATTTTGTTGAGGGTTCTATAATAGCTGTCGGGATGGTCGGAGACTTATTTGCCATCCCTCGTTTGAAAAACAAAGCCGTTCTTACCGATGAAGAACTTGCTTTTGCAAATTCGGATCAACAGAAAGATCTGATGAATACCGTTGACCGCTGGGCCTTGAAACAACCCACAGGAAACCGGGCAATGTGGAAGAAAATATCGGACTACGGGGAGATTGGCATTTTTCTTTTACCAAGTTTGCTGATCATCGATAAGAAAATCCGCAAAGACTGGCTTCGCTTATTGTTCATGTATGTCGAAGGACATACAGTAACTTTCACATTTTATAATTACAGTCCGCTCGGACCATATTTTCAGAATCGTTATCGCCCTGCAGTATACTATCCTGAATTAGGTGCAGGGACCCAAAAAGAGAGTGGTAACCGAAACTCGTTTTACAGCGGACATGTTGCATCCTGTGCTTACAGTACCTTTTTTATGGTCAAGGTATATTGCGATTACCATCCCAATATCGGGGCTGTTAAGTACCTGTTATACCTTGCTGCTTCTGTCCCTCCCCTGTTCATGGGGTATGCAAGAATCAGATCGTTGGATCATTTTCCTTCGGATGACGCTGTAGGTTTTGCCCTGGGTGCAATCCTGGGTATTGTCATCCCCGCCTTGCACAAAGTACCATGTAGCAAGTATCTTTCGGTGGGGATGTCAACTTCACCTGCCTCGGTTGGAGTCAGTGTAAACTGGAATTGCAAACTGCCACCTAAACGATCGGTGACTTTAAACAATTAGAACTGAAGTTCAATCTAACTTTTATCATCCTATGTTATTGGAACAGTTTACAAAAACATTCTGGAGCATCCCGCTTCAGGAAATTCTTGAAAGCCTGAGTGCCACTCCCGACGGACTCAGCAGTGGTGAAGCTCAGAAAAGGCTGGCAAGTTATGGTGCAAACCGGCTTAAACCCCAGAAACGTTCAGGTTCATTCACTCTGTTGCTGGCGCAATTTAAGAGTCCTATCGTTGTGATTCTTCTGCTGGCGACCGCTCTGTCTCTTTTTTTACATAATGTCGTGGATGCTTCAATCATTTTCACAATTGTTGTTGTAAGCGGACTTCTCGGATTCTGGCAGGAGCACAGCGCTTCGAACGCTGTGGAGAAGCTGCTTGCCATAGTGCAGATTAAAGCTGCCGTAATTCGGGATACAACGCAGCAGGAAATTCCAGTTGAGGGTATTGTGCCCGGTGATATTGTTATACTCAATGCAGGCGACATCGTTCCCGGCGACTGCCTGATACTTGAATCCAAAGATATTTTCGTTGACGAAGCCATGCTTACAGGTGAGACCTTTCCAGTTGAAAAAAGCGTTTCAGTTCTTCCTGCCGAAGCAGGACTGGCCCAAAGAACTAATTCGCTTTGGATGGGAACACATGTGGTAAGTGGTACGGCAAAAGTGGTGGTCATACTTACCGGCAGGAATACTGAGTTTGGAAAAGTCACGGAGCGGCTTAAACTCAAAGCCCCTGAAACCGAATTCGAAAGAGGAATACGAAGGTTTGGGTATTTCCTCGGTGAAGTGACCCTGGTGCTCGTAGTCATTATTTTTGGAGTAAACGTGTTTTTGGAAAGGCCAGTGCTTGAATCCTTCCTGTTCTCACTGGCGCTGGCTGTTGGACTTACACCACAGCTTTTACCTGCAATCATAAGCATAAACCTTGCCCACGGTGCAAAGAAAATGGCGAAAAACAAGGTAATCGTAAAGCGGCTTTCATCCATTGAAAATTTCGGAAGCATGAATATA
>SESA01000719.1_pt1 | contig 19891 bp, 29 predicted proteins | sample 3171451 | NCBI WGS metagenome assembly SESA01 (sample SAMN06051862, study PRJNA518727) | freshwater metagenome | biome: subpolar coniferous forest; feature: holomictic lake; material: water; isolation source: holomictic Lake 227, 8 m depth | place: Canada: near Kenora, Ontario | collected...
TGGGGAACAGCTCGCAGGCGCGCTGGCGAGATCCGTCCTTTCCGCCGCGCACTGCCGCCGCCTTCTGCCACACCTGTGGGGTGACGATGTTTACGGGGATCATAAGGGCAGCAAGAATGCCCTCAACAATGCCCACGCTGCGCCCAAATGAGAAAACAGAACTAACACCCTGACCGGGCATTGCTCCAACCCGCTCCAGCACGGAATGGGGTATAGGCCCGAATGGGCCAATCCCGGCGCGCAAGATGTCAGCAAGCGCCACGGGGCTCACCTCGCGCTTGGTCTTGTTGTTCCGCTTCACCTCAAGCACGGGCATGTCCAAAACGGACAAGTGTCCCTTCTCGGTGTCGAGGAAGGCGATGGCGCCATTCAGGCCGGGGTCGATGCCTATGTAAATCACGCCGCATTCCTCCGATTTTGCTTGTCCATAGAACGGAACCAATCAAGGCTGATTCGCCCAGCAGACCACCATACAAGCCCGAGCCGCCACTTGTGCGGGACATGATTGCGCTGCCGCCATTTACGGCGGGCCCAGTAGGAGACACCCTTCAGCTCGGCGAAGGTGTCAATCAGATCCCAGTCGATTTGCGATTTGCTCATCTCCACAAGGTTGGACAAAAATTCCAATGTGTCAATCTGTGAAAAGTAAAAAAACAGGGTTGACGAATCTCTGCGACTCGTCCAGCCTACGGATCAGATCAACCGAGCAAATCACATGACCAGTCCAACTAATCCCTTCGAAGCCTACGGCATTCAGCATCTTTCCCCCAGCGCTTGCAATACGTTTATAGGCTCCCCAGCCTCGTTCGTGCTCGAGCGTTTGATGGGTAAACGGTCACAGGTGGGCGCTGCTGCACATCGGGGGACGTCGGTGGAAGATGGCGTCGTGTCTGCGCTCTTGAATGACTTATCCACATCTGAAGCGATCAAGATCGCTCAGGACACATTTAGCAAGTTGACGTCGCTCAGCGGGGATCCGCGTAGGGCAAAGGAGGCTGAGGCCGTCCCTGAGATGGTCAAGCAGGCCATGGCCGAGCTTTCCTCATATGGGAAGCCGTCATCGACGCAGGGCAAGATCTCGTGGGACGTTGAAGGCCTCGCTGTGCCGATCATTGGGTTTTATGACGTGGCGTGGGAAGAGCACGGGATCCTGTTGGATTTGAAGACAACCCACGCTCTGCCGTCGAAGATCAAGGTCAATCACGCCCGCCAGGTGGCTCTGTATGCCGCCTGCCTCGGCGACAACATCGACGCCCGGCTGACTTACATCACACCGAAGAAGGTGGCGACATACAAGCTTGAGAACGTCAGGGAGCATGTGCAGGCGCTCGAGCGTGTCGCCTTTACGATCCAGAGGTTCCTCGCGATCAGCGAAGACCCGAAGGTGCTGGCGTCCCTTGTGGTGCCTGACACCGACAGTTTCTATTTTTCAGATCCGCTGGCCAGGCAGGCAGCGTTTGAAGTGTGGGGGTTGTGATGATTAATGATAAAGAAGCCAAAAAAAAGTGGTGCCCTATGGTCCGCGATTATTCTGAATCTGGATCATCATGTAATTCAAGCTCAAACAATTCAAAAGGAAGAAATCCAGAATGGTCTAGGTGCATTGGATCAGAATGCATGATGTGGAGATGGTTTCTCGCAAATGAGGACGATAATGCTTCCCTTGAAGGCTACTGTGGCCTCGCAGGCAAGCCCAACGACCTCTGATAAAGTTCTGCCCGAGTGGGCGAAGGCAAGCGGCTGGCCAGACAGGCGCATTGGTAAAAGGAACACGCAAATGGGTTTAGGTCTTAACATCAACACCGGCAGCAAGAACTTCCTGCCGATCATCAAGTACGATGCCCGCGCTGGGCGCGTCTTTCGTGTCGATAAGGTGGACGGCGTCTCGACGCCTGTGGACATCACCAAAAAGTTCAAGGCTGTCTTTGACTTTGAGAATGTCGAGGTCGGCTACATTAACTTCGCGACTGGTTCGGCGCCTGACTTCGTCATGGTTCCGCTTGGCACTGCGCTGCCTGCTTGCCCTTCTGAAAACCACAAGCAGGGCATGAGAATGAGCGTGAGGCTTGGCAAGGATTGCGGCAGCGATTGCCGTGAGCTTGCAGGCACGTCAGGAGCGTTTCTGGCGAGCATGGAGAAGCTTCACGACGAATACCTTACTGGCGTGAAGGATAACGCTGGCAAACTACCTGTGGTCGCCCTGGCTGATACCATTCCCATTGAGAGCGGTTCGGGCGCCAAGAAATCCACCAACTATCGCCCGGTCTTTGAGATCACTGCTTGGGTTGACAGGCCGAGGGATCTTGGGCCGAACGCCCGTGAGGCTGAGGCGGCTCCTGCAATCAAGGCTGTGCCTCCGTCCACTGGATCCTCTCGCGCATCGGCGCCCACTGCCAGGTCGCCTGAGCCTGCAATGGCTGAGGACGAAGACTTCGGCTAACAAAAATGGGGGCGTCTACGGGCGCCCCCTCCCCAGAAAGGAGTCCAGATGCGTTTTGAAATCATCCTGAACATGCCTACCAGAGGCGGTTTCGATAAAATCAGTGAGCCAATTCACCGGATCATTGTTGAGCACCCCGCCAAATCTCTTGAAGACTTTGTGCATGTTCTCATGAACTATGACTTCGTCATCGTCGAAGAGTTTTACCCTGACCCAGTTACTAAAGCGTACAAAAGCCATGGGCTGATCGCCCTCAACCACCGATACGTCGGCAAAATCAAACAATGGGACAGAAAGCAATGAACCACAAAGACGTGCTCTATAAAGCAGCGGCCATACTCAATGAACGCGGCGCAGCATATGGCGACATCAAAGATGTCTTCAGCCACGCAGCGCAAATAGCCTCTCTGATCAGCGGCAAAGACTACAATGAATACGACATTTCTGTGGTGATGGAGGCGATAAAACTGGCAAGACGCCGCGCAAACCCTACGCTTGCTGACAACTACATCGACAATGTAAACTACACCGCTTTCTCGGCGCAGTTTGCCCTGAAAGATACCGAAGGAGAGAAACCTGCTGCCGTGGCACCGCAGCCAGTCGATGAGGACACAGCATATGTTCAAGACATCAGCGTACACTTTGACGGGATTAGCACTACTGTCATCGCCAGTCCTGGCCACTGAGGAAGACGCAGGTTCGTTCTGGCGCGAAGAGGCCATGAAGAGCGAGTTTGTTAAACCTGCAAAGGTCGCCGCATCTCAGAAGAAGAGAGTTGTGATCGACCAAATCACCACAGTGGTGAGGAAAGAACTCGGCGAGCAATGGGTTGAGAGCGCCCTCAAGATCGCGAAGGTCGAGAGCGGTTACAGGTGCAACGCGACGGGGCCAAAGACCCGCCATGGCCACGCAAAGGGGGTCTTTCAATTGATTGATTCCTCGGCGCGCACCTTGGGCTTCGACCCCCGCAAAATGTTCGACTGTAATGAGAATATCGCGGCAGGAGTCGCCCACATGAAGGTCTGCATCAGGTATGGCGTGAAGGACCCTCGGGGCATGGCTGCTTGCCACGTCGCTGGCTGGAACCATTGGAACGTGAAGCTTGCGCGTCAGCATGAGAGGTACAAGCAGCGTTACATCAACATGGCGTCAGCCTAGCGAGGGGGAGCTTCGGCTCCCCCATTACCCAACGAGCCCAACATGAAGGACCAGCAAAACGGAATACAGAACCTCCGGCGGTGGTCATGCCGCTACATCACGAACAATGATATGAGTCGGCCCGAATATTGCTGTGAAAGAGTGGTGAGGGGATCGTACTGCAATCGACATGCAAAATTGTGCTACCTCCCTCCCAAGAAAAACGATTTGTTAAGGAGTACCGAGTAAGTTGTTCTTGCAGCCCAAGAGGAACGCGGTATGATTCAGAGCAAACTGAGAGCAACCCGAGACCAGATTGACCCGGAGTATAATCCGGGGGTGCGAAAGATCCTGATCAATCCTGACGGTCCTGAGGCCGCCGACTACATCCAGCACATGATCCAGCACATGGGTCATGTCGTGAAGATCGCCCTTGAGAATATTGAGGACGAAGCAACCAGAAGGCAGATAGAGGCACACGCATATGCCGCAATCAAAGGAGTCCAAAATGAAAATGGCGCAGTATTGGGAAACACAAGAAAACCGCTGGCACGATAAATACGTCGAGGTTGAGGGCCTTCTGGACCAGCTTGAGGTCAAGATCTGGAACCAGGCCAGCAGGATTGAATTTTTGGAGGGAGCGCTCCGGGAGATCGCCAAGGTCAATAACAAGCGTGATCGTTACAGTAGTGAGATAGATGGTATTGTCATTGCTGCCTTGGGAGAGAATAATGTCTGACGTTCTGATGGATCTCAACACCCATTACAAGGCCGTCAGGGCCCGCCTGAACGCAGGCCCGCCACCCAAGACCAAACTGCTGTTAGAACCCGCCCCAGAGCCCATCCCAGAGCCTCCTGTGAAGGCTCCTGTGACGCCCCCACTGACGGCTCTGGCTGTTACGGCGCCAATGCCTGAGATCATGAGGGGCCTGCGCAGCACGACTGAGGTGAAGGACAAGATCCTGCCGATCCTTGAGAGGCACCGGATCAGTTGGAAGGATGCGGCTGGCAAGTCTCAAATGTGGAAGTACACCAAGTGTCGTTTCGAGATCTACGTCAAGCTTTACGCTCATGGGTGGTCCCTTAGCCAGATCGGGCGCCTGTGCGGTGATCGGGATCACACGACCGTTCTGAACGGGATCAAGCGGTTCGTGAAAGAGAACCTGACCGAAGAAGAGGTTGCGGTGTGCCAGGCGGCGGGTATGAGGCCGGTGGATTACTGGGAAGGCAAGACGCTGTTGAGGGAGATGCGGGATGCCTGAGACGATCCAACAGCTTCAAGATCGCATCGCCGAGCTGGAGGAAGAGGTGCGCCAGCTTCGCACCGACATGCTCCCGACTGATGCGACGTTCCTAAACGTCCTGTCAAAGCAAGAGTTAACAATCCTGATGGGCATCTACAGCCGCAAGATAGCCGACTACGCCTACCTCGACCGGATCACTGAAAAGCCTGACAGGTACAGCCGCTACACAGACGTCAACCACGAGCTTCTACGTGCCAGAGTGTCAGTATGGAAGCTGCGTCAGAAGATGAGGAAGTACGGCATTGAGATCAAAACGTGGCGCGGCATCGGCTACTATCTGGATGAAGAGAACAAAGCAAAATTGAAAGCACTGATGGAGAAGAAAGATGACTGACAAGACACCCTTCATCGTCCACTGCGGCGAGTGCAAGCACGAGTGGCCCGCGTTCTACTCGCCTCTGCCGCTTGAAGCCGCCGCCGCAATAGGACTATCGCTGCGCTGCCCCATGTGCGCTGCGGATGGCATGAGGATCTTCTGCGGCCCTGCACCTGTCGATGCAATTAACACATCCTCAGAACGTGTTAAAAAAACGGGAGAATCTTAACGTGAGCGATGATCTTGTGAAGCGGCTGTGGGAAGAGGCCACTGCTGATACCAGCACATGCAGCTTCTTAACAGAGGAAGCCGCCAGCCGCATCGAGAAGCTGGAGGCGGCGCTGCGGAATATTGCCGAAGGAGACATACCCCGCACAGTCAAGATCCCATTTCGCGATGATGGGCAATCATCCAAGCATGACCGCTGCGAACACGGCCAATGGCTTTACGAGGACTGCGGGTGCTGCATTGAAGATTACGCTCGCAAAGCACTGGAGGGGAAAGATGATTGATCTTGTAGAGCGGCTGCGTAAGAACGTGATGTGTGGCGATGCTGTGATCGAAGAGGCTGCCAGCCGCATCGAAAAGCTGGAGGCGGCGTTAGAGAAGATCGCGCAGCACGACATGCAGGCCATCGCTATGGACGCACTGCGCCCAGGTGAGCGCATTTGCAAAACACTGGAGGGGAAAGATGACTGAAGCATCACGGGTCCAGAAGTTGCTTACTGAACAGAACGCTGAGATCGACCGGCTCAAGAACAGCATTGAGAATTTGACAAAATCAAACACCAATTTACGCATACTAGCGATGACCAACTCTGAGCGTGTAGTTAGTTTAGAAAATTCATTTCGTACAATTTTAGATCATGCCGAACAGTGGGTGATACAGGAAATCGCCCGCAAAGCACTGGAGGGGAAAGACAATGAATGAAATCCTGATCACGATCATGCTCACCGCCGCCACGGCTGTTATTGTGGCCGGAGCAATCGCCGCTATACTATTCATCGCGCTGCTGACCTGGCAGATGATTGAGGACACTTTTCTATGAAACCAGATCCCATCATCAGGCACGGCTGGTACTGGACCTTCGGGTGGCTCCGGCGCCCGGAGTACGACACCGATGAGATGTATTGTTATGAGGAGCCTGATGGCGAGCTGTGGATGTCTCCACGAAAAGCGATCTATCTGGACTGCCGTAGGTGCTTAAAGACTGGGGAGCTTTACTGCTCCCCTTGTGTCATCCCAAAAAGGCCAATGAGATATGATCCATCAGCTAAATCCACCCCTGCCAATCGAGACGCCGAAGGGTAAGGCCCTCTGCATCGCATGGATCGATTACGGGCCTGAGCATCACATGCTCTGGGTCTGTTTTCAGAACGACACGCGAGAATGCTGGTGCTGGGCGAACCCGGACATCAGAGCCCAAACCAACCCAAGCATGGGGAGACCGCATTGATACACTTCATCTGGCTCACGCAGCCTGGCAGTAGGCCGTTCAGCTTTATCAACTCGCTTGCGGTGCTGGCGGCGGCGTCAAACCACCTCGACCCCATCATCATGTGGTGCAATGAGGTGCCCCGAAACAACCCAAACTGGTACATGGTGAAGGACCTGTTTGAGGTGCGGCCCGTCGAGATGCCGGAGGAGATCGGTGGGGTGCCCCTGACCCAGATCCAGTACAAGGCCGACGTCCTAAGGCTTCAAATCCTCCAGAAGCTCGGTGGGATCTACCTCGACACCGACACCTTGCTTCTGAAGGGTCTGCACCCCCTGATGGGGCCTGAGATGGTGCTGGCGCGGGAAAGCTCCGATTCGCTCGCCATGTCGCCGATCATTTGCAAGCCGGAGGCTGAGTTCATCAAAGTCTGGCTGGACCGGATCCCCAGGGCTTTGGAGGTCGGGACGTGGGCCTACCATGCTGTAAATTTACCTGTGGAAATCTCAAAAGAAATACACTGCGACATAAGACCGCAGGCTGAGTTTTTCCCTTTTGACCTCCGGCACAACTACCTTTTCGATGATGGCCGAGCAGACGAGCACATGCAACGCATGGGGGATCCTTACGCGCTGCATGTCTATGAAACCTATTGGGCCGGGTACATTGACGGGGTGGACGAGTCCTACATGAGGACCCGCGACACGCTATTTGCAAGGTTGTTCAAGGACCTCGTCTGATATCGAGATAGCTTGGCTCTGGCAATTTATAGGCAGGTGTTCCAGCCTCTTCGCCAGCAGCCTCGGCAGCAAGGCCGGACCCGCGAATTGTCTTGCGGGTGCTGCTGGCCTGCTTCTTTACGTTCTCCGTAGCGAAGTTCTCAAGCGAGTCGATGGCGCTGCGGATTTCAGCCGGGGAACCAGAACGCAGGATCTTGCCGATAGCGTTGGCCCGAGCTTCTGGGATCAGGGCATCACCCGACAGGATGCTGGTCATGGCCTTCCAGATGCCAGACGGTTTGCCTTGGGCAACATCTGCCGCAATGCCGAGCAGATGAAAGTCACTGGAATCCAGATCCTTGCCGCCAGCAATGCGCCGAGCGGTTGCAGGGCCGCCCGTGATCCTGCTGGCGTTCTTGAATAGGCGAGCTTCGGCCTCAAGGCTCTCCTCAAGGAGGCGGGCGGATGTCGGGTTCGGCATGATCGTGCGCAAGACCTCGCGGCGGTCCTCAATGTTCTGGCCTACGCGCTTGGTGACATCGCTGGTGTCGGCTGATCCGAAGATGTTGTCGCGCATATTCTTGAGCGCCCCGACACGGTAAGCCTGACGCTCGCCAGCGCCCATGTCTTTCCATTCGCGCTTCAGAAGCTCTGGGTCTGCGGTGCTGAACTTGCGACCGTTCTCCAGCGCTTCCATTATCTCCTTGTCGCCCTTGTAGACGGCGCGGGCAGATTTGAAGGCAGGTACATCTTGGTCAAGAATCTCACCAATCTTGCGGCGCATCGCAAGAGCGTTGTTGGACAGAGGCGAACCAGTTCTTGAATCTGTAGAAGCTTGATACAGGCCGCGCATGATGTAGTCCCATTGCTTGACCTCTGGGATTTCCTCAAAAGATTTCATAGACTGGCCGGGGACAGTGCTGACTTCTTTGGTTCCAAATTTGCCTAACGCGCCGTCGCCATCTGAAGCGTAAAGCTTTTTTGCAGTCGATATGGATTCAGGGTACGCCTCTTTGACCGTGTCCATCACTGACTGAAGTTTCGCCTGCGCCTGCGTTGGGATCTTGGCTTGGTAGGCGGCTTCATAGAATGGGTCAGCGTTGCTGCGCAGGGCCTTGGTGAAGGCCTCTTCGTTGTCGTAGAAGTCGCCCTTGACGCCCATGGTTTCACGGGTGGCCCTATTGACGCGACCGCGCTGGCCAGCCTGCCGCTGTTCGACATCAGCCGCAATATCAATGCCAGCCTGCCCCGGGCGCTGCGCGATGACCTCGGCGCGGTTGGTGAGGGCAGGGGACACGTCGAAGAGCTGCGCAGGTGCGCCAGCCTTGTACATGCGCTCCCACTCTTTCCCAGCCTGCTCTGGCGTCATGCCGCTACGCTCCAGATCTTGAAGCACACGGGACATGCCGACGTTCTCGGAGATCTTGGGACTGAACCGCTCCATGACGCCCGTGACTGCAGGAGCAAGCACCTGCGCGCCCTTGGTCAGCGCACCGCCGACCACAGAGCCTACAGCGGACCCCTGAGCGGCAGATCCAAGGCGGCTGGCAATGTCCTCAGCGGAAAACAAGTTCTCGCTCTCGCTCTCCCCAAGGCCACTGAGCCCACCCTGAACAGCGCCGACTTTCGCCGCCTGCGTGACAGGCGAGGCCATGACCTTTTGGCCGATAGACATGGCTGGTTTGGCAAGCCTGCTGGCCACCTGCGCGCCCTTGGCGACACCCATGCCGGGGATGAACATGGTGGGAACACTGCCAGCGATCTCGGAGGCAATAGCCGTCACCGGGTACTGCCCCTCAAACTGTTTCTTTGCCTCGCGCTCTTCCTTGAGAGCCTGCTCGTAGGGGATGCCTTCATTCTTTGCGCGATAGCCCGCAATCAGCTCGTCGCTCCAATTGAACGTCAGGCCTGAAAAAGCGGATTTTGCTGTACCACTTGCGATATCGCCCCATGACATGTCCTTTTTCTGGGGCATGTCAGCAAGGGGATCGTTCGTCTTCTTCCTGTTCTTTTGCAAAAAGGCGGTTATTTCCTCGCCAGTCGCATCGTCTGGGAAGCTGAAACCTTCGACAATTTTCGCCATGGCTACTGCCCCCCAACCACAAGCTGCCCCTGCTCATTGCGAGTGACAGGCGTTGCGCCACGGCCCCTTTGCTGCCGGAAATAATCGCCATACGAAAGGCGATTTTTGTTTTCCTGAAGCTTCGAAGCGTCGAGCTTCGATGGATCAACATTCGGCGGATATACAAAAAACGGATTGGCGTTGCGGTACTCATCCCATTTGCGATCTGCACTCTCAAGGGTTTTGTTCACCGCAAGGTAGTCGCGCAAGAACGCCCGCCGCTCAAGCTCAGTTGCGGTTTTCATAATGCCAAATTTAATGACGTTGGCATTTGCTTCGAGGCCTTTCCCAACTGAAGGGGCAGACTGACCAAACATCGCAACGTCCCTGTCGGAGGCGGCACCCTTCAGGTCTTTTCCTGCTGATATTGTGAGCCTAGATTCGATTTCCCTCATGTTCTGTGTAGAGGCAGCATCGAAGATCTTGGGCACCTTGTTCCATGCAGGGCCAGTCCTGTCGTTATCTTGATTGAGCGCCAAGAAGCGCTTGTAATCCATGATCTCGCCTCTGAGAGCAGAATCAGGAACATCCTCAGCCTGTTTTTGCAAGACGCGCGTGTCGGCCTGATAGCGCGCCATCCTTGCCTTCTCCCTATCCTTCTGAGGGAGGGCGGCATAGGGATCCGTCGTCATAAGGGGAACGCCATACTCAAGCGCCTGCGACTGCCGATCAGCATCGACGGAGGCGCGCTGTTCTTCTACAATCTTGCCCAAATCAAGAGGCTGGCGCGTCATAGGATCAAGGGTTTGATTACCTTTTTTGAGGATCGTAATCGTGCTCCCGTCCGGGCGCACTACGTTTCTGTACTCTTCTTGATCTGACCCCGTCTCAAGCCCAGCCTTAACGCGCAGCGCCCGCTGTCTTTCTTCAGGCGTAAGCTTCTCAATAATGCGCTCAAATTCTGAAGGAGTAGGCTTCTCTTCCTCGTTATCGCGTTGAGACTTGATCAGCGACATCATATCCTGCGCAGACACGCCTTGCCCGGCCATCTCCATGCCAAGCTTCTGGCGAGCAAGCTGAAGCTGCTGAAGCTGCTGAGCGCGCGCGCGTTGCTTCTCAGCCTCTTTCGAAAGAGGGCCAGCCATGGCCTCGCCAAGGTTCCCAAGTGTCTCGCCAAACCCACCGCTTCGAGTAGGCTTTCCAAGCGCACCGGCAGCCTGGAAGAGCAGGGACGCCTTGTCGTAGTCGCTCATGCCCTGCTGGCCAAGCGCCCCTTCCTGCTGCTGCAAGGTGCCAAGCATCTGTTGCTGGGCCGCCTGCTGGGCCGCAGCACGCTTCTGCATGAGAGCGAGCGCAGCGCCCTCAGGGCCACCCTTCAGGTACGAAGCAAGGGTGCCGGTCTCGTCAGAACCGGCATCTTCACTTGTCTGCACTGTGCCGCCGAGCGGTGCCTGTGTGATGGCCATATTTCAACTCTTGCCAATGAGGTTGCTAAGAGCCGCCGCGCTAAGGCCAGCACTGGCAAGCGAGGCAAGCGGCGATGCGGAATAGGTATTGCCAAGCGATGTCGTGGCGCCAGATGACGTGCCGCCACCGGACGGCAACCCACGCACAACATTGCTGAGGAACCCAATCTGCTGCTGAGGATAGTCCCTCTGCTGTTGGAAGTCCTGATAGGCCAGGTCAAGGTTCTTCTGGTTCAGGGCCTGCTGCTGAGAGCCAACAGCCTCCTGAGCCGCAGCGCCGGTCAGGCCGAGCGCCTGCTCCTTCTGCCCCAAGCCAGCCTGTACGCCAGCCAGAGCCGCCTTGTTGGCCTCCTCGGTGCCCGTGAGCTGCCCAGCGGCCTGGCCGATGGACGCCATGCGCTGAAGGTCGGCCTGAGCCTGCGTCCCGGCTGTGGTGTAGCCAGCAGCCAGTTGCTTGCCGATGTTCGCCTCAAGGTCGCTGGCGACGTCGCGAACACCGCGCTGGGCAATCTCTTGCTGGCGGGTAGATCCAAACTGACCGGCGCGCGTGAACTGATCACCAATCGCCGGAAGGATTTTCTCCTGCAATTGGCGCTGAGCCTCAGACCCCATCGTCTCGATGACGTTCTTTTGGTAGGGGTTCATGTAGTCTTGAATTGTGCTCGGCAGCGTCTTTCCAGCCTGGCTGAAATAGGGTTGAGCGGCGCCCATGGTGCTGAGACCACCTGCCTGCGTAGCCGTCTGTTTTGCAGCCTGAAGCTGGGGCTGATACGCAGTCGCGGCCTGCTGAGACGTCTGAAACGCCGCCTGCTGTGGGTCTGTGAACCCAGCAATACGAGGGCCGCCGTAGGGCTGGTATTCTTGCTGCGCAGCGCTGTAGGCGCCAGACATGAGATTGTAGAGGTAGTCCGACAGATACTGCGGAACCTGATTCGTCGTCAGGGAGGAAGTTGTAGAGGGGAGGGGCGTCCCCTGCGTTAGGAAGTTCAGGAACGCCATTATGCTCTCCCACCCATCAAATACTGCTCGGGCGCCCGCGCATCGGGGCTGAACTTGCCCTGCGACAGGGCTTTGCCCTTCTGCTTGCGGATATTAGCACGGAATTGATCAAGGCGCTGCGCCCCTGCCTTAGAGGATCCGTCGCCGAGCAGGGCCACCGTCTCGGCGTCAATGACGTATTCGCCGTCCGATAGCTTCGCCGGGATGCTGTCCGAGCGCCCGGTGCCGCCACCCTGCACATAATGGCTCAGAGGGCCGCCGTGGGCCGCCTGAACCGGCTGCTGGGCAACGTCTTCGTAGAAACGATTTTCCTTTGCCTGCGGCCTCATCCCATAGTTGTAGTAGTCGATGGGGCCAGCCAGGCGTGTGCGGTTGAGCGGCGCTGTCTCAAGACGGCGCATCAGGTTGGGGTCTGTTGGGGCTGCGGCGCCAGCAGGGATAGATGGCATACCTGGCTGCTCAGGACCGCCGCCACCCATAAGGGAGCCAAGACCAACAGCGGCAGCAGCCATCTTATTCGGGTCTGTGAGGTAGCCGGTGATGCCGGACATGATGCCCTTCGACGCAGCCGGTGCCGCTGCGCTTTGCCCAGATATACCTTCCCCGCCCATCCCGGAGAGCTCGTAGTCAGGGCGAGGCGTCGGTGTCGGCACGTCAGCAGGTGTTCCTGTCGATCCGCCGCCGAGCCAACTGGGAGCGGATCCAGACCCCAGATAGTTGCCCAAAGCCGAAGCGCCAACTGTGCCAGCGGCGCCAAGAAGCCCGCTTGTCAGCGCGCCTTTTGCGCCGCCTGTCAGGCCACCAATGCCAGCGCTGAGAAGCGCATTGCCAGCCAGCCCTCCAACAGTGGCGCTGCCAAGCGCACCAATGCCTGTGGCCTCTGCGAGCGTTGTAGCGCCCAGCGTGCCAGCAGCCTCACCAAGAAGCGCCCCACCAAGACCGGCACCCACGCCCGTCGCCATCAACGCCGTGCCAGCCAGCGCCGCCACAGGCGCGAACCAGGACTGCTTCCAGAACGGCGTGAACTGCGGCATCCCGGTATGGGGATTTATCGTCGGCTCACCCCACTCTTGGCAGAGTTTTTTGTACTCGTCCTTGTTGATGTGGACGACCATGGTGTCGCCGCCGACACCGGCATCCCTGACATTCTCGGCCTGCTTGGCAAGACCGCCCTTGGCCATCTTCTCGACGTGCTCCTTGGGCATCTTGATCTCAAATGGCATACACCCCGCCCTGCCGCCCTTGGCGAACATGCTCATGGGGCTGCCTTGATGCGCCGCATCAGCGGCGTCATTGGCGAGAGGGTTCCAGTCAGCGGGATAGTCAGGGTAATTAATCATCTCAGCCACCGGGGAGGTTTACAGCGCGGGTGAAGGCGAATGCCCATTCTTTCCAGTCAGTGTATTCCATGGGATTTGGGGGGTTCTGCGCTCCGACCGTGAAGAAAGAGACCACACCCAAAGCCCAAGTCTGCCATTTCTCGGGGTCATCCAAACGCCCCATCGTCCCATATTTCTCCAGACTATAGACCATTGAATCGGTCCAGTCAGTAACCGTCATCCCGCGAGGGTCGATCATCCCAGCACCGTCCCGTCCCCGACATCAAGGTGGGCGATGCATTGGCCCATCTGATAGTTGCCGCCGACTACGTTAGACGTGAAGATGAACCGCATTTCGCGCCTGATCTCTTTGAAGAAGATAACCTGCTGCTCAGGCGTTAGGGTGTTGTCCTGATCGGGGAAGGTCTTGGCCTCGCTTATAACCTCAGGCGACCTGGCGTTTGCTCTTCCGGTGATTTGACAGGTCATGTCGCCGGTCTGGATGAAGTCAGGCTCAATCATCAGGCAGCGCATCGACCTATTGCGGGGCTGATTTGGATCCGCCACGAACGAAATGTCAGCCGTCTGGAAGTAGGACGGGATCGAATTAATTTGCGTTCCGTCGAGCTCGTCATAGCCGAACTCGTTTTGCCAGAGCTTGTAGAGGCCGCTGTCAGGATCGGGATCGACGCCGGTCATGAAGGGGTACTCGTACACGGTCACAAACTCGCCGCAAGAGCGGCCAGATCCCGGCAATTGTGTGTCATACCATGTGTTTTCGCGCACATTGTAGATGACGGCGTGGGTGCATTCGGTGGCCTCGCCTCGAGGATAGCACCACCATATCTCGCCAAAACGCGGGACCTTGTAGGCAAAAACTTTCTGACGCTGATTATAGTTGAGGTTGTCAAAGAACCAGTTTTGGTTGAGCTGGTTTGGGATCTCGCGCACGACGCCGTTGAACATCAGGAAGCGGTCAACGCCGACCCAGTAGAAGATGCCGTCGTACTCAATCGGCGACTGAGAAGACAGGATTGAACTCTGCGACGTCAGGGTGTCGAACTGAAACACGGGATCGCCGCCGACGAAAGTGCAGCGGATCAGGCTGTCCAGAGACCAAAACAAGCCAGCAGGCGCATTGCCTGGGCCCGCTCGCAGAGGTAGCGCAGCCACGATCTTCTGCCCTGTAACATAAGCTTCGCCAGATCCAAGACCTGCCCAGTCGTTCGGGCTATTCGCCACAGACCATGCCACATAGCCATTGGAGCCGTAGACGAAGGTGTAGGGGTACAAGCTGATGACGCCGCCAGAGACAGCAGGGGCTGTATTGGCGGTCAAGATCGTTGTGTCTGTGGCAAGGCCCCAGTAAAGGCCGGATGTAACGTCTGAGTCGATGGCTGCAAGGTTTTTGCCGGGGTGCGCCAACAGATAGGCGCCAGGCGTCACGCCGACCGAGTCGAACTGGCTGTCGAAGGTCCAGAGATATGTTGAATTGGCGGTGAAGGCCGATGGCGTGCGGTTATTCTGGCCGACGACGACGCCATTGTTGTTGAGGAAAAACTGCGTGATATAGCTTTGGCTGCCCGACACCAGATAGACGTGGGCGTTGTCGTTGTATGAGTTCAAGCCTCGAGAGATCTCAGGGACTTCAGACGAAACAGAGCGATAGCCGCCCATCTTTCGGGGAAGGCCACGCTGGAACCTGCACCACTGACCATCGACGTAGAAGCCGTTCTCAAGGCGCGTTCCGTCGCGCTTGATGCCGGGCAGGGACTTGATGGTGTAGGGTTGAGGAGCCATTAGCCGAGCGCCACTGCGTACTGGATAGCGATGGAGGTGGCGTCAGCCGAGGAGATGGCGCCGATGGCCGTTCGAGCGTCAGCCTGGGTGGCTGCGGTGAAGACGTTGGATCCTACCGTCGTGCCGCCGAGCGCCGTTCTGCCTGCCGAAGCATTGACTGCGGTGAAGAGAGAGGTGCCGACCGTCGTGCCGCCAAGATTAACAAGGGCGCCACCGGCTGTGGTTGCTCCCGTGCCGCCGCTGGCGATAGGCACGGGCAGCGCTACGTTCACGGTCTGAGCGTTAACGACGTTTGTGCCGTTGCAATAGAGGATTGCGGCGCCGCCCTGAGGGACAGACACGCCGGTTCCAGCCGATGTCTTCACTGTCAGTGTGAAGGCGCCAGTCGTATTGTTGTTGATCCAATACTGCTGGACCGTGGCTGGCACGATCACGTTTCGGTTGCCGGTAAGGACGCCAATCAGGTCGTAGGCGATCCGGTTCAACTCAAAGCCAGAGAGGGTGTAGTTGCCGGTTCCAGCCACGTTGATCTGCGTGTAGTCAAACGTGAAGACTGCGGACTTGCCAAGGCCAACCGTGTAGAAGGCTGACCCGTCGCAGATGATCATCGCGGAGTCGCCGGGGTTCATCACCAGCGTTGATGCGGAGTTGATGGTCTCGGTGCTGCTGGGGTCTACCGTGAGGGCGCTGCTACCGTTGTTTCTGACATAGAGAAACCAGTCGTCGCCGAGCGTCGAGGCCCCCGTCAAGGAGAGCGTTCCGCTGGATCCGGTCCAGTTGATCATGTGGGCGCGGTCGCCGACGCCAGCCGTGTAGCTGGAGTTAAGCTGAAGGACCGTGATTGCCTGGTTGAGCGTGGTCGTGATCGCCTTCAAGCCAAAACCAGCCAGGGCGGCGGCATTGGCAGACGAGGTTGCAGACCCGAACTGATACGACACCCACACGCCTGCTGCGGTGGTGTTGGAGGTCATGTAGACCTGCCACAGCTCGCCAGACGCCACCGTGCAAAGGAGCGTCCCAGCGCTGTTGACGACAGTGAAGCTGGTCGAGCCAATGTTGTTGAAGAGGAAGCACTCGCCGACCGAGGCCTGATCTGCGGCAGGCAGATAGATCTTCCTGCTGGCCCCCGTGCAGTTGACGTCCATGATCCGCGCGGCAACATATTCCGCATCGGGATTGGGCGCATTAGTCTCAACAGGCCATGCCAGTGTGACGTCAGCGGTCGTTAGAGCAAAGCTCAAATATGAGACGTCGGAGGGGTAGATGTTCGTCCCGCCGAAGACTTCGGTGTAGGTGGTCGTCATTTATACCTCCGTCCGACGGGCGGAACGATCAAGGATCTTGGAGAGGTCTTCGCCATTAAGGGCCTGAGCCGAACGGTCATACATCTGCTGCCAGACGGGGATGCGCTCGTCGTTCTTCAGGAATGGCGTGGCCTCAAGCAGGGACGCATACAGAAGCACCTGCGGGGCGTAGTCGGTGAGCCAATTGGTTTGGTTTGTATCGTCGAGAAGGGGCAGAAGCTGGTAGACCAAGACCTCAAAGGGATAAGCCTGATCAGGCGTCGGCGCCACGATCCAGTTGTTGTAGTCATACTCGGCGTAAAAGAGCGGCACGTCGGTGTCGCTCCGGTTCGGCCAGTAGGACCGCACATATTCATAGGACCGAGGAAAAAGCTGGTTGTATTCGTTGTTCTGGTCACCCGTGCCGAAGTTGAAGGACACCGTCAAGCGCCAGCGGTCGGGCTTGGGATACACAGCAAGGCCAGGCTGCATGGTGCCAGTCAGAACGTTAATAAGACCTTCGACCTTGAGCTCACGGGCGATCCGACGTTCGGCAAGATTGATCAGCCTCGGGATCTGCTCATAGACAAGCTGATCCGACGCAAGCGTGAAGCCACGCTCAAGATAGCGCCTGATGTCTTCTTTGAGAGTGGTGAACGTCGTCGTCGTGGCCATGGCCTATCCTAACACTTTCAGTCGCCATCCGCCATACTGACGGCCTTGGCCTTGACCCTGTTGACCCGGTCGGTCCAGCCCCTGCCAAAGGTGCTGAAGGTCGAGAGTTTTTTCAGGAAGTCCATCCGCATGTCGCAGATGCTGTCGGCGGTTTCTTTGGCGTCACAGGCCTTGATCGCATCAAGGGACTTGGGGCCAATCATGCCGTCAACAGCCACGCCAGCGATCTCCTGAAGGTACTGGGCAGCCTTGTGGGGGCCGCTGTTCACCGCAAGGTCATAGGCGGCGTAGTCAACGCCGGAGGGCAGCATGTCGCCCTTGATGCGGTCCCAGTAGAGGGCCTTGTAGAAGGGCTTGACGACTTCAGGAGTCAGAGCGCGCATCTCGGCCTCGGTGACGTCGCGGTTCAGGTAGCCCTGCCACGCCGAGCGAGTGACGCCCAAGTTCGTCATGCCGCCAGGATCTTTTGGGTGGTCAACAAAACCACCTTCGCTCTTGATGACCATGGCGAAGCATTCGTCCCAATTCTCTTTCATGTCACTTGTCCTTCGCGGCGAGGAGGTTGTTCTTTTCCTTAGAGCCAGCCGATGACCCAAAATAGAACTGCATCACGCCGGTCCATGAAGTGCTGAGTGAGCCAAGCATCATTAGGAGAACTTCGGTCCCCGTCTGCGGGATCCCGAAGACCATGATCCAGATCAGCGCCCCGAAGAACCCGAACGTGATGAAGAAGGCGAGGGCCTTCGGGGTCCAGTCCTTGGTGTCGCGCTGCATTTGCCGGGCGCTGTCGCGGTCACCGGCGGCAATGCGCTCAAGGTCGATGTCCAAAGACTTCATCTGCACCTTAAAATCTGCGTCGATCTTCTTGATGGCCGCGAGTTGGTCAGGCGAAGCGGACGCCATAGCCTCGGAGATCTGCTCCTCTGAGGCGTCTTCGTGGCCGAAGAGGGCGTTGGATAGGGTCTTGACGGCAACGCCAGCCAGAGGGCCTCCCAGAGCCGTGGCAATGGTTGGCGCAACTTGGCCAAGTAGGGGGCCGAATTTGGCGAGGAGATCCATTTATTTGCCCTTCTCAAGCAGGGTGATGCGCTTGTCGAGCGCGGCGATTAGTTGTGCCATGTCAAAGCGGATGGCGGCGCGGGCCTGCGCGGCGTCAGCCACCATGTCCATACGGCTCTTCTCAATTGCGGCCATTGAGCGTTCACGGTCCAAAGTCATTGCGGCGCGAGCCAAGGCGCTTTCTCGGTCAACCTTGGAGATCTGGTCGCTCAGATGCTCGCGAATCTGGGCCATGTCGATGGTTGTGCCCTGCGGTGGTATGGCTTTGTTGTCTGCGTTCACCACTACAGCGATCTTCGACTTTAGTTGAATAATCTCGTTGTTAGCGCTGGATAACGAGCTCATGAGATAGACAACGCAAGAGAACAGGATCGGGATGCCAGAGAAGGTGATCTTCTCAACAAGCGCGCTTTTGCTGGCTGTAGCTGCCATCTCAAGGGCGATCTTTTCTTGTTTCTCTTCGGTTGTGGTCATTTGTCGGCCTTTCGCTTTTCCAAGCTGTCAACCTTGTCGAAGATCTGTCGGCACAAGTCTTTGATTTCTTTGAGAGCTTCTGAGAACTCTTCGCGCCTGACGTAGCGGCTTGGGAGCTCGACCTCAAGCTGATGGATGTCGGACTTCAGGCGCTCGACAGCTTCCCACAGTTGCCTGGCAAGCCAGCCAATGAGCGCCAGGAAGGCGCCGAGAGCGAAGTTGATCAGCGTCTGGGCTTCCATCGACATACCCTGCGTTGCGCCATCAAAATTCTACATTGTGTTCATGTTACGGTCAAAACGGTTGACACCTCTCAGGACCGTGCGACACTGCCTGCGTCAAGGAATGGTCTTTGGCTTACATACGGCGATGGTTTTGCGTTAGCCGCTTGCAGGCCCGGCCCACTCAGTGATCTGTTCGAAACACTTGCCCCAGCCCTAACCGGCTGGGGTCTTTCATTTATCCAGCCGCAAGCGATTGTATCTGCGCTGACAGGGCCGCAAGTTGGGCTTGAAGGTCTTCAAGCGTAGGCTTGGCGGGCTCTACTGGCGCAGGCAAAGACGCCGCATAGGCCAGCGCAGCCGCCTCTTCTTCTGGCGTGTACTGGATGACAGTGACTTCGCCGGTCTCAACATTGACTTCGATGCGGTCCATGATGCGCCTCTTATTCGTACAGAATGTTGACGGTTCCGCCAGTGAACTGAACGGTGCCGCCCTGCGTCGTCAGACGGACAGTCGTTAGCGCACCACCTATGGATACGCATCCACCCATCCACTGCATAATTGCGCCGTTGATCAAGCCGCCAACCCAGTTGGCAACCCACTCGTTTCCTGTGCCAAGCTTGTTTATGGTCAGGATGCCAGTGAAGTTAGCGCCATTTACGGCACTGCCGTTGTCAAGAAGATCGAACCCAGTGCTTATGTTTATAAATGCTGGTCCTGAAGGAGATGCACCCTCTTGAGTTCCAGAGTAACCGCTTGATACGATGCCGCCTGAAGTTCCTAAACGCACAACCGGCCTGCTAGAACCGTTGATTGAGACGGTGTAGAACATCACGGAAATTCTTTTTACCCATGACGGGATGCCAGTAAAATCAATGCTGGTACTGGTCGATGTCGTAAATGCAGTCCCCTGTGTGATCTTCTGCGTAGCGGTCCACGTCGAACCATCAGTGCTGAATGGGACTTGTCCAATAGCAGACGGGCTTGGGACAGAGGACGCCGGTGCCGCGCTTGTCCACGCAGTCCCGCTGCTTGTCATGATGTTGCCTGCTGTCCCAGGTGTACCAAGCGCATTGGCTACACCGTTAACCGTCAACGTCCCCCCAACGGTGGCGTTCCCGGTGACCGTGTCCGCAGGCGTTGTGATGCCGGTAGTGCCGTTGAGAATGATGCTCATCGT
>SESA01000720.1_pt1 | contig 19880 bp, 14 predicted proteins | sample 3171451 | NCBI WGS metagenome assembly SESA01 (sample SAMN06051862, study PRJNA518727) | freshwater metagenome | biome: subpolar coniferous forest; feature: holomictic lake; material: water; isolation source: holomictic Lake 227, 8 m depth | place: Canada: near Kenora, Ontario | collected...
GCTCAGCCCGTCGGGATTGATCGTCATCTTGCGCCCACCTGCCTTGTGTCCGCTGGTCACATAGACGGTGCCGTCGTGGAAGATCGGCGAGGTGACATTCTGATCGCAGGTGCTGGGATGCGGGTGGCTCCAGAGCAATTTGCCGGTGCGCGTATCCACGCTCAGCACGGTTTCGTGGGCCAGCGCAATGAACTCCCGCCGACCTTGGTGCGTGACAATGATTGGCGATGAGTATGCGGCGCGGTCGGTGATCTTCGTGTTGGCCCAAATCGTTTTGCCCGTGCGTTTATCGAGCGCGACCACGCGGCCCTTCGTTCCGCCGGGCACGCACAGCAACATGTCGCCTTCGACGATCACGTTCTCAGCGAAGCCCCATCCGCCCAGCGGCGCCTCGAACTGCTCGCGCAGGTCCACCACCCAAAGCGGCTGGCCCGTGGCCGCCGCGAAAGCCGCCAGACGGCCGTGAGCGTTGAGTTGATACACTGCGCCGTCGCTGTAAGTCGGCGTGGTCCGCGAACCCGCCTGTGCGCCTTTCCAAGCCTTTCCGTTTGCGGCGCTCCATTTCAATTGGCCCGCCAAATCCAGTGCCAGCACCCGCTCTTCGTCGCCAAAATCGCCGGTCGTGAAAATCAGTCCCTCCGCCATCGCCACGCCGGCGTAGCCCTGGCCGCAGTCGGCGTATTTCCAGATCAGCTTCGGCCCTTCCCTGGGCCATGCCTTGAGCAAACCGGTTTCGCGCGAACGGTTGTCGCGGTTTGTGCCGTGAAACTCCGGCCAGAAAGGTTCCAGTGACCCGGCGCTCGCCTGTCCCAGCCCCGCCGCAGTGACCAGCGCCGCCAGCGTCAGGCTTTTCCAGAGACTTCGTAATTGCGTGGTTTTCATGGTGTCACTTGATGGCCCATGGCCATCACCAAAGCAAATCGGCCACCGCCACCGTTCGATGCGCACAGCCCGAATTCCAATCTACGATCACCCCTTTCAGATGTCGCGGTTACCGTCCTCCGTCAAGCCTCAAAAAACATCACTGGAAAAACGGGAAGCCGCGGAATTCCTTCGCAGGCTGCGAGCAATTTCGACTATAGCAATACAAGATCCTCATTCCGCACCCCGAGATTTCAACTCATATTTCAAGCCCGCCAGCTTGTCCTGCCTGCATTCCCCGATCAAGCAAATCTGCACCTTGTGTTGGGGCGGGACTTGATTTGGCAGCCAGTCCATCCACAATCACCGCATGACAACAAACAGCCTTCAAATTCCTCGTCGGGCGTTTCTCGCGAGCGCCGCCACCGCGACCGCCATCACCGTTCTGAAGCCATCCCTGGTCTTCGGCGCAGAAGCTAATTCAGTTTTGGATATCGGACTGATTGGCTGCGGCGGACGCGGCAGTTGGATCGCCAAGCTGTTTGCTGATTCCGGCAAGTACCGGCTGGTGGCCTGCTCGGATTACTTCCAGGACAAGGCGGATGCGGTCGGTGACAAGTACAAGATAGACTCGTCGCGCCGCTACACGGGTCTGTCCGGTTACAAACGGCTGCTCGACAGCAAGCTCGACGCCGTGGTCATCGAGACGCCGCCCTACTTCCATCCCGAACATGCTTCGGATGCCGTGGACGCGGGCAAGCATGTCTATGTGGCCAAGCCGATTGCCGTGGATGCGCCCGGCTGCCAAACCATCGCCCAGGCCGGCCAGCGTGCCACGGCGAAGAAGCAAGTATTCCTGGTTGATTTCCAGACGCGCGCCGATGCGAACTTCCGGGACGCTGTCGGGCAGGTACACAAGGGAGCCATCGGGCCGTTCGTCATGGCCGAGGCGTGGTATCCGTGGTCAGGCGGGGGCCGCGGCGTGCCGCCGGCGACGCCCGAGCAACAACTGCGCAGTTGGTATTACGTCCTGCCCATCTCCGGCGACTTCATTGTCGAGCAGAGCATCCATTCGCTGGACCTCGTGACCTGGATGATCAACGCCGACCCGCTGCGCGCCCGCGGCACCGGCGGCCACAAGGTTCGTCCGCCCAACAGCATCTACGATCACTTCGCGGTTACCTACTGGTTCCCGGACGACCTGGTGCTTTCATTCTCCTGCATCCAGAGCATTCCGCAGGTCAAGGACGAGATCCGGGCACGGGTGTTCGGGGCGAACGGAGTTATTGACGCGGACTATTACACCGGCGTGACGCTGCGTGGCCCCGAAACACGCGTGGATGCCAAGGTTGCCAACCTCTACGAGAGCGGGACGGTGGTCAATATCAACGAGTTCCACGACGCCATCCTTAAAGGCGACTGCTCCAACCCGACCGTCGTTCCCTCGGTGAGGTCGAACCTAACGGCCGTTTTGGGCCGCGAAGCCGCGTATCGCGGACAGGAATTGACGTTAGCGGCGTTACTGAAGGAAGGTAAGAAGCTGGAGCCGAATCTTAAGGGGCTGAAGAGCTGACCACCCCCGGTAACAGGGTGCAACGGGAAGGGAACTATCGATGGCCATAATCGCCGCAAGCCTCTGGAACCTGGAGGTCGGACCCTGGCATATCGTATTTGCTGGGGTGGCCCTGCTGCTCTGCATAGCTGCCTCGGGTCACGCCGTCCTCTATAAGCGGGATTCACGCTCAGCCATCGGGTGGGTGGGCTTCATCTGGCTGGTTCCCCTGGTCGGAGCGGCGCTCTACTTTATCTTTGGAATCAACCGGCTTCGGCGCCAGGCCGTCCTGCTGCGGCAGCACCTGGAGCGATACCGCGCCCACGAGCAGCAGCCGGAGTGTTCGCCGGAGGAATTGCACCGCCATCTGCCCGGCCACACCGGGCATCTCAACACGCTGGTGCGTGTGGTGGGTGGGGTGGTGAAGCGGCCCTTGCTGCCAGGCAACCGGATCGAGCCGCTCGTGGGTGGAGACGAGGCGTTCCCCGCGATGCTGGAAGCGCTTCAGCAGGCCCGCCAGACCGTCTCTTTCTGCACCTATATCTTCGACCGGGACGAAATCGGGCTCGCGTTCGCGCGGGCGCTGGGCGATGCCGCGCGCCGGGGCGTGGAGGTGCGCGTGTTGATTGACGCGACGGGCACGCGGTATTCCTGGCCCACCATTCTCCGCTCTCTGCGCCGCGAGGGAGTCAGGCATGCGCGCTTCCTCCCCTCCTTTGCCCTGTGGCATTTGATAACGATGAACCTGCGCACGCACCGGAAGATCCTGGTTGCGGACGGACGCGTGGGCTTCACCGGCGGCATGAATGTCCGGGTGGGGCACTGCTTGCAGCGCCACCCACGGAGCCCGGTGCAGGATATACATTTTCGCGTGCGAGGTCCGGTTGTCACGCAGTTGCAGGAAGTCTTTGCGGATGACTGGCTGTTTACGACCGGTGAGTCTCTGCGTGGCGATACGTGGTTCCCCAAACCGGAAGCTGCCGGGCAAGTGCTGGCGCGCGGCGTGCCGGATGGACCGGATGAGGATTTCGAGAAACTACGCTGGACCCTGCTGGGGGCGCTCGCCATCGCCCGTCACTCGGTTCAGATTGTCACCCCCTATTTTCTGCCCGACCCGGCATTGGTCTCCGCACTGAACCTGGCGGCGATGCGAGGCGTGCAGGTGGATATTATTTTGCCCGCCATGAACAATCTGCCGTTCGTCGCCTGGGCTTCCCAGGCCATGTGGTGGCAGGTGCTGAGCCACGGGTGCCGGATATGGCTTACTCCGCCCCCGTTCGATCACTCCAAACTGATGGTGGTCGATGACTGCTGGGTGTTGCTCGGCTCGGCCAACTGGGACCCGCGCAGCCTGCGACTCAACTTCGAATTCAACCTGGAATGCTATGACCTGGACCTCGCCCGCCGGTTGCAGGACCTGATCGAAGCCAAGCGGAAGGTTGCCCACCTGGTGACGCTCCAGGAGATGGATGCCCGCCAGCTTCCGGCTCGCCTGCGCGACGGCATCGCACGATTGCTGACGCCCTATCTGTAGAACAGCCAGTAACACCGCGCTTGAGGTTTCACCTGGTTATGCGAAACTCGGCATTAGGCGCAGGCGCTGCGCCTTGAATTGCCGTTGCTTTTTATGAAGTCTGCTCTGAATCGTCGCTCGTTTCTCAAACGCTCCGCGCTCACTGCTGGCGCTTTGTCCACGGTTCGCCTTCTGACGGTCCCGAATATCCTCGCCGCGGCGCGTCCGGGGGAGAAACTCAACTGCGTCCAGATCGGCTGCGGCGGACGTGGCATGACCCATCTCGACTGGGCGGTGAACCAGAGCAAGGACAACCTGGTCGCAATTGTGGACGCCGATGAAAAGAACCTGGCCAAGGTGAAGAAGTGGCTGGCGGGCAAGGGCCAGGACCCGACCAAGCTCCAGACCTTCACGGACTACCGCGTGATGTTCGACAAGATCGGCAAGCAGATTGACTGCGTCTTCATTGCCACGCCCAACCACCAGCACGCGCTCCCCGCTATGCTCGCCATGGAATCGGGCAAAGGGGTTTATTGCGAGAAGCCGCTCACCCATGACATCGCCGAGGCCCGCAAACTGCGCGCCATGGCCCGCGAAGCCAAGGTGCCCACCCAGATGGGCAACCAGGGCCATTGCGAGGACGGCTACCGGCGACTCTGTGAATTCGTCGCAGCCGGCGTGGTAGGCAACATCACGGAGACCCATAGCTGGACCGATCGGGCCAACGGCGGTGTCGGGCCGCGCCCGATCACCGAGCCACCACCTCCCGGCCTGAATTGGGATTCCTGGATCGGGCCCGCGACCTACCGCGAATACCATACCGACCTGCATCCGCACGAGTGGCATGGCTGGTACGACTTCGGCAACGGCTCGCTCGGCAACATGGGCTGTCACGTTCTGGACGGGGTGTTTTGGGCGCTCAAGATTGAACACCCGACCTCCATTGAGGTCGAGGAACAGCGCGGCGGCAGCGACGAGCGTTATCCCACTGGCTGCCGGCTACGCTGGGACATCCCCGCCCGCGGCAACATGCCGCCGCTGAAGGCTTACTGGTATGAGGGGCTCAAGAAAGATGCGGCCGGCAGCGCCAGCGGAAGTCTGAAGGCCGCCAAGGGCGCGGACCGCAACTTCCCCGCTCTGCTGGCAGAATTGCAGAAGCAGTATCCCGATGAGGAGATGGACCGGCCGGACAGCGGGACACTCTACGTCGGGGAGAAAGGCATCTTCTATACCGGCACCTATGGCGGCAAGTTTCACATCCTGCCGCTGGAGAAGATGGAGCAGATCACCCAACCGCCCCGCACCCTGCCGCGCCCGAAGAATATCATGGCCGACTTCCTCAATGCCTGCCGGGAAGGCAAGATCGAGACCGCGGCCAGCTTCGATTACGGGGCCCAGTTAACCGAATTCACTCTGCTCGGCAACCTGGCCCAGCACGCCGGCGCGGGAAAGAAAGTGGACTGGGACGGGCCCAACATGAAGGTCACCAACCTCACCGAGCTCAATCAGTGGGTGACAAGGCCGTATCGCAAGGGTTGGTCGGCTTGAGAAGGCAAGGTGGGGGCGGGCTAACGGCAGCAACCGGCGAGACAAATCCGAAACCCGAAACCCGAAGGCCGAAGGAAGGCCGAAATCCGAGAGCCGAAATCCGAAGAAACCGGCTGCCGACAGCAATTCGGCCCTCGGATTTCGGGTTTCGGCCTTCCTTCGGATCTCGGTTTTCGGTTTTCGGATGTCCTGCCCCGACCTCGGGCTGCCCGCTAAACACGCGAAATGACGCTAAACCAGACACGGATTGCACTGATTTTCACTGATTCGGCATCCGTGGTTAATTCGTGAAATCCGTGTCGGCCTTCGGCCTTCGGATTTCTTTCGGGTTTCGGGTCTCGGGCTTCGGATTTCCCGGCCGCAGATGGTAACCGGTCGAGCGTTGCAGCCGGCTCGCGGTAAGGCCGAAAGGTGTTCCTGACTACGTAGGGAAGGCCGGGCCTACAGCGGCGCCGAGTGTCCGGGCGCATCCAGGGCGACATAGACCACCTCGGCCTGGGTCACTCGCACGGTCTCATGCGGCGCCTGCCTGCGCCAGGCATCTACTGTCACCCGAACCGTTATAGACGTCCTGCCAATCTTTATAGTCTCGGTGTAGAAGCTCACCAGATCACCCACGAATACCGGTGCGATGAACTGGACTTCGTGCATCGCGACACTCGCGAGCATCTTTTCCGAATGCTTGCGCGCCTCCACCGCACCCGCTACGTCAATATGACTTAGGATGATACCGCCGAAGATCGTGCCCATCGGGTTGGTGTCGCGGGGCATCATCACGACGCGTATGGCGGGTTGTAGGAGGTCTGGCTCGGTCATGCCCTTATTGTGGCGCAGCGGACGGGCTTTGGCCAGTTCGGGTTTTAGTTGCGGCTTCGCATGTGCTATCATCCTGCATGAACGCGGTGAAACCGATAGCTTGCCTAGCTGCGGCGGCAGCCTTGACGGCGGCCGTCCTGACCGGCTGCGACCAAGCCGTTTCGCAGACGACCACCCCTAAGCCGCCTGTCACTTCGCCGCCTATTACCAATACCGCTATGCAGAAATTCACCAAACCGCCGGCTGCCGAGCTGAAGCAGAAGCTTAGCCCGATGCAGTATGCCGTGACGCAAAACGCCGCCACCGAGCCGCCCTTCCGCAATGAGTTCTACGACAACCATAAGCCGGGGCTCTATGTCGATATCGTCTCGGGCCAACCGCTGTTCAGTTCGCTGGACAAGTTTGATTCGGGCTGTGGCTGGCCGAGTTTCTCGAAGCCGCTGGAGAATAAGGACGTCGTCGAGCACTCGGATCGTTCCCTCGGCGTGGAGCGCACGGAGGTGAGGTCCGGCGTGGCGGATTCGCATCTGGGACACGTGTTCAATGACGGACCCGGCCCCACCGGCCTGCGTTACTGCATCAACTCCGCCTCCCTGCGGTTCATCCCGGTGGAGGAGATGGAGAAGGTGGGGTATGGGGCGTACTTGGAGCCGTTTATCAAGGCAGGCGTTTATAAGCCCAAACAGGCGAAGAGCGGGGCAGCGGGGCGCTGAGGGCCGAGATCTGAGATCCGAAAACCGAAAACCGAAAACCGAATAGTGCTGTGGTTACAAGATAAGTTTGTGGCGGTGAAGCCTAACTTTTCGGATTTCCTTCGGTTTTCGGATCTCGGATTTCGGCCATGAACCGGGCACGGTCTGGACGTTAGGAGTTGAAATACTCACGGGCGCGGGCCATTCTCGCGGCGGAGCGCGTTGGCCGGTGTGACGCTCGGACGTTTAACGCGCCAATCCTTTAACGCTGCAACGAATTGAAATTATGCTAGTCGTTCACGTCCATGTTCATGTGAAACCGGAGTGCGTGGAGGCCTTCAAGCAGGCCACCGTCGCGAATGCGCGGGAAAGTATCAAGGAGCCGGGTATCGCCGGCTTTGACTGCGTCCAGCAGCAGGATGACGCCGCGCGCTTCGTACTCATGGAGGCTTATCGCACCCCGCAGGCGCCGGCCGTGCATAAGGAGACACGGCATTACCAGACTTGGCGCGATGCGATCGCGCCCATGATGGCAGAGCCGCGCACGAGCGTGAAATACGCAAACCTCTTTCCGGAGGATTCCGCCTGGTGAAACGCGGCTAGTGGCGAGGACCCTTTTATGCGATTTGAATTTGGCACAGCCACCCGCATCGTTTTCGGTCCGGGCACGTTTGGCGAGGCGGGCAAAATAGCGCGCGAGTTTGGCGATCGTGCGGTGGTGGTCACGAACCTGGAGCCGGCTGCGGTGGGGCCGTTGGCTGAGCGCTTGCGTGAGAGCGGCCTGCACTGCAGCCTTTTCGGAGTCCGCGGCGAGCCGGAGATTGAGACGGTGCGGCGGGGCGTGGTCCAGGCGAAGCAGGAGAACTGCGGCGTGGTCGTATCCATCGGCGGGGGCAGCGCGCTGGATGCCGGCAAGGCCATCGCGGCCATGCTTACCAACCCGGGCGAGCTGCTCGATTACTTGGAGGTCGTCGGCCGTGGCGAGGCGCTGACCCAACCTGGCGCGACGTTCATCGCAATCCCTACCACCGCGGGCACCGGCGCGGAAGTCACCCGCAACGCTGTCCTCGCATCGCCGGAGCATAAGTTTAAGGTGAGCCTGCGCAGCCCGTTCCTGCTGGCGAAAGTAGCGCTCGTGGACCCGGAACTGACCTATGACTTGCCGCCGGCCATCACGGCCAGCACCGGGCTGGATGCGCTGACGCAAGTCATCGAGCCCTACGTTTGCTCACGCCCTAACCCGATGACCGACGCGCTGTGCGTCGAGGGGATCCGCCGCGCGGCGCGCTCGTTGCAGACGGCCTTTGAGCAGGGGCGCGATCCGGCGGCTCGATTGGATATGTCAGTGGCCAGCCTGTTTGGCGGGCTGGCGCTGGCCAATGCGGGGCTGGGAGCGGTGCATGGGTTCGCTGCCCCGATCGGCGGCCAGTTCCACGCGCCGCATGGGGCCGTGTGCGCGGCTCTGCTGCCGCACGTGATGGAAGCGAATGTCCGCGCTCTTCGCCAACGCCAGCCCGCCGCCGAGCCGCTGCGGCGCTACGACGAGGTGGCGCGCCTGGTGACCGGCAGCGTGACTGCGACCGCGGAAGCCGGCATCGAGTGGGTGCGCAAGCTGGTTACGAACCTTAAAATCCCCGGTCTGGGCCAGTATGAGCTGAAGCGCGAGCACACCGCCGAGTTAGTCGGGAAAGCTGCCCAGGCCAGCAGCATGAAAGCGAATCCCATCACCCTGACCCCCGACGAACTGGCTTGGATACTGGAACGTGCGCTCTGAACTGCCCGTCAGTAATAGGGGCGGGGCCGGTGGGGGGGGGGCGCAGGAACTGCCTCGACTGGGATGGCCTCACGAGGTATTCTGTGGCGGTGGTAACCACCTCGAAGCCGGCGATGTGCGCGCAAACGCACAGTTCCCACCGGTCGGGAAGTGCGACAGATTGAACGCAAATTGATTAACGAATTGATTAACGATTTGCTTTAATCCGGCCGGTTCTTAGACTAACAGGTTAAACCGAGTAGATGCGACAATTCATCACCATTGCCACGAATGCATTCATGGAGCTGGTCCGGCAGCCGGTGTTCCTGCTGCTGATGACCAGCTCTGCGGTGTTCGAGATATTCCTGGCAACCCCGTATTACTTCGCGTTCGGGGATGAGCCTAAGCTGGTCAAGAACAGCACGTTGGCGGTGATGCTGCTGGCAGGCCTGTTCGGGGCAGTGTTGAGCGCCTCGGCCTCGCTGGCGCGCGAAATCCGCACCGGGACCGCCCTGGCGGTGCTGTCCAAACCGGTCGGCCGCGCCCAATTTCTAGTGGCAAAGTATGCCGGCCTGATCGTCGCGCTGGCGCTACTGACCTACGTCAACCTAATCGCGGCGCTGCTGGCCAGTCGCATGGCGTTCGACGCTTACGGCTCAACCGACCTGTTCGCGCTGGGGATTTTCTTACTGTCACTGGTCGTGGCCTACCTGCTGGGCGGGTTCAGCAATTTCTTCCTGCGGCGGCCGTTCGTATCGGACGCGGTGTTCAGCCTGCTGCTGATGGTGACGTTGGCGTTCGTGGTGATCAGCTTTTTCGACCAGCACGGCAAGCCGCGGGAATGGGCTGCGGGCGTTGATTGGCGGCTGATACCGGCGGCGCTGCTCATTTTGTTTGCGCTCTGGATCCTGGCGGGGCTGGCGCTGGCCTGTTCGACGCGGCTCGATATGGTTCCCACCCTGACGATTTGCACGGCGCTGTTCCTGGTGGGCACGATGTCCGATTACCTGTTTGGCCGGCGGGCCGAGCCAGTCTGGCGCCATGATTTGACGGAAGAAGTCAACAGTTCCCGCTGGTCGGAGAGCCAGCGGACATTGCTGAAGGGCATCGTTGGCAAATACGACACAGACAAGAACGGCAAACTGGAGCCGGCAGAGCGGGAGACGATCAGCGCGGCGGATCAGGCGCGCCTGCGCCAGGCCGGCATGGGGGGGGCGTGGTGGGCGTCAGTACTTTACACCGTGACGCCGAATTGGCAGCTTTTCTGGCTGGCGGACGCCCTGTCGGAAGGACGGACTACCTTCCAGTGGGGTTATGTGGCCAAGGCGTTTGCTTATATGGCAGCGTATGTGGGCGCGGCGCTGGCTGCGGCCATTTTGTTGTTTCAAGAACGGGAACTGAGTTAATTTCGCATGGAACGAAGCGTACAGAAGAATGGGCTGATCAACCTGCTGGCCTTGCTGGCTGTGGGCGTGGCAAGCCTGGGGGTGGCGCGCTACGCCAACTCGATGGCGGGCCAGGTCAGCATCTTGTTTCTCGGCATCGGCGTGCTGGTGGCGGTCGTGAGCTGGTTCCAGATGCGCCTCGAGGACCGGGAGCGGCTGGAAAAGCTCGAACTTGATGAACTGGCGAAGAGCCACGGCGGCTCGGCCCTTTTTGAGGCTCGCGATGCGGAAGTCTTCCCGGCGCAACGCTCGCGCGAGCAGTTCGAACGGTTCTTCGTGCCCGGGTTCACGGTGCTCGTCTTGCTGCTGCAGGCTGGCGGGGGGTATCTGCTCTGGCGCTGGCTGTCGCAGAGCACGACGGCGGTGGAAGTTAAGCAGCCCATTGCCGGGCTGGCGTTGTTCGGCCTCTTCGCACTGGTGCTGTTCCTGCTCGGCCGGTTTTCCGCTACCATCGCCCGGCTGGAGCGCCACCGTTTGCTCCGGCCCGGCGCCAGCTACCTGCTCTTCAATGCCTTTCTATGCCTGATCGTTTCGCTCGGGATGGTCGGCGTCTGGGCTGGCTTCCCAAAGGCGGACTTCTACGTCGCGCACGTCCTGTGCGGCCTGTTGGGGCTGGTGGCGGTGGAAACCCTGGTCCAACTGGTGCTGGAGATTTATCGGCCGCGAGTCAAAGGCAAGATCGAACGGCCCCTATATGAGAGCCGGTTGGTTGGCCTGCTCGGGCAGCCGGAAGGGCTGATTACCACCGCCGCGCAAGCCTTGGACTACCAGTTTGGGTTCAAGGTCTCCGAGACGTGGTTCTATCGGTTCTTCGAAAAGGCGCTCGGCTGGCTGGTGCTCCTGCAAGTGGGAGCGCTGGTGCTGTCAACCTGCTTCGTGTTCATTGACGCGGGCGAGCAAGGCTTGCTGGAGCGCTTGGGCAAACCCGTGGAGACCCGCTCGCCGCTCGGGCCGGGCGCGCACCTGAAATGGCCGTGGCCCATCGACAAGGTCTATCGCTTCCGCACCGAGCAGATTCAGACCTTCCACGTCGGATTTGCCGAAGAGGAGGGCCAGGAGCGCGAGCGGTTCGTGCTCTGGAGCCAGGGCCACCGCGATGAGACCAATTTCCTGGTGGCGAACCGCTTGCAGTATTCGCAGGAGATCACCAACGAAGTCGCGGGCCGGCGTACCCCGCCCGTAAGCTTGCTGACGGTGAGCGTCCCGGTGCAATTCCAGATCACCAACCTCGTGGACTGGGCCTACAACAACGAGGATGCCCCAGGGCTCCTGGAGGATCTGGGCACGCGCGAAGTAGTGCGCTATCTCGTGGGCGTGGACATGGCGGAGATCATGTCCTACGGCCGGCAAGAGGCAGCCCAGACGCTGCGGGACCGCATCCAAGCCAAGGCGAATGAGCGTGGTTTGGGAGCCCAAATCGTGTCCGTGGGCCTGGGCGATTTACACCCGCCGGTGAAGGTCGCGCCGGAATACGAGAAAGTCATCGCGGCCATCGAGACGAAGCAAGCCAAGATCCTGGCGGCGCACGCGGATGACATCCGCACTAACGCGCTGGCCGTGGCGCAGGCGGTCACACTCACCAACCGGGCCAGCGCCGAGCGCTTGGCCCGCGAAGTCGGTGCGCTGGCCCAGGCGGCCCTGTTTACCAACCAGATCCCCGCGTTTATAACGGCCCCGTCGGTCTATGTGGAGCGGTCCTACCTCCAAACCTTTGTCCGGGCCACCGCCAACGCGCGCAAGTATATTCTACTCACCACTAACACCCACGACGTCCTCCAGTTTGACCTGAAAGATTCCGTTGCGGACAGCCTGCTGAACCTGACTGTGCCAGCGCCCAAATCCAAATAGTTGCTATGAAACGCAATCCATTGACCCTTATCATTGCCCTGCTGCTGATCCTGATCTTCGGCTTTCTCCTGTTCTCAATTCAGGTCCGCACCACCGAGGTGGCCGTGGTCACCACGTTCGGAAAGCCGACGCGCCAGATCACCGAACCGAGCCTGTATTTCAAGTGGCCCTGGCCGATACAGAAGGTGTGGACCTTCGACCGGCGGGTGCAGAACTTCGAGGACCGGCTCACCGAAGGTCTTACGAGCGACAACTTCGGCTTGCTGACCTCGGTCTATGTCGGCTGGAAGGTCTCGAACCCGACCAACTTCTTCCCCCGTTTCGCCGGCAGCGCCAATCCGATTTCGGCGGCGGAAACGCTGCTCGACCAATGGGTGGGCAACGCCAAGACCGACGTCGTGGGCAAGCATCCGCTGTCCGACTTCGTTTCCACGAGCGATAATGGGGCCGCGTTTCTCGCGATCGAGAAGGCCATCCTGGAAGGCATCCGGTCCCAAATCCGCACCAACAACCTCGGATTAGAGGTCGAATTCCTCGGCATCAAGCGCTTGCAGCTCCCGGAAACCGTCAGCCAGTCGGTGTTTGACCGCATGACCTCCGAGCGGAAGGTGCTGGCGGACCGCTTCCAGTATGAAGGCGAAGCCGAAGCCCAGCGCATTCGCTCGGATGCCGAGCGCAAGGCGGCGGAACTGCTGGCCAACGCCGAATCGCAGGCGACTCGCATTAAAGGCATTGGCGAGGCGGAAGCCGCCAAATCATTGGCCGTCTTCCAGCAAAACCCCGAACTGGCCAGCTTTATCTTCCGCCTGAATGCGCTGGAAAGCTCCCTGAAGGAGCGCTCGGTGCTTATTTTCGATCAGCAAACGCCTCCGTTTGACTTGTTCCGTGGCGTCTCGACCAACCTGCTGAAGAAGTGATCCGGCGATGAACGACCACCTACATTCGCCCGACGATCTGCCCGCGCCGGCCCTGCCGCCAGAGACGCCGATGGATGCCAGCTCGCAGGCGTTGGCCGAAGCGCTGCGCAGCAGCTTTGCCATCGTCAAAGTCTTGATGGTGTTGCTGGTGCTGCTGTTCCTCGCTTCCGGTTTCTTTACCGTGGGACCCCAGGAGCGGGCAATCTTATTGCGGTTTGGCCGGCCGGTGGGCGAGGGCGAAAAGGCCCTGCTCATGCCTGGGCTGCACTGGTCACTCCCGTACCCCATTGACGAGAGCATCAAGGTTTCCATCTCTGGCCTGCAGCAAGTCAGGTCCACGGTGGGCTGGTATCCGGTGACGCCCGAGCAGGAGTTGTCCGGGATCGAGCCGCCTGCGGGCGGGCCGCTGAACCCAATCGTGGACGGCTACGCGCTGACGGCCGATGCGAACATCATTCACACGCGCGCCATCCTGACCTATCGCATCAAGGATCCGATCCGATACGTGTTCAGCTTTGTAAACGCTTCCAACGCGGTGCAGAACGCCCTGGACAACGCGCTGCTTTACGCCGCCTCTCGCTTCAAGGTGGACGACATCCTCACGCGCGACATCGCGGGGTTCCGGTCTGCGGTGCGGCGCCATGCGACTCAGTCGGCCGAGATGCAGGACCTGGGCATTGTCGTTGAGACGTGCACCGTTGACAGCGTCCCGCCGCGACAGTTGAAGGACGCATTTGCCAACGTGCTCAAGGCCGAAGTGATGCGCAGCAAGGTGCTCAACGAGGCGCGCAGCTCCGAGAACCAGGTTACCAACAAGGCCAGCGCCGATGCGGAGTCGATCATCAACCTGGCGCAATCCGACCGCGCTCGGCGTGTGAGCGACGTGGGTGCGCAGGCGGAGCGTTTCCAGGAGATCCTGCCTCAATACAAGGATCACCCGGCGCTATTTGCCCAGCAGCGTCTCACAGAGACCCTGGGCCGCGTCCTGACCAATGTGCAGGATAAAATCTTCGTGGCCGATAGCGCCGATGGCAAGCCGAAGGAGATGCGGCTATTGTTAAACCGTGAAGTCCCGAAGCCGGTGACGGAAGAAAAGAAGCCGTGACGGACGCTGAGATTCGAGAATTGAACATTTAAGATCATGCAAGTCACTTCCCTTTTGAGCCGGCATGAGCACGAGCACGGCGGATCGTGCGCCACGTGCGGGCACGACCACGAGCACGCGCCCGTGCGCCTCCGTCAGACGCTGGTGGGCATTGTGTTTGTGCTCAACGCGTTCCTCGTGGACTGGCTGTTCGAGCAGGGCCACACGGTGGCCAGCGCGAGCGGTTTGATTGGCGCTGTCATCCTCGGCTATCCCATTGTCTGGACGGCCATGAAGGATATCCGCACCGGGGTTCTAAGCATTAACGAGCTGGTCGCCATCGCCGTGCTCGCGTCGTTTGCCACCGGCGACTACAAGACGGCCGGCGTGGTCGCCTTCTTCATGCTGATGGGTGAGATTATCGAGACGCGCACCGCTGAAGGCGCACGAGCATCCATCGAGGACCTGATCAAGCTCACGCCCACGAAGGCCCGCCGCATCACGCCGCAGGGCGAAGAGGAAGTCGCCGCCAAGGATTTGGCGATTGGCGATGTGATCCGTATCCGCCCCGGCGACAACGTGGCGGCGGACGGTCTCATTGTCACCGGCCAGGGCTCGTTCAACCAGGCTACGATCACCGGCGAATCGCTGCCGGTGGATAAGAAGCCAGGCGACGAAGTGTTCGCCGGCACCCAAAACCTGACGGGCGTGCTGGAGATCAAGGTGACCCGCGCGGGCACGGACACCACGCTGGGCCGCGTGCGCGAGCTGATTCTGGCGGCGGAAAAGACCAAGCTGCCGATCATGAAGATCGTGGACCAGTATATGGGCTTCTACACCCCGCTGGTGCTCGTGATTGCGGCGCTGGTCTGGGCTTTCACCCGCAGGCTGGACAACGTCATTTCGGTGGTCATCTTTAGTTGCCCCTGTGCTTTCATCCTGGCGACACCGACGGCTATGGTGGCCGCGCTGTCTGCCGCCGCGCGCCTGGGCATCCTGATCAAGAACGTCGCCGACATCGAGCTGGCAGCTAAGATTAACGCCTTCATCTTCGACAAGACAGGCACGCTCACGACTGGGGAGCTGGCCGTCAGCCGACTCGCGCCGCTCGACGGTGTCACGCCCGCTGAGCTGCTGCGGATCGCGGCCTCCGCCGAGAAATACAGTAATCATCCTACCGCCAAGGCGCTGTCGCAACTGGCCGCCGAAGCTAAGGTGCCGCTGGCGGAACCAAAGGACTTTACGGAGACCGCGGGCCGCGGCGTGAAGGCCGAGGTGGGCGGTGCCAAGGTGTTGGTCGGCCGGGCGGCGTGGCTGCGCGACAACGGCGTGCAGGAGGATTTCCTGAAGTCGGTGGACCTGAACGAGACGGAAGGTTGGAGCCTGATCTTCGTGGCGCGCGACGGCCGGTGCATCGGCTGGGTCGGCCTGCAGGACCAGACTCGCGCGGAGGCGCGCGAATCCCTGGTGGAGCTGAAGGCCTGCGGTGTGCGACGCATCGCCATGGTCTCCGGCGACCGCCAGCCGGTGGCGACTCGCGTGGCGCGGGAGATCGGCTGCGAGGAGGCCAGGGGGGAGTGCCTGCCCCAGAACAAGGTTGATTTTGTGCGCGCCGTCAAGGCCAAGGGCTACGTGGTAGCGGTGGTGGGCGACGGTGTCAACGACGCACCCGCGCTGGCGGCGGGCGACATTGGCATCGCCATGGGCGCAGCGGGCAGCGAGGTGGCGATTCACAGCGCCACGATCGCGCTGATGAATAACGACCTCCGGCGGCTGCCGTTCCTCGTGAAGCTGTCGCGCAGCACCCGCACGGTGATCAACCAGAACTTCCTGTTCGGCATGGCCTTCATTATTGGGGGCATGACCTTGTCGGCGTTGAGCTACGTGCCGCCGGTGCTGGCCGCGGCCATGCACACCGGCGGTTCATTGATCGTGGTCTTCAACAGCGCCCGCCTCGTGCGTAAGGGCGAGGAGCTCGAGCATTACCAGCCGGAGCCAGTGGTGCCCAGCCCGGAACGGCCGACTCCGCCCGCGGCGAAGGCAGAGTTGGCGCCCAAGTTGGCGTGAGCACGATCTTCGACGTCTTCCATAAGCGAGCGCGTGACTGGAGAAATCCGAAGTCCGAAGTCCGAAGACCCCAGTGGCTGTTCCGGAAACGTGTCACTTTCGCGAGCCGAAATACATTGAATGAGCATGAGCATCACTGACACCACCCCGCGCTCCGACGGGGAAGCGGTCGTATCCGTGCGCGGGTTGACCAAGGTCTTCAAAGATTTCTGGGGCCGACCCAAGGCGCGCGCGGTGGATAACGTGGACTTCGAGGTGCGACGCGGCGAGGTGTTCGGGCTGCTCGGGCCGAACGGTTCCGGCAAATCGACCACCGTCAAACTGCTCCTGGGATTGTTGTACCCGACCAAGGGACACATTGAGGTCTTCGGCCATTCGCCCCGACACGTGGCGACTAAGTCTCGCATCGGCTATCTGCCGGAAGAGTCCTACCTCTACCGCTACCTCAATTCGCGTGAGACGCTGGATTTCTTCGGCAACCTCTTCCGTCTGTCGAGCAAGGATCGCGAGGACCGGACGGAGCAGTTGCTGGAAATGGTCGGGCTGAGCCAGACCCGGATGCGGGCGGTGGGCGAGTTCTCGAAGGGCATGCAGCGCCGCATCGGCCTGGCGCAGGCGCTGATCAACGATCCCGACCTGGTGATCCTCGATGAGCCAACTGCCGGCCTCGATCCTATCGGCTGCCGCGAGGTAAAGGATCTGATTGTGGCGCTGGCGCGGCGCGGCAAGACCGTCATCTTGAGCAGTCATCTGCTTTCGGACGTAGAAGACGTGTGTGACCGCGTGGTCATCTACTACGGCGGCAAAGTCCAGGCAATGGGTACATTGAAGCAACTGCTGGCGACCCCCGACTCGATTCGGATCACCACGCCGGCTCTGCCCCGCGAAACCATGGAGCGCGTGCTGGCCCTCATTCGCAAGGACGTGACCGATGACAAAGTCTGTATAGACACGCCGACGCAGAACCTGGAGCGCTACTTCCTGGACGTGGTGCAGAACGCCCGGCAAGCCGCGGCGGAAACCTCCGGCGCCATGTCCGGCGCCCGTGTTGCCGCCTACTTGCGCGGTGAGGCGGAGGCCAAGCCGGCGTCCGAGCGGATTCTGGACCGGTTGGCCGCGCCGCAAGTGGCCGCCCCAACACCTGCCTCCGCGCCCGCGCCCGTGGATACTCTGAGCCAGCAGAAGCTGGAGGCCCTGACGAAACCCGCGGAGCCGGTCGCCCCGGCGGCAGTCGCAGCGACCGCGGCGGCAAGTCCCGTGAGCCAAGCGGAACTGCGCAAGGCGGACGAGAAGCTGGCTTCGCTGTTGAAGAAGCAGAATGGCGGACATCTCAACGCGCCCTAAGCGCAGTTGATTCATGCAACCTTTGCTTGCCATCGCCTGGTTGACCTGGAAAGCCGCCCTTCGGTTCCGGCTCTTCCTGGTCGTGGCGGTCCTGTTGCTTGGGGCGGTGGTCGGCCTGCCGCTCCTGATCAAGGATGACGGCACGGCGCGCGGCTTCATCCAGATCGTGCTGACCTACACGCTGAGCGCCATCACCGCCCTGCTCGGGCTTTCCACGCTTTGGCTGGCGTGCGGCACTTTGGCGCGAGACATCGAGGATTGCACCTTGCAGGTGGTTGCCATCAAGCCGGTCGCCCGCTGGCAAATCTGGCTGGGCAAATGGCTGGGGATCATGTCGCTGAATGCCGTCTTGCTGACGTTGTCCGGCGCCAGTGTGTATGGCTTGCTGCAATGGCGTGCCACGCGGCTGCCGGCCGACCAGCAGAAGATTCTGCGCGACGAGGTGCTCGTGGCGCGCGGTTCGGCCAAGCCGGCGGCCCTCGACAAGGAAATCCAGGCGGAGACGGACCGGTTGCTCCGGGAACGCCTGCAAAAGAATCCGGGCCTCAAGGCCGATATTGCCGAGGTGCGGAGGCAGATCCTGGAACAGATCAAAGCCGAGTACCAGATTGTCCCGCCGGGATACGTGCATGAGTGGGAGATTGATTTGGGCTCCAGGAGCGGGGTGACCAACGGGCAGCCGGTCTATCTGCGCATCAAATTCAACGCCGCGGACCGGAGCACGTCCGGAACGTTCGAAGGGCGTTGGCGGGTGGGTGTGCCGCGCAAGACGCCGTTGTGGCATAGCGAGGTCATGAGCCTGGCGCCGGACACCTTCCATGAATTCCAGGCTCCGGCCTATTTCGACGATAAGGGTGTGCTGACCGTGACCTTCGCCAATGCGAACAATACGGCGTTGCTGTTCCCGCTGGAGGACGGCCTCGAGGTGCTGTATCCGCAGGGTGGCTTTGGCCTTAATTTCATGCGCGGGGTGGGCATTATCTTCTGTTGGATGGCCTTGCTGGCTGCGCTCGGGCTGGCCTCGGCCAGCTTTCTCTCCTTCCCGGTAGCAGCCTTTCTGTCGCTGGGCGTCCTGACCCTGGCGCTCTCCAGCGGGACCATTTCCAACGCGGTGACCGAGGGGACGCTGATGGGCTATAATTCGGAGACCGGACGGTCGGGACACTCGGCGGTCGATGTCGTCGCTATCCCGATCTTTCGCGGAGTGCTTGAGATGATCAACCTGGCCAAGAACTTCTCGCCCATCGATGCGCTCAGCACCGGCCGGAGCGTTAGCTGGGAAGACCTGGCCCGGGCATTTGGGCAGATCGTGCTGCTCCTCGGCGGATGCATCGGGCTGTTTGGTATCATCGTTTTCAGCCGCCGCGAGCTGGCGACGGCCCAATCCCAATGAGTGCCAAACTCAGAAGCCTGCTCTTGCTCTTGCTTATCGGCGTGCTGCTGGCTGGCGTCGGTTGGTTGCAGCAGTCACTCAATCGCGACCGCGATCTGCTCGGCCTGACGCGGGCGGAACCGCTCGAAAACGCGCCGCCCGTGCTAGCCTTTACCACGGTCGCGCTGGGCGGCTTTCGGGGGCTGATTTCCAACGCGCTTTGGATGCGCGCCAGTGACCTGCAAGAGGAGGACAAGTTCTTTGAGATGGCCCAACTGGCAGATTGGATCACGAAGCTGGAGCCGCATTTCGTCCATGTCTGGCTCGTGCAGGCCTGGAACATGGCCTATAACATTTCCGTCAAGTTCAAGGAGTCGGCTCCCGGCCAGTTTCCCGACCGCTGGAGATGGGTCAAGGCCGGCATCGAGCTGTTGCGCGACCAGGGGTTGGAATACAACAAGAACGAGACGCTGATTTACCGCGAGCTGGCCTGGTTCTTTCAGCACAAGATCGGCCAGAACCTCGATGACGCCAGCGTCTATTACAAGCAGCAGTGGGCCAATGACATGTCGAAGGTCTTTGACAAGAAGACGCCCAATCTGGAGGAGCTGATTCATCCGCAGACGGCAGACCAGAAGGAGCGCGCCCGGCTGCTGCGCGAGACGTACAAGATGGACCCGCAGTTCATGAAGGAAGTGGACGAGCGCTACGGACCGTTGGAGTGGCGCCTGCCAGAAGCCCACTCGATCTACTGGGCGGCGATGGGATTGAAGAAGGCGGCCGAGAACCCCACGAAGGTCAAGGAGGATGATCTGATTACACTGCGCCGGGTCATCTATCAATCCATGCAGATGAGCTTCCAGCGTGGCCGGTTGGTGACGAACCCGTTTGCGAAGTCGTTCGAGTTCGGGCCCAACCTGGACATCATCCCCAAGGTGAATAATGCCTACGAACAGGCGGCCCGGGAGGACGCGAAGAACCACGACCACATTCTGAAAGCACATCGGAATTTCCTGCGCGACGCCGTTTACTTTCTATACGTGTACAATCGCCTGCCCGACGCGGCTC
>SESA01000724.1_pt1 | contig 19772 bp, 16 predicted proteins | sample 3171451 | NCBI WGS metagenome assembly SESA01 (sample SAMN06051862, study PRJNA518727) | freshwater metagenome | biome: subpolar coniferous forest; feature: holomictic lake; material: water; isolation source: holomictic Lake 227, 8 m depth | place: Canada: near Kenora, Ontario | collected...
TGTTTTGTGAAATAATACAAAAAAATGAATTAATAAACTATTGACAATTAACATTGCAATTAATGCCATGTGTGCCACCAGGGACACTTCCATTCCAGTTTACGTTTGTTAAATAAATTTTTTGTATAACCCAGCCTTTAGGAACTGTATAAGTAAATTGCGACGGGTATGGTGAAGATTGACCCGTTTTAGGATTTATCGATATTTTTAGCGAATTAGCTGATGGAAACGATTTAGAGTATGAACATTGATAAGTGTCGGTGAGTGTAGTTAAGTTAACACTATTCTCCCGTTTTATATTCAATGTCCATGTTCCATTTATTGATAAAGGGCCGAATTTATTGTATCCCCAGCCTCCGATTGTTCTTTTCCACTGATAGTCAAGATAGACATTGTGGGTTACTTTTGCTTGTGGAGTGGGTGTATAAGTAAAATTCAGATCAAGTTTTCCTCTCGATTTTCCATCAACAATCCATCCGCTGGATAATGGATAACTACATAAGCCGGATTTTTGCTTGACATCAGTAGTGTTGGTATTCAAGGTATTTGCTGAAATATCAACGTTTTTGTCTCGCGCGTTATTGACAGTAAGCGATGGAAATAAACTAATGATTAAAATTGCTAAAATAATTTTTTTCATAATAGCACCTCAATGGTTTCGTTTTGATGGAAAAATAAAATACGTGAATTATTTAGTTTATTGTTTAGTCGCAATCCGCTATGCGTGCAATAAGATATGAAGAGTTTGGCATATTTATTAAACGAATGGTGCGTCTTGGTCGCAATCCGCTATGCGTGCAATAAGATATGAAGCTGAGCCCAGCTTTAGAAGCTCTTTCCTGCCTCGTCGCCGCAATCCGCTTTGCGTGCAATAAGATATTGAGCCATGGGAAGTTCACAGCGGACATGTGCCTCAAAAGTCGCAATCCGCTATGCGTGCAATAAGATATTGAGGTACTGAATTTTCGGAAATTGACGATGAGCTCGAGTCGCAATCCGCTATGCGTGCAATAAGATATTGAGTCCAGGGGACAAGGCTGACGGTGACGCGTACTCTTTGTCGCAATCCGCTATGCGTGCAATAAGATATTGAGTTAAGCCCAAGAAGGGCGACAGTCCGTTAAAGGTGAGTCGCAATCCGCTATGCGTGCAATAAGATATTGAGGTCGTAGAGGGAAAGTTGGCAGACGGATGCCACTGTCGCAATCCGCTATGCGTGCAATAAGATATTGAGCCGGTGCCGATGAACCTGAACGTTCCAGTCCGGGAGTCGCAATCCGCTATGCGTGCAATAAGATATTGAGAGGTCTACCCTGGATATGTACTACCAAGTACGTCTGTCGCAATCCGCTATGCGTGCAATAAGATATTGAGCCTACCCGTACCTTTACAATAAATCAATCCAAGGAGTCGCAATCCGCTATGCGTGCAATAAGATATTGAGAGGCGGGCGGACATAGGGGGTCATACATTGTCTTTTGTCGCAATCCGCTATGCGTGCAATAAGATATTGAGTTTTGTGAAGAGTACGTATTGTGTGCTTAATCAGGAGTCGCAATCCGCTATGCGTGCAATAAGATATTGAGTATGTTTCTCCGGTACCACCTCATTATGAAGTTGATGGTCGCAATCCGCTATGCGTGCAATAAGATATTGAGACACTACGAACCTTTGCCCACAAGAGAGTTTGTGTCACCTCGTCGCAATCCGCTATGCGTGCAATAAGATATTGAGAAAAGATGTCGGAGGGAAGCTGGTTGAAAATGTAGGTCGCAATCCGCTATGCGTGCAATAAGATATTGAGTGTTGTTGCTGCTGTACATATATGTGCAGCGACACTGTCGCAATCCGCTATGCGTGCAATAAGATATTGAGTTTATGGTAGTTCCGATGCCAAAGGGGAGAGTGGTGACGTCGCAATCCGCTATGCGTGCAATAAGATATTGAGTGCTCGACGCATACCGCTATCAGTTCGACGACAAGTGTCGCAATCCGCTATGCGTGCAATAAGATATTGAGGAGTGAAAGGAGCAAGAGGGGGTTTTGCTGTGGTGTGTCGCAATCCGCTATGCGTGCAATAAGATATTGAGGATGTTTACTCTGAACTTAATGCTGAGTATATCACGTCGCAATCCGCTATGCGTGCAATAAGATATTGAGACCCCTAATCCAAATGCCATGGTATCTCGACACCCTATGTCGCAATCCGCTATGCGTGCAATAAGATATTGAGATTGTTTTTGTTTTTCCGATCCCATTTCAACGAAAATGTCGCAATCCGCTATGCGTGCAATAAGATATTGAGCGAGAATGGCAATATTATTATTGCAACCTCAGCAAAGTCGCAATCCGCTATGCGTGCAATAAGATATTGAGCTAACCAAAATATAACAGACATTCTTATTAACATGCTTGTCGCAATCCGCTATGCGTGCAATAAGATATTGAGTGGGCTTAAGGAAGTTTGGGATCGAATAAGGGCTAATGTCGCAATCCGCTATGCGTGCAATAAGATATTGAGACGGTGCATGGATATGAATACGAGTACGGCAATTTAGTCGCAATCCGCTATGCGTGCAATAAGATATTGAGAAATACCGGGCGACCGAATACGGCGTTGAACTCAGGTCGCAATCCGCTATGCGTGCAATAAGATATTGAGCTGATAATACACATCTCCAAAAGAAATATATCAATGAAGTCGCAATCCGCTATGCGTGCAATAAGATATTGAGTCACAGCGACTGGTAATCACAAAATTACAATTCTTGCGTCGCAATCCGCTATGCGTGCAATAAGATATTGAGAAGGCAAAGAAACGAGCGGGAAAAGGACGTCCGAGGTCGCAATCCGCTATGCGTGCAATAAGATATTGAGAGTGGTCGGCAATTTGACTGCAACACCAGTGCTTTGTCGCAATCCGCTATGCGTGCAATAAGATATTGAGTTCCTACACTTGGGGCTGATGCTTCAGTGCGTTTCTTTGTCGCAATCCGCTATGCGTGCAATAAGATATTGAGTTTGGTGATGAGAATGAGAATAAAACCACTGATGAAGGTCGCAATCCGCTATGCGTGCAATAAGATATTGAGTTTGTGGTGACTCAAATTTCATCCATCAGCCAAACGAAGTCGCAATCCGCTATGCGTGCAATAAGATATTGAGACAGCACGGGAGTCTGAACTGAACGGGGCTGTCAATGTCGCAATCCGCTATGCGTGCAATAAGATATTGAGCCTCAAAAATCGTGATGGGAAAAAAAATGTTTGAAAAGTCGCAATCCGCTATGCGTGCAATAAGATATTGAGCTCTATTGTGCTAAAAAACTAAACTATGAAAAAAAGTCGCAATCCGCTATGCGTGCAATAAGATATTGAGTTTTGCTTCGTTGACCGTTACTGTGCGACCATTCAAATGTCGCAATCCGCTATGCGTGCAATAAGATATTGAGTTGGCATCGGACCGGTTTATGGCGGTATCGAATCCAGTCGCAATCCGCTATGCGTGCAATAAGATATTGAGCCAACTTGCACAGTTGGGGAGAGAAACATTTTTCCAGTCGCAATCCGCTATGCGTGCAATAAGATATTGAGGATATAATCCCGAACCAGCGATGATTAGTCGCCACGTCGCAATCCGCTATGCGTGCAATAAGATATTGAGCAGAGAATGAGCTTAGTACTCTTCCAGAGCTTGACGTCGCAATCCGCTATGCGTGCAATAAGATATTGAGTTAAACCTCCTTCAGGCCAACCTCGACAAGGCTTTGTCGCAATCCGCTATGCGTGCAATAAGATATTGAGTGAATGGTTTAATCCAGACACTTCACGTTTTGTTTGTCGCAATCCGCTATGCGTGCAATAAGATATTGAGAGCGCTACCGGCGACGATGAACATCCGGAAACCGAGTCGCAATCCGCTATGCGTGCAATAAGATATTGAGTTTTTTTTCCAACAGGGTTGATAATGGGAAAAGAAACGTCGCAATCCGCTATGCGTGCAATAAGATATTGAGTCGATACTCCATCCCTGAGTATCGCCTTATTGATAAAGTCGCAATCCGCTATGCGTGCAATAAGATATTGAGCAAGGGTATCAGTTTTGACCATTAGGGCTTTCACGTCGCAATCCGCTATGCGTGCAATAAGATATTGAGGGAGTTCGGCTGGAAGATTAAAACTGTTGGAAAAGTCGCAATCCGCTATGCGTGCAATAAGATATTGAGATAGTATTTTCACGATTGGGAGAGGTTACGCCAAGGGAGTCGCAATCCGCTATGCGTGCAATAAGATATTGAGATAGTGCCAAGTCTGATGAAACGAGTCCGAAAGTCGTCGCAATCCGCTATGCGTGCAATAAGATATTGAGATCCAAAAGGAGAAGAAATGAAAAGATATTTTTCATGGTCGCAATCCGCTATGCGTGCAATAAGATATTGAGACTAAATTTTTTGGGGGATTTATGGCTAGATTTTAAGTCGCAATCCGCTATGCGTGCAATAAGATATTGAGACAAGGTTGGCACTGGGAAAAGAAACCTTTGAAAGAAAGTCGCAATCCGCTATGCGTGCAATAAGATATTGAGAAGATGGAGTTATTTCGGGAGGGCAGAAATTTTTTGTCGCAATCCGCTATGCGTGCAATAAGATATTGAGTTTCGTTAAGGCAACCTACTGTGTGCTTAATCAGAAAAAGTCGCAATCCGCTATGCGTGCAATAAGATATTGAGGGGGACAGAGGAGCAGGATGTCGATTATGTTATATAAAGTCGCAATCCGCTATGCGTGCAATAAGATATTGAGTAACCCAGGTTATTGAGAGCAGAAGGGCGATTCTGGTCGCAATCCGCTATGCGTGCAATAAGATATTGAGCGGAACTCCATTTAAGCAGGGAAGCACCGGTCAAAAAGTCGCAATCCGCTATGCGTGCAATAAGATATTGAGAATTTAGAGTCAAAAACGCAAAGGAAAAATCATGAAAGTCGCAATCCGCTATGCGTGCAATAAGATATTGAGGCATCTATCTTGATAACAACAATAATGATGTTGCAGTCGCAATCCGCTATGCGTGCAATAAGATATTGAGATCGCCGGTTAACATCGACAGCCATTTGACCTTTTCGTCGCAATCCGCTATGCGTGCAATAAGATATTGAGCGTTTTCCGTCGAGGGTCAGGAATTTAACCTGAAGAGTCGCAATCCGCTATGCGTGCAATAAGATATTGAGACAAGGATCCTGGAATGGTTAAAGCCATTCTTGCGATGTCGCAATCCGCTATGCGTGCAATAAGATATTGAGTTTTCACTTTCACCCTTTTCCATTGAATTAACCTTTGTCGCAATCCGCTATGCGTGCAATAAGATATTGAGGTGAACCCCGGGGATGTTGTTGATTTGGCCGATATGTGTCGCAATCCGCTATGCGTGCAATAAGATATTGAGGTTGAAAGGGCGGCGCTTGCAAAGTGGACTGAGGTCGCAATCCGCTATGCGTGCAATAAGATATTGAGTCTGCGTTTGCAGCGGATCCGCCGAACATTACCGTAAGTCGCAATCCGCTATGCGTGCAATAAGATATTGAGGTGTGGTGGTATTTTTTCTTCATGCTGGACTTTGCGTCGCAATCCGCTATGCGTGCAATAAGATATTGAGTGTTTATGTCGGCACTGCTTCAATTTGCGGTAAAGACAGTCGCAATCCGCTATGCGTGCAATAAGATATTGAGAAACGGGATTGGCTTTATTGATATGGTGGTCGTGAGTCGCAATCCGCTATGCGTGCAATAAGATATTGAGTCAAATATGGCAGCGCAGGCGTTGCTTATATGGTTTTGTCGCAATCCGCTATGCGTGCAATAAGATATTGAGCGCTTTATTCGGTATTCCTGTTTGGTGCTGGATTAAGTCGCAATCCGCTATGCGTGCAATAAGATATTGAGTCTACCTCTGGAAAGGTGCGCCGGATAAGGGCTGCTGGCGCAAAAACCGGAGGTTTGATATTTTTCAGTCATGTCAAGGGACATTGTACTGATTCTTGATTGATCGACAGTTTGCATGTTATCAAATAATTGTGAGTTATGCAACAACCGGAGCATAATGGTTTCTGTAATCTCCGGTAACGCATTACTCAATAAAACGATAGACTAACTTTTCCTGCTTTTTGGGCAGTCCGGAAACTATCCTCCGGTTTTACCATTCCGTCCGGTAAGGCTCATAAACAGCTCTTGTTCCGGCAAGCACTTCGCTGATTTTGACCACCTGCGACTCAATGTGGCGCCTGATGTTCAGGCTTTTGCCGCTCAGCGGGTCGAGCGACTCTTCCCACATCCGCTGTTCAAAGCGTTCCAGAAACTTTTTCCGGGCTTCATCAGAGAGAAAGCATCCCGCCTTCTCCTTACGATAATAAAAATCCTTGTTCCGTAAAACTCCTTTGTTGAGGGTGTAGAGCGTCATGGAGTCGATAATGGTTCTGAACTCTTCGACGAGGTCATTGATCAGCGCCGGGTTGCCCTTGTCTTCGGCGTGCAGAAAGCCGATGTAGGGGTTCATTCCCTTCATGCGCACAAGGGAGAAGATGTTGTTGTGCAGCAGGGTATAGCCGAAGCTGAGCAGGCTGTTGACCGGGTCGGTTGGTGGCCGACGCACCCGCCGGAATGCACTGGTGTAAAAGGGAAGCTCTTTTTTGAAGAGGAGGCCGAAGAGTTCAAAGTAAAGTGCGGCTGCTTTGCCTTCGAGCCCCCGGAGCGCATCCATGTTTTCGCAGTTTTTGGTGTGTTCAGCAAGCGACGTCATGAGTGAGAGGGTGGTGTCGAATTTTTCTTTCAGCTCTCCATTGCTCTCCCATGCCATGGCTCTGCGTTTCTGGATCATGGTTCGTGAGTTTCTGATTTTAGTCTCCACAATGCGGCTGGCAATGCCGAAGGCAAAGGGCTCATCGAGTGAGCGGAGGTACTGAAAGCGTTCGATCGCCGAGTTGTCGGCTGTTGTGGCTTCGAGGCGGCCAAAGTAGCTTCCATGTTGCGACGCAAAGGTAACGGGAATGTTGCTTTTCATGCAGTACTGCATGGCTGGCGTGGTGAGCGTGATGTTGCCGAGCACCAGAATCTGGTCTACCCGGCGGACAATAATGTTGTTGAGTTGCTTGCCCTCTTTTTCCACGCTGAACCGCTCGCCATCCTTGCGCAGGATGCTGCCCTGTTCCTGCAAATAGAGGGTATTGAGCAGCGGGGAGTAGAGTTTGTTGAGCGCTTCGTGCTTCTCTTTTTGCCGCTGGGCATCCTCTTTTGCTGTCTTTTCAAGGAACTGATCGACATCAATCTGCTGTTTTTCAAGGCTCTGCAGCAGTTTTTCGCCAAACTCTGTCTGAAGCAGCGTCTCTTTGGTCACCGTTATGGCGCCGGAGTCGCCGGTTTGCAGTTCGTACTCATCCGAACCCTCCTCGGGGTGCAGCAGGCTTTTCGGCGCCTTGCGGAGTTTCAGCTTGCCGAGCTTGTCGTACCACTCTTCAGGGTGCATTTTGGTGGGCAGCACCAGCGAGCGGATAAAGAGGTAGCCGAGATATTTGAACCCTTCTGAAAAGGTGGTGATTCTGGTCTTTTCATTGTTGAGTTGCAGTTTCAGTTCAGCCAGAGCACTTTCCGACAACTGGAGGGCTGCCTCGGCCTTCGGTTTTGATTTACAGAGAATGAGAAAATCATCGGCAAATCGCACCAGCTTGAACCCCTCCTGTTCCATGCGCTCATCAAATTTATCCAGATATAGGTTTGCCAGCATCGGCGAAATGGGGCAGCCCTGAGGCAGGCCGGTCGTGTTCTTCACCTTCGGGTTTTGGCCATCAACAATTTCTGCGGTCAGCCATCGTGCAATCAGCTTGAGCAGCTCCTCGTCATCACAGAGTTCACGAAAGCGCTGAAAGAGCAGCGGGTGGTCAACAGTATCAAAAAAGCTGCTGATGTCGGCATCGACAACCCAGTTATAGCCAAGGTTTCGCAGTCGCTCAATTTCACGGGCCGCTGTCATGCGCGACAACCCAGGGCGATAGGCAAAGGTATTGGCTCCAAGTTCCGACTCTACCAGAGGGGTCAGCACTATCGCTGCTGCGGTTTGTGCAACCCGCTCCATCACCGTCGGAATCAGGAGGGTGCGCAGTTTACCGCTCGGTTTCAACATGACGAGTTTCAAAAGCGGCTGAGGCTCGTAGGTGCCGCTCAAAAGCTGCCTGCTGAGGGTGGCCAGATGCTCCTCAATGCGCCACGAGTAGTCGGTAATCGACTGCTTGTCGTACCCGGCCATGCCGTCATTCGAAACCACCTTGTTCCACGCCTGAAAGAGCGTATCAGGCAAAGCCATCTGATTGTAAAGCCACCCCATAGTTTGCTCCGGGTTTGAGGGTATTTTTTCTATGCCGCGCTTTCCGTTGCGTTAAAGGGGGAGTGTTCGGGATGCGCTTGCCAGTATTTTTTTGCAAAGTTGGTTTGGTCAACATTGCCAGCAAGCAGCCCTTTGATCGAAATATCTTCATCAAGATCGTCCCAATGAATTCCTTCGCCCTCTCCAGACAGTTCGTAACGATTCAGTAACACAGTCGAGGCACCAATCAATCGCGGAAACCATGTATAGGGGATAGAGAGTATGCGCCCATCCCTGAGTTCTACATCAAAGCGATGTTCACCAAACGAGAGACTCAACGCTTGCGGTTCATTGCTCGCCGAAATGTTCATTCCATACCTCCTCGATTCTTTCTGAAATGCCGGTGATTTTTGGCATGAATCCAGATTTAACTATGGTGAAAAATTTGTTTAAAAAAGTAATATTAGAGAATATCGTCTTACGGTGAGCAAAAAACAAGCAGATATTAGGGGTGGCCAGTTTTTTACAGGACAAAGGTATTGAACCATGTTGAACAAGAAACATCATGCAATTCATTCTTGTAACCTACGATATCGAAAACGACCGACGCCGGACGAAAATTCACAAACTCCTTGAAGGGTATGGTTTGGCGGTGCAGTATAGCGTCTTCGAATGCTTCATCTCTGAGGAAGAGTATGCCCAAATGCGCCTGCGCCTGCAAAAGCTCCTTGACCCCAGCCACCCGATCGATACTGTCCGCTACTACGTGCTCTGCCGCAACTGTGTAGAACGGGTCGATGTTGACGGCAACCGCGATTTTGAAGTTGCAAGCCCGTTTATTATTTCGTGATGGGAGAATATTTCACTAAACCACTCAATAACCCTTCAAGATGAGCTTTACTGACGTTGTTACCTTGTTTAACGGATCGCTCCATTTTAGTTTTATTGCCGATGTTTTGAGCGTGCTTGGGTCATTTTTTGCTGCTTTTGCATGGTTACAGGCAAAGGCAAACAACCGGCAAATCACGCGGGAGCAAGAGCGGATGAACAGCCGAATCAAGGTCATTCTCATGGAAAATGTCTCCAAGCGTCAGATTGTACTACCGGTACACCTTCGCCGCCTTGAGCTGACCAGAGCCGAATTGCTTGGCCGCATAGGCATGATACCAAGGAAGAACAAAAGCGAGTTCTTTGTTTTAAGCTACCTGAATTCATCCTCGTTTTTTCAGGAGCTGAACAGAATTCAAGCCTCCACGCAGGAAGAAGATCTGTTCATCCCCTGCAGCAGTGAAGAGATTGAGCAGTTTGATGTACCGCAGCGCGAAGCGTTGAATGATTAGTAACAACAACAATATATCATTGTTTTTATACATGAAAAAGAACACGATAGCCACCTTGGCAAGAAAAATGGCCAACATCGGTATAATTTTCAGGATTCCCCAACTTCCCCAGCATGGAGAGGCACAAAAAAAGAAATTTCGCCAAGAGGTGATACGCCAGATATCAAAAAGAAATATCTGTTTACAGCTTGGCCATTAGGTGACCGGAGAGGAGATTGACCGCCTGAAAAGGGAGCTTGACATATAAAGCCGTTCCCGGCAAAGACACTTTTCCATGCACAACCCTGGCTGAACCCCGGCGTTTGCCCCTTAAAATGCCTGTATGGGTTACGGAACTATTTTAGCCGATTTACAGCCAAACCCTTTTTTCGCATTGACTATCAAGAAAAAATCAGTACACTTAAAGTGATGTTTAATGATCTGATGTGTTTACTATCCCTCTGACATAACGCATGATCCCGCCCTCCGATTGACTGAGTTCTTGCAACAAAGCTTTGTCGGGTTTGCCGGTTTAGCCCCTCCTCTCAAAGCTCCTGAATGTAGTCGCCTTGCTTTACTGAAGTACACCCTAACGCTAACGTTATGCCAAGTATGCAGTACCTGTTTCTTTTTACGATAGCTTCTCCGCAAGCTTTCATTGCACAGGCGCGAAAGACGCATGACCTATATGCTGGCAGCCAGATCATTTCAGACCTGACAGGTAAAGCCATGGAGGTTGTTCTGCAGCAGGGGAATGGAAATTCGATTGTATTTCCATTTGCCACTTCTTGGTCAAAACCCAATCGCTTTTTGGGGAAAGTATTTTCCGACGATATCCAGGGTTTTGGAAAAAGCATAGAAGTCGCTGTCCGAACACGATGGGTACAACTGGCTGTTGAGGCGTTTCAGACGGCAGGGCTGTCTTTTGAACATACAATATTCGATGAAAAACTTATACCTGTTTTATCCAGCCGCTCCTGCTTTGAAATCATAACAAAGATTTCTTCAATTGCTGCTCGTCAAATTACGGAGTTCCCCGATATTTATTGGGCGGCGATTGCGTATCGAGACGGTGATGACTACGCAACAAAAGTTGCTGAACTGGAGCGGATTCTCGGCGGAGTGAAGAATGTTCGGAAATTCTGCCAGCTTGAAGAGCCGGAGGGAAGTCGAAAGTGTGCGCTCGATGGTGAACGCACGGCACTTTTCTATCGGGAAGTAGTTTCCGCCAATGGCAAGAATCGGAGGCCAAATTTTTTATCAGGTGAAAGCAATAGAGTGAGGGCGTCTCTGGACACAGGGGAGGCGCTGAGCGCAGTCTCCTTGGTGAAGCGGCTTTACAGAAAAAACAATGTCAGATTTCCATCGACTGCAGAGATTGCCTTGCTGCATATTATCGACGAGTGTTGGGAAACTGCCTACAGGAAATATTTTGAGGGTGAGGTTGACTATCAGTTGTTCTATGAGGAGAATCTGACGGCCAATAACTTGGAGAATCAGGAAATAAAAGTAAAATCCGGATATGACTTGGTGGCAGTAGTAAGGGCAATACGCGCCCTCACGAAGAAGACTCGCACTAAATATTATGCACTGTTGCTTTTCGATGGTGATAATTTCGGAACAATATGGTCAGGTGAAACACTGCGTGAGGTTGCCAGTCTGGAAGCGTTTCAGCAGGAACTGGCAAAATGTCTACATGATTATGCCGAAGCTGTTACCACATACATTGATAGTGGGAAAGGTCGAACGGTGTATACGGGTGGTGATGATGTCTTATGTTTTGTTAATCTGAGTTATCTGTTTGTGGTGATAAGGAATTTGCGTATGTCGTTTGATAAGCTCGTATCTCGTCCGCTTGCTGGTTATATGAAGGAGGGGCATGCCATTACTTTTACTGCGGGGGTAACAGTTGCACATTATAAGGCACCTCTTGGCGAAGTTCTCAGAAACGCACGAGCAATAGAAAAAAAAGCGAAAGAAATTCCAGGCAAAAATGCGTTTGGGATTTCTGTTTTGAAACGCTCTGGTGAAATAAATAAAGGATTTTCGAGCTTTAGTTCTGTATATGAGGTAAATGGCTGTTCCAAACCGGTAGATTCGATATCGCTGCTCGGGAAAGTTGTCGAAGAACTGCAAAGTGAAAGCGGCTTTTCGAATACCTTTATTAAATCGTTTGGGCTGGAAATGCGCAACTTGAAGGACAAGAACGGCCAGGTGTTGCTGAGTGATGCGGGAACACGTACGGAGTTGCGACGATTGCTCTATCGCTCATCGAAAACCTATGGCCGTGAAAAGGGGAAAGCCGTACAGGATTTTTTAGAGGTACTCGATCCTTTGATGCATGTTTCTTTTGATACTTCGAATTTCCTTTCTTTACTCGATATCTGTGATTTTGTAAGGCGTGAAACAATTAAGGGTTAATCATGGCCATACTTGCTTTTGATGCCCTGGATACACTTTTTTTTCGTGATGGTAAGCCATTTTCGTTAGGTGAAGAGACGTGGGCGGATGGCATCTTTCCGCCACCCCTTTCTGTCGTATACGGAGCACTACGAACTGCACTCCTGTCCGCGCATATCAGTGGGCTGATGCACGCCAATGGTGAAAATGACCTGACTTCTCGACTGAAAATCGACTTTTCCGCATATCATGGCAGCGGAGGCTATTACTATCCGTGCCCTTTGGATATCGTTCAAAAGAAGAAAGTGAAGGACAGGAAAAAAGCCGAGTATCTGATGCTTGAGCTTGTAGAAAAGACAACGGATCATTTTTCGAGTCTGGATTTTATTTCACTTTCCTCAATGCTTCAATCGCAAGAGCAAGTCGAGGATGTGTCAGGGTTGATTGACGAAATATCTCTGAATGAGTACCTGCTGAAAAGTTCTGTACCCGGGATTCTTTTGGATGAACATAAATACCTGAAAGATGAACCAAAGGTTGGAATCGGAAGAAACGATCGAACAAGAACAAGTGATGAAGGGATGCTGTATCGTGTAGGTATGAAGCGGATGCTACAGATCAGACTGGCGGTTGGTTATGCTGGAATCGATATTTCAGGTAACCTGATGAGGCTTGGTGGAGAAGGCAAGTCAGTATCTGTGTCGGTATTGGAACAGGAGCCATGTGTACGAAAGCCAGATAACCGTTCAGCAAAATTCTTCAAGCTGTATCTGGCAACGCCTGCAATTTTCAAGGAGGGTTGGCGCCCTTCACCAGAGAAAATTCCCGGTGAGCTAATAGCCGCCGTAGTTGGGAGACCGCTTAGCATCGGCGGGTTTGATATGAAGCCGAAAAACGGCAAACGTCCTTGCCCGAAACCGATGCGTCGTGCAGTGCCTGCGGGTAGCGTTTATTACTATCGGGGCTCAATGAGGGATGTTGTTGAGATGCATGCAACATCTATATCGGATTACGGTTCCGAGCAGGGTTATGGTATTGTCTATATCGGAGATGTAAACAGGGAACCTTGAGTATGACGTGTATTATTGCGACTGTCGGGACATCGCTTTTCACGAATTACAACCTTGTTTCCGCTTCTATCGAAATTCGCTATGATGCAATCAAAAAAGCGTTGCATCAAGAGTGGAGCGATCGACAGGAGAGTGTTGAGAGGATTCGTAACAATCCGGACTTTACCCGATGGATTTCAGGTCATCTTAAAGAGTCGTGTGCCGAAATCGCCAGCTTGATGAAAATCGTTGAAACCGAACAGGATGATGTAGAGATCCAGTTGCTGGCAACGGATACGGTTCTGTCGCGATTGGCTGCGGAAATGATTATGACGCAGACTATTACGCATCCCGTAGGCGATAAAACGGTTTCTCTGAAATTTGATCCTGCCAAGGATGTTATAGAAGGGTTCAGGGTTGATAATGCTGATGTTTTTCAGACGGATGGTTTACAGCATTTTATCAGACGTTTTGTTTGCCTAAAAAAACTGCACAGTGCATTGATCCTGAATATAACAGGTGGATATAAAGGCTTGATTCCTTATCTGACTATGATTGGTCAGATTTATGAGATACCTGTAAAGTATAAGTTCGAAGAATCAGATTCGCTGATTACAATTCCGCAATTGCCTATTAATTTTGACTGGGAGCTTGCTGTTGAATATGGAGATCAAGTTAATGGTGATCTGAAGAATCTTGATGCAGACAAGAAACGATATCTCACAGAAAAAAATATTCTTGACAGCAACGCGAAACTCACCCCACTTGGCAGGATTTTGAAAATTTATGCTGAAACGGTGGACTTGAAAGATGAAGTGGAACGGCAACTCAGAGGCTATTGCGCTGAATTTCGATGGTTCGAGTACTACGTATCGAAATACCCGGGTCTGACGGTGCGCCGATCAGTTGGTAAAGAACAACAGATTGCGGGAAAAACGATAAGTAAAGAAGTTGATATCGTTGTAGAAGGAGATGGCAGGATCATTATCGCGGAGTCAAAGCCAAGGAAATATATTCATTCATATTTGAAAAAAACGGATACTCAGATCGATAATTTGTTGCGAGAGCTCAAAAATAAGGCTCTTAAAATTGATGAGTATCATCTATGTATATACTCAACAGGGAGTGATAGTATATCGGTATTTTCGGAACATCCTGCTATAGGTAGTATCAGGGCTTTGATTTATAAATACTATCCAGAATGCGTATTTACTCTATGCTTTATGTGCAGTGTTCGCGAGTTGCAGGGGTTTATGCATAAGCCATTATCATCAATTAACGAACAAATAAAAACACAAACGATCCTATACCCTTAATTCCATGTTTAGAGAAGCTACCCCATTGTTTCTGATATGCGAAACGCCCCTTCATGCAGGAACTGGTAATGATCTGGGGGTTATCGATTTGCCGATCCAGCGTGAGCGGCATACCTCATTTCCGAAAATCGAAGGTTCTTCGTTGAAGGGCTGTTTGCGGGAAGCATTTGAAACCAAATTCACACTTGATGTTGATCGGATGAAAATTCATCTTGCGTTTGGTTTTGATGACAAGACACCAAATGAAAGTGATGCTGTCAAGGAGCATTTCGTTAGCGATAAACAATTTCAAGGAGCGTTGGGGTTTACTGATGCCCGTCTGTTGCTTTTCCCAGTTAAATCGATGAAGGGTGTGTTTGCCTGGATCACTTGCGAGAGGGTACTGGAACAATTCAAAAAAGATTTCAGCTTGACCGATTTCAAATATGAGGAGAGGATTCCAGAAGCAAATACCGTACCGTGGGGGAGTGATCTTTTTGTTTCGGGAAACAATATCGTATTAGAGGAATACCGTTTTCAGGTGGTTAAAGATAAAGATGCAGAAGGTATTACCTCGAAATTGGCTTTGTGGCTTGCAACCCAACTGTTTGATCAGGGTTCTTACTGGTATGGCCATCTATCGAAAAATCTTGTTGTTTTGACAAACGATGATTACACGGACTTCGTGAATCTTTCCACAGAGGTTCTGACCAGAACAAAAATCAATAACGAAACAGGCACCGTTCAGGACGGCGCTCTATTTACTGAAGAATACCTGCCCGCGGAAAGCGTGCTCTATTCACTTGTATTGTTTAGCCCATTGTTTCATACAGTGGAAAAAATTGAACCCTTCATGCAATACATAAAGCAGCAACAGCACTCTGTAAGTGAGGCCGAAGAGAAGATTGTGCGTGATGAGACGAAAGAGGTCAAAGCTGTTAGGCAATTTTTTGAAGAGGTTTTGCCTGTCGTGCAGATTGGAGGTAATGCCACACTTGGCAAAGGATTGGTGAGAACAATTCTGCCAGTGAGAACAAAAAAGGCGGATTCAATAACAGAAGGGATAGTATAGTGATGAACCTGCGACTTGAAACAGAACGTAATCGTGCCAATACGGCGTATCGGTGTGCGAAAGAGGGTATCGAAAAGTATGGTGAGAAATCATCGGTACTGAAGCCTGATGATGGTGACAGGCATGGTGAGAAATACGAGGCGATTGTTGGAAAGCTCCCCATGAGAATATTGAACAACGGGCTGGGAGAAACCATAGCATTTCATTTTTCGAAAAGCAAAAACAAAAAAGGTAATGTAACTGTCCATGGGTATGTCTGCGAGCAACTGCGCACATGGCTTGTTGAACAGCAATACCTGAGTGGCTCTGATATAGAAGCATTCGCCCTTGATGTTGTGTCTTTGTCGGTTGCCGAATCAAGGGTGGTGACTAACGAAACACTTGCATTTTTGACTTGGCTTCGCCGTTTTACGGAGGGCCTCAGTGCACAGATGGCGGCATCAACAGGTAATAGCGAGTCCGATGAAAGTACAAGTTAAAGCACAGCTCTACCGTGATCAGAAAAGGCTTTGGCGAGTAAGATCGCTCGATGCTCCAATACGTGACAAAGGGCTGCCTGTTCCTCAAGAATTGAGGGATCAATTGACCGATGAGCATAATGGCAAAAGTGTTATCGTGGAAAAAGTTGATGGCCAGATCGTCAGGGTGTTGCTGGAAGGGGAGTCTGCTCTGGCAATCTTAAAACCGGTTTCTCCTTTAACAGTAACGACTTCCCGACAAGCAGCCGTCGTACTACCGACATCTTTTGTAGCAGAAAGAGAGGGCATAGCTTCATGTGCAGTTTCTGCTTACAGATGTGCCATGGCCGCGAAAGGCATCGGAAAAGAGTATAAAAATCATGCGAAATCCCTGCCCATGATGATTCGTACCAACGGGCTTGGCGCAACGCTGGCCTTTCTGGAAAGCAAGGACGACCCGCATTTTAGCAGATTATACCAAGATATTACAGGTTATTTGAAAGGTATACAGGCTGGTCTCAAGGATGGTGAGTTTTCTGCAAAGATTACCGAGTGCGATTCTGTTGAAATCAGGTTCTTCACCAAAGAAGTTTTGGCATTTCTTGTTTGGCTTCGTCGTTTCGCAGAAGGTTTAATTCATGACGTGAAATGAACAAAAAGAAAGAACAGTCGAAAGGGCTTGGAGAGCATAGTTCTCTTCAGGATCAATTGGTGGGCAAGGGTTTTGCTTCGCAAGAACAGATACCAGAGGCCAGAGAGCCAGTTATGCCTCAATACAAGCAAACTCATGATATGTTCAGCATTGATCATACTCGGTTGCCGAGGGATACGAGGGAGGTGCTGAATGATATTGAGCCAGATAATTTCGCCTTGAAGCTTAACCGACGGGTATGGTTCCAGGAGGAAAAGCGGAAACAAAAACCTGTATTGCACAAAAAGATAGAGAAAAAGGGAACCTGTAGTACGTATAGTGTGAGTTTTAACTTCGATCTGAAACGTATAAAGGAGATATCAGATCGGCAATTGTACGCCATACAGAATTGTGGTTTGGAATGCAGGATAATGGACTTCAGCATTGACTGGCGTCTTGTTATCGGTCTCGGTAATGAGTCGGTGTATGAAACATCAATGACGCTGCATCATGTGTACGGATTTCCATATATCCCTGGAAGTTCGGTGAAGGGAGTTGTCAGGAGCTGGATTATTACAGAGTTGTTTGGAGAAATTGAGGATGATGACGGCAAACGAATCCTTGATTTCAAAAATGCGGAACAGAGGGCTCTGAATGTTGAAGGTTTCCGGAATATCTTCGGTAACACTGAAGTTTCTGGAAAGATCAGGTTTTTCGACGCATTTCCGATTACAGCTCCAAAGATCGACACGGATATCATGAATCCTCATTTTGGTGAATACTACGGCGATCAGACAAACACAAAACCTCCAGCAGATTATTTGACACCGATACCCCTCCCCTTTTTGACGGTAAAGGAGACCACATACCGGTTTATTATTGGCATCAGAAATGAGGATAATGTGTTTATGCATGACGATATTGGTCAGGATAGTTCACGGTTGGAGGTTGCAAACAGTTGGCTTGAAAAGGCTTTGACCTGCCACGGTATCGGCGCAAAAACCGCTGTTGGATATGGATATATGATACCGCAGCCTCGAAGATCATAGAGTCTTTCCTTACAGAACAAAGAACGTTATCGACTATGCATACCATTATCTTTACCTGTGAAATAATTACCCCTATGTTTCTTGCCGGTGCTGATGCTCCTACGTCTGAGCTCAGGTTTCCACCAGAACTCCGCCCACCATCAGTCAAAGGTTTACTTCGGTTCTGGTGGCGGGCCATGCATGGTGACATGACCATAGCTGCGTTGAGGCAGGAAGAAGCAGTGCTTTTTGGCAGTGGTGGTGAAAAAGCTCGGCGAAGTCCGGTGATGATCACGATTGATTCCCATGACGCATTCATACAGAAAAATGGTGATATAGGCATAGATCAACAAAAACAACCCGGAATAGGATATCTGTTCTATTCTACTATGTTTGTGCAGCAACGGGATTGCTTCAAACCCGGTTCGGGATTTACCATATCATTGTCATCTTACTCTCTCCCATCTCTTGAAGCGACAGTTAAGGCATTTGCTTGCCTAGTGTTTTTTGGGGGGTTGGGGAGCCGTTCCAGAAGAGGGGCGGGATCTATTTTTGTGAAGGGGATAGGTGGTAACGCAAAAGAGCTGCTCAACGATGTTCTTAAGGTATTCGATACGGTTGGGATTGATAGCGTCGAACGGCTGAAAGAGCATGTCGTAACGTATATAAAACCTATTATGAGAAGTTCTTCTGCTGTCGGAAGTTACTCCGCCCTCAACGGCGCCCTATTGTATGTGTTTGAGCCGAAAACGAGTTGGATGCAGTCACTTGAAGTCGTAGGTTCGAAATTCAAAAATGTAAGAGACAGCATAAAGTCCGATGTTGGTGGTACTCCTAACTTTGGTATGCCAATACAGCACAAAAGTGGTTTGACGTTGATCGCTGGGACAATATATCAAAACCACAATCAGGAATGGAAAGTAAACAAGTTGTCTGAACGTAGAGCTTCTCCTCTCATCATCAAAGTCATCAAAACGAAAGACGGCCGTTATTTCCCGATAGTCTTGCACCTTCAGGGTGTACTGCTTCGCGCTGGCCAGCAAATTATCGATAAGAAAGCAAAAGAATTGAACAGTGCCGGTGACCAGTCGATGAATCCTGATGCTGCCTACATTCAGACAAAATTTCTTGCCAAGCTAACTGTGGCAATAAAAGTTACTTTATAAACAGCTTGTTTAAATATTGGTTTTTCTATTTTTCTCAATTCCATGCGCATAACCCTTTCACTCTCCCACCGCAAGCGTACGGTCACGCTGCCGATAAACAACAGCCATCTCATATCCTCTCTCATCTACAACATTGTCGATAAAAGCTCAAGCGAGTATGCTGAACGGTTGCATAATCAGGGGTACAGGCTGGCTAACAGGGCGTTCAAGCTCTTTACCTTTTCGCCGCTTTATCCGGGGAACCGGCGCAGGTGGGTGATGCACGAGAACGGGACGATGAGCACGGCTGAGGCGTTGCTGCATGTTACGATCTCCTCTCCGAAGGAGGAGTTTATCGAGCATTTGGTGATTGGTTTGCTGCAGGAGCCGTTTGTCTGGATTGGCAATGAGCGCTTCCGGGTGGAGACGGTGCGGAAGCTTGATCAGCCGGAGTTGAGTGATGATATGGCCTTTATCATGCTCTCGCCTCTCGTTTGTACGACCAAGCGGGAGCCGGAGCAGTATCCGCAGTATTTGTATCCTGGAGATCCGGAGTTTGAGCGAGTGGTGCTGGAGAACCTTTGCCGGAAGTATCAGGCGCTCTATGGGCGGTCGTTTTTGTGCGAGAGCGGGCAGTTTGCGTTTGCCATTGACGAGGCCTATGTGGAGCGGATGAATGGAAAGGTTCAGAAGCTCCTTACTCTCAAGGAGGGGCGTTCGGATGAGACAAAGATCAAGGGGACGCTTGCGCCGTTCAGGTTGAGGGCTCCGCGTGAGTTGATGGAGGTTGGCTATGAGTGCGGGTTTGGTGAAAAGAATTCGATGGGTTTTGGTATGGTGAAGGTTCAGTTGTGCGTTGATTGATGCGTTGATTCCGGCAAAAAGGGTTGACAATTGGGTGTTGGCCTGAGACGGAAAGCCCCATGCACTGTTATGCGATTGGGGAAAACAAGGACTCTATCTTCAGCTATTCTGCTTATATTTGCTCGTTCAAGAGGGAATGGCCCTCCATTTGCTGATGGCAGAA
>SESA01000725.1_pt1 | contig 19765 bp, 18 predicted proteins | sample 3171451 | NCBI WGS metagenome assembly SESA01 (sample SAMN06051862, study PRJNA518727) | freshwater metagenome | biome: subpolar coniferous forest; feature: holomictic lake; material: water; isolation source: holomictic Lake 227, 8 m depth | place: Canada: near Kenora, Ontario | collected...
CGCTCCCGGCCACGCCGGTCGGTCCTGTAGGCCCTGTGGGTCCAGCCACAGTCGATGCAGCGCCCGTTGGCCCAGTGGGTCCGGTAGGTCCGGCAACGGTAGATGCCGCTCCTGTGGCGCCCGTAGGTCCTGTCGGCCCCGTAGGCCCAGCAACAGTGGAGTCAGCGCCCGTCGGCCCTGTAGGCCCAGTCGGGCCCGTAGGACCGGCAACGGTTGAAGCGGCTCCGGTCGGCCCAGTTGGGCCAGTTGGGCCGCTCGGCCCCGTGGGCCCAGGCACGGTTGATGCGGCGCCCGTGTCGCCCGTAGGTCCCGTAACGCCCTGCGGCCCAGTAGGCCCCGTCGGCCCCGTCGGCCCGTAAGGCCCCGCATTCCCCTGCGGACCCGTGGGGCCCGTGGGGCCCGTAGGACCGGCCACGCCCGTCGGGCCAATCTCGCCCGTGCTTCCCTGCGTCCCCGTAGGCCCCGTGGGCCCTGTCGGCCCTGTCGGCCCGGTAGGCCCCGTGATGGCGTTGCCCTGGGGGCCGGTAGGCCCAGTGGGGCCTGTGGGGCCAGGAACGACAGACCCCGGCCCAGTCGGCCCTGTAGGCCCAGTCGGGCCCGTGGGGCCTATAACGCCGAGAAACTGCGCAAGGGTCGCGCGTTTGGTTATCCCACCCTGAACAACAATTGTCGTATCAGAAGGCTGCGGATTGTCAGCCAACGGAAGCTGCGTGATCTTGGTCGGGATGAGATTTGTAGGGACGCGCGGATTGTTCGTCATGGAACCAGATACCCATCGCCTTCTTCACCGATGATGAAGAGGTCATCATCCTGCGAAATCGTGCCAAGCATGTTCAGCGCGATATTAGTATCTGGGCGAGGGTGGAACAAGCTAATCCGCTCAGGCTGACGCGCAGCCAGCCGATATGGGTCGAACTGGTCCTTGTCTTCGTCGCAGACGTAGAGGCCAGGATAGTTGGGATCCGAAGACAGATCCTCAAGCGACATTTTCCTTGAACACCGAGCGCAGATCCCGATGCCGAAGGTGGACTTGCCGCGTGGGTCTAGGAAAATACTCATCGTGTGTACGGCGAAATGTTGGGCGCAAAGTAGATCGGCGAGTTGTCCCGCTCCTCGTCTTGCGCAATCCGCAGGGCCTCGTCAGCCGTCGCCTTGATAGGCCCGACCAATTCAAGGTTGAACTCGGGGAGCTCCATCGCAAGGCGCCACGCAAGCTGCCAGACGATGGTCTCATACCAGCGCTGGGGGATGTCGAGCTCTTCGGTGAGGGTGCCGACGTCCATGATGTAGCGCTGGCGCCAGATGGTGAACTGGCCAAACATGTTGGTGGTGTCGGTCACCGGCCAGATCCGCATCACCGGATAGTCGCGCTGGCGGTCGAACCAATATTGAAGCGGGCGCCCAGCAAACGTCTTGTTTGGCAGGTTCGTCCAGTCGTCGCGGTTCATGCGGGCGAGCGGGATCTCAGTGGGGTTGTTCGCCGCATAGAACTCGACGACGTTCAGCGTATTGCCGCCCGTCTCGCGCATACGGAAGTAGTTGACCGGCTGGGTGCCGTCGATGTCGTACCACTGCCACTTGCCTGCGGTGTAGAGCACAGAGCCTGGCGACAGGGACGAGGTCCATGTCGCGCCATCGCTCGACCATTCAAAGGCGATGTTGAAGTAGCCGGTGGTCGCCATCATCACGCCGACAGTCGTCACCTGAACCTGCGACTGTGGGTCGGTGATGGGGTCGGCACCGATGTAGGCAATCTCAATGTTCCCGTTTATACCCGTCTGGGCGCAGGACGTGTCGAGATCACCGTCAAAGGCGAACGATGGAATGCCTCCCGGCGAGCTGTACTGAACCGGCCCATTCTGCCGAGACAGCCAGCGGAAATTGGCATTCAGGATGTCCATCGTACCCTTGGACGGCGTGATCGCCGCTTGACCGAGATAGAGGGGGAGGATCTCTCTCTCGATGCACCAAAGAGGGACACCCTGACTGCCAAGCGACGACAACAGCAGAAAGAGGTCATCTTTCGCCATGTCGATCAGCTCAGACGTAATCTGTTGCGGCTGCATACGGCAGCGCCGGAAGGCGTGATCAATCACCTTCCGGGTCTTGAATACGGTCGTTGAGACTGTGCCAGAGACGGCCATTTAGCAACCGACCTTTCCGCCCTTTTTCATCATGCCCGGCGCGTTCTCAGGGGTCGCCTGAGTAGCCGCGCGAGCCATGGCGGCGCGAATGGCGCCGACGTCAGGCTTGCCAGAGCGAGAGCGCCCAACGCCGATGCGGGGGCCACCACCAGCAGGTGCCGCCTGCTGAGGGATCATGGGTGCGCGCGGTGCGACAGGGACCGACTTGCGAGCCATCTGCTGAAGGGGGCTTGCGACTTGAGGGGCGGCGAGAGCCATCCCTCCGTCAGCGTAGGGAGTCTTCTTCTGGCCCTTCATAGAAGCCTCGACAGCGTTCGACTTCGCCATCTGGACAGCCTGGCCGCCCATAGCCTTCTTGAGAGCCGCAGGCTTGATCATGCTCTTGATCAGGGCCTTGTCAGCAGCAACGTCCTCGTGGGCCATGCCGCCCTTGGCCTTGGCGACCGGGCGGTGCCCATAACGATAGCCACCATACTCGTTATCGCGCCGATCAACAGCGCGAGAGGCCCGCTTTAAGGACCCGTAAGTGCCGACAACGTCGCCGGTCTGGCGGTCGTAGACCTCAAACATTTCTTTCTCAGGCGACATGTCAGGCAGAGCAACGCCTTGTTCAGCCTTCATGCCACCTTCGGCATAACCGCCCTTCTTGAGCATCGACGGACGGCGCTGAGGCATGGGCATATCCTTCGCCTTGCCGTAGAAGTCCTCGTCGGTGGACTGCGGGATCTTGCCGCTCTTGATATCTTTTACGGGCACGGAATCGACCTTGCCGCCCTTCTTGTAGGCTACGCTCTGATCTGCGGATTTTGACCCTTCGCCAGAAGCGCGAGGGTTAACTACGAGAGGACGAGATCTTCCCTTCAGACGACGGCCAACATCTTTTGCAGCGTTTTCCGTCCACATCGGATCTTCCCAGTCGGTAACGCGCGGGTTGGGGGTGCGTATGTTATCTCCATAGCCGGTGTATTCTTCATCTCCGGGCATTTTACCCGCTTGCGCAGCCAGACCGCCCACAGACTTCTTCATCGGCCCCTTCGGCTTACCCACGCCGATGATGACCATCATGCCCTTGGGCTCTTTATCGACATTGCCGCCCTTGGCGAACATGGGTCCGGTCACCTTGCCCGGCGAGCTTTTGGTGTAGCCAGCGGCGGAAGGGAACTCGAAGTCTTTGACGTAGCGAATGGCCATGGGATTTACCTCAGTTACAGTCCCACTTGCGAAGAGACTTATTGATACGAGAATCGGGATCACGCGCCGTCTCCGGGGAGGTCAGCTTCGCCTTCATGCCCTTCATTCGGCTACAGAATGAGTCCCGCCGACCAGCAGCCACAGGACTTTTCTTCGCCTCAGAGGCGCTCACAGGGCGCTTGATGTCATGGCCTTGGGACCTAAGAGAAGCTCGTCCCTTCTCGTTGAGGCCGCCTTCGGGGTTCTTCCCCTCAGCGCGCGTCCAAGCGCCTCCGGTCTTGTAGACCGGCGTAGCGCCGCCCTTGGCCATACACCAGCGCCCCATGGGTCACCCGTATGTCTTGATGCACTCAAGCACAATTGAGTACATGTCGCCAGAAGAAGCATCGGCAGTGGAGAACGCAATATTCCCGGTCTTCGTCGGAGCGGCATTGTTGGTGAGACCGCCAAAACTCTCAAAGTCCATGAAATAGTTCGTGTTCTGCGGCAACTGCCACGCAAACAAGTCCGTCGTAGCATCCCAGAGAATGCGGACTTCCATGCCGTGGGTTGTCGCCCAGATCTTGTTGATCTTGACGCCCGTGCAGGCCACGCCGAAAGCGTTCGGTGCGAGGTTAGCCACGATCACCTTGTTGACCGCAGTCTCGCCCGTACCGTCCGAGATGTTCGTGAACTTCTGGATCACAAGCCGCTCGCCATCAAGCAGCGTCTGTGTCGCAACTGTATCGACCATTGGTCCCTCCTAAAGGAATGAGGGGAGCCGAAGCTCCCCTGCTTATTAGGCGGGGGTGACGCCGATAGCGCCAACCTGAGTAGCGTCAGGACCAGCCGCAATCGCGGTGAGACCGATGCCAATCACAAGGCGGCGAGTGCCGTTAGAGGCCGAAGTAGCAGGCAGGAAAGTGCCGCGCACGTCGCCGGTCGAGACGGTCGCAGGCGAAGTCGTGTCCGCAGCCGTGAACGTGCCAGCGTTATCAGCGACGGCATTAGCCCACCCAGTACGGGTCAAGTAACCGGCGTCCGTAACACGGTAGGGGAGGCCGAAGGTGTCGCCCATGCCGACCGAGAGGTTGCCGACGAATACCGCAGAGACAGCCACGCGGGTGATGGTTTTGAAGGTCTTCAAGCCGTTCACGGTGGTGGTGCCATTGATCGTCAGCAGCGAGGTCTGCGCCTGACCCCAGATGTCCGTGCCGGTGACGGTCACGGTCTGAGTGGTGTCGCTGGCGCTGGACGAAACGATAGACACGTTCCGGGCGCAGTTGAAGGTCGCCACGCCGCTCGTGGCGCTCGTGCCGTTGATGGTGGCGTTCCCAGCAGCCGCAACAGCTTGCGCAGCGCAGACGGCGGTGGCGGAAATGGTGGCGGGAACGATGTCGTAGATGTAGACGCGACCCAGGGGGCCGACACCTTCATACACCTGGCCGGGTCCACCCCAGCCCTGAGACTGCGGGCCAGTGGCCGAGCCGAGCCAGAGATCATCACTATATTGAGGCATTGGTCTTCTCCATGAAAAGCTTGACCGAGTTTCGGTAGGTCTATTCTCACATAAAAAGAAGGGGCGGTCCAGCCGCCCCTTCTCTTGTATTAGACGCCAGCGGTCCCGTAGACGCCACGAGGATCGGTCCAGCCGATGTCGTAACGCTCAGTGGACTTGAAGCGCATCGAGTCGGTCTCGAAGTCGCCTTCCATGCTCTTATCAAGCGGACGGCGCATCATGAGCTTCAGGCCCTCGGGCGCGTCAGTCTCAACCCACCAAGCGGTGGTCGAGGTCAGACGAGACAGGTTGGCCTGGCCGCCAGACAGCAGACCCATCGACTTGACGGGGTTGATATCGTTGTTGCCCGTGCCGGTGCGAAGAACGCTCTTGAGGAGCACTTCGGCCTGGAACACGTTGGACGGAGACACCACGAGCTTCGTCGGGTTCAGACGGATGCGCTTGCCGTTGTTGTCAACAGCGTTGCGGACCTGAATGAGGATCTGCTCCAGCGAGGTCTGCGACAGCGCAGCGGCGGTCGCAAGCTGGTTGGAGAAGGTCCCGTTGATGATCGGGTGGTCGGTCGCGACAAGCGACTTGCCGTCGCCGCCAGCATAGGCGCCGTTGAACGCGCGGTTAAGCACGTTGGCAGCGAGCGTCTCCTTCGTCTCGACCAGGGACTGGGCGAGATGCTTGGCGTAGGTCTGGCCGATACGGATGTGATCACCGTCCTCGACGAGAACCTTCGTCAGCGCGAAGGCAAGGCCATAGACCTTGTACTGGTAGCGCTTGATGAAGAGCACACCACCGGACTGGTAGGTGACTGCCGTGCCATCGGGAAGCTCAGGAGCCGCACCGAAGCCGAACAGAACCGGCTCTTCGTGGTAGTTGCGGGGAATGCCACGTTCTTCGCGGAAGACTTGCTTCCACTCGTCTGCGCGCTGATCGTAAACGCCGTCGAACGCCTCGTTGAGGATGGGCTCGACAATGGACCGGAAGTCCGTACTGCGCATTGGTGTTGCCATGACAGGGGCTCCCTATTAGAAGGCGTTGATCGTGGCGACGTACTGATGCTTCGAGATCTGCACCTGCACGACTGTGAAAGCATCGCCCGAGGCATTATCAATGCCGTTAGCAATACCGACGACTCGCATCTGAGCATTACCAGAGGTCGTCTGGGTGCTGACACCAAGGGTGGCGATGGAATAACCCAGACCGTTGCTGGAAGCAGCGGCGCTGAAGTTATACTGATTGCCGACGTTGGTCTGCGAGAGAGAACCATCAGCCTGAATCTCGTAAACGAGATAGGGGTCCATGGTGTAGTAGGCGATGATCTCAGTCGCAGTCGTGCCCGAAGGCCAGCTGGGGGAGATCACGGGACGCTGAGCGCCCGAGGGGAGATACTGACAACCGGCGAAGACGCCGATGAAAGCATCACCAGCAGCGGCGGCTTGGAGAGTGCCGTCGGTGCCCATCTTGACAGGCTGGCCCGTGTAGAGGTCAGCAGCGTAGGTGGACAGGATTGTGCCCTGCATTTCACGAATGATCCCGGAGGGGCTGTAAGCCGCCCGAAGACCGAAGGGAGCATTGGTCGAAGACATCTTCGGATCCTTTTGCTAGGTGAGGGGACGCCCTACTCGAAGACCGGGTTGGGCGCAGCTTCACGCAGGCTGGACATACCTTCTTCCTCAACCATGCGGGTCTTGCTGCTACGAGCGCGAGCCTCCATAGAATCCATGTCGGACGTGACCTTTTCCTCCTCACGCAGCGGCGCGTCATGGTGCGCCTCTCTCATGATTCGGTAGTAGAGACGCTCGGGCAGCTTGGCCGCGATCATCTCATTCACGCCGACAAGGCCAGCATATTCGCCGGTCTTGAGGGTTGCGTATTCCCAACCCGGAACCTCTTCAGGCCTTACCGGCTCGTAGCCGAGACGGAAGCGCGCCTGAACAGAATCGCGCGGGTTAGTCGTAGTCAGCCAGCACACATGGTATCCGGGGATCTCAGGCAAGTCTGGCAATGCGCTTTGATAAAACGAGTCTCGAAACATTTGGATTCGGTCATCGTCGGAGAGCTCTCGGTTCTCTGTGACTGCGCGATCATCCATCGCGCGGCTACGACGTGCCGGATCTGCCATTTTCTTGAGTCGCTCATCGTTACCAAGGTTCATAGCTCGCTCCTTCAGCGTGCAGATTTCAGATCGCGATCCGCTTGCTGGTAGCGCTTCAACATACGCTGCAACGCAACCGGATCATCCCAGTATCCCGCTTCCTTCAGCGCTGTAACGCGCTCAGGAGTCAGGTTAAATTTTTTGGTCCCAGGGGCACTCATTTCCCTAGACCCGCCAACCGGAGGACCCCTCCGACCGGACTGTTGCGTTCCAGTATAGTCTGAATCGTCGTCATCTGCAAAGCGGTGAGGAAGCCGGTCGGCAAGGCGACGGTCCAGCTCCTTCCAGTACTGCCTTGTGGCTGGGTTGAAGCCCTCAGCGACCAGCCCGGCGTCGATGGCCTTAGCGGCGACAGAGTCGGGGTCATTGCTGTTGGCGTTGAACCAGGTGTTATCAGATGCCCACCTCTGAGCCCGCTCAGTCACCTCGTTATTTTGAGGCGCCGGTTGCTGAGCAAACTGGCTCTTGACCCGATTGATCTCGGCGGCCTGAGCCATTGCCTGGTCGCGCTGGCGCAAAAGCTCTGGGAACTTGGCGCCGTCGCCGATCTCAATGGCCTTAGCGAGGTCAGCCTCAGCCTTGCGGACGGAATAGAGCGCCTGGTTGTAGTTTTGGTCCAGAGAGCCCTTCTGGACATTGATGGCGTGATGCTCGACAGCCTCAAGGCGCTGCTGAAGAGCTTTGTTCTGCTCCATCAGCCACTGCATTTCCTCTTTGGTCTTGTCGCGGGCGAACCTTTGGCTCTCCCGACGCCGCTTGCGCTCGTTTCGGCGCGATTCGCGCCGTTCTTCCTCTTCTTCGTTCAAAGAATCGGAAAGACGCTCGTCACTTTCCTCATGACCTTCGTCATGGTCTTCAGCTTCTTCCGGCATTTCAACCGCAATCAGCTTTTCTTCCTGCATTTCAGCCTTTTCGGTGCTGTTCATGGCTCAGCTCCTATGCGCCAAGGAAAAAGGGCATGACAAGGGGGTCAGGGACGTGCGTGAGGATGTTCAGATCGTCAAAAATGGCGAACTGAACCTTCTCAACCTTGCCATATTTTGCATGATGAAGCGGCTTGGGGAGGGTAACCTCAAACCTGTCGCCGCCGTACTTGGGTAGCCACACGAAATCGCCCGGTTTGCACCAAGCGCCTTCTGGCCAGTCCTTCATGGTGTCGCGGCTCTTGTAAGCAAGAGGCCCAACGGCGATAACTTTCGCCACTTGGGTGTTATCTCGCTGAATTTCCTGTGTTTTCTCAGGAACATAGATAAACGGGTTCAGTTTTTCCTTCACTCCACGGATCTGAACCAAGATCCGCGACCCGAATGGCGTCATTCCGGCGCTCACCTCGGGGAAGAAATAACCCATGTCATCCGTAAGCGGATTTTGCGCGGCGTCTTCTGTCAGGCTCATCATCTTCTCCTTCTGCCAGGGTCTCCTCAATGATCGCGATAGCGCGACCCAGACCGGCGTAACGTCCTGCCCGGCGCCCGTACTCAAAGATTGAGCCGTCGCCAGGCTGCTCCATAGTCTCGTGGGCTACTCGACTTTGTTCCTCGAGTAGCCTCTTGATGATGATGTCAAGCATATAGTCTCCGAGTCAAGGACTATTTCTTCGCGTTAAAGGAAGAAAGTCCACTTTTGGGCGGAGAATCGTTCTTGCCTGAAAGATTTCTGTGGATGCCGTAGGACTTGTGCGGCTTGATCATGTCATTGACCATGTTCTTGCTCGCGCCCGCAGGCTCGTTGTTCACGGCCATGCCCATGGCGAGCCGCTTATGCTGGGGGAGAAGGGATTCGTCCATTTCACACTCCGGGATTAATTCCGTGGCCAGTGGAAAGGTTCGACTTGCCGCCGTGCTCGGCCTCAAACACGGCAAGTTCCTTGGCGGTGCGGTTGTCCGCATCGTTCATAGCCTGCTTCGCAGCGAGCTCCATCTGGCGCTCCTGCATCTTGATCTGGTCAAGTTGTGTTTCACGGGAAACACGCTGCTGATCAATCTGAAGCTTAGCCTGATCGTACTGCGCCTTGCGCTGCGTCTCAGCCATAAGCACCTGCGTCGGATCTTGGGGCTTCGGCGGCTGGAATTGCTGCATGAACTGCTGGGCCTGCTGGATGATAGGCGGCACGCCCTGAAGGCTCTGCTGGATGTCGGGCATGTAGCGCTGCGAGGCCATGGCCAGTAGACGGTCAAGCTCTGCCGACACTTCCTGATCCTTGCCCCCAAGGAAGGCGTCCAGAGGAACGCCAGCGGCGTTGCTGGTCTGCTCGTAGATATAGAACGAGTACCAGTAGGCCATGTGCTCCTTGATGTGCTGGAGCACACCGGGGATGTAGACCGGCCCAATTAGCTGGCTCATGCCAAAGATCGGGCTGCTCAGGTAGTCCAGATGAACCTGAAGGTGCGCCAGATGGTCTTGCATCGGGAATGCAGCCACCGGCCTTCCCAGCGTCATGGCGAGGTTCTCATTGACGGCGTTGAGCTCGATGGGCTCGGGCTTCTTCACCAGCAAAGGCTTGAAGTCCGGGATCTTCATCCCCTCAAGGAACCGCTCCTCAACAGCGCGCTGGTCGTACAGGGCGGGCATGGCCGCAGCGCGTTGCACGATGGCCTGCATCTGCGCTGCGCGCTGAACGTCGGAGAAGATGTTGGGGTCAGAGACAGGAACGACGTCCATCGGGCCTTGGAAGTCCTTAGCCTTGCACATCTGTTCGCCGGTCACGCGCTCAATGTATTCGTCGTCGATGTGCTTAGAGTTCAGGCGGTGCAGGACCTTCAGCGTCATCGCCATGGCGTAATGCAGGCGCGCATGGATGGCCGAGAACACCGTCATGCCCTGCTCGATCATGGCTAGGGTGGTGCCCACAGGGACGTTCGGGTTCTGGTCCTGAAGCTTCTCATAGGTCGTGCGAACGACGCCCCGAGCAGCCTCGGTGACGAAGCCCAGAAGCTGGTAGAGCACCGGGTTCGGCGGGTTGAACGGAACCGCCATGGCGATCTTGCGGACGTCATCAACGCCCACGCCGCCCTCAATCTCGGTCACCTGCGTCGGCTCAATCCGGTCGGACTGGCCGCCGCGAGATCCGCCCTTGAGCTTCAACATGCCGGGGAAGTTGTTGATGTGGGCCGAGTCGAGCAGGGCGCGCAGAGATCCCGTAGCCGCTGCCGACAGGCTGCCGATCATGTGGGGCAGGCCGATGGGATATGCGCCACGCCAAGGCACGAAAGGAAACTCAATCATGTGAATGAGTTCTTCCTGCTGCTCGTCGTCAGGATCCCAGTTGCGGTAGATCGCCAGAACTTCTTTCGTCGTGTGGTCGATGGTCACGAGGTACGGGGCAAGCCCGAAGTTATCTTCGAAGTCTAAGTAACAGGCGACCTCAAAAACCGTGCGCAGGCCGTCTTCGTTGTAACTGGTCTGCTCGCGACCCTCGATCTTGTTGTTGGCCTTGCCCGGCCCAGTCAGGTCAGGCTCTTGCGGCGCCACAAGATTGATGTCGCGGAACATGCCGGTGCCGACGCGCTTCTCAAACTCAAGGCGCGTGATGTACTGGACATGGGTCTTGCGCTCAGCCGTATAAAAGCTGGTGGCGCTGTAGGGCAGATAGACGTCGTCGATGGGTACGAAGATCGAACGGGGGCGGTTGCGCTGCTCGTCCCAGATCATCTTCATGTACTGGGCGCCACCGAGCGGCACCTGCGTCGTCAATTGCTCAAGCTCCGGCCTGAACTCAACCATGTGCTGGGTGAGCTGCCAGTTCATAAACTGTTGCTTGCGCTTGGCTTTATCCAGCTTGGCCTGCGTGACCTCGCCGGGAATGAACTCCTTTACAGGACCGTTTGCAGGAAATAGTTCCTTGATAACGCGGGAAGAAAAGTCTACGCAGGCCTCGGTCAGCATGGGATGCACGACCTTGGACGCGCCCTGGAAGTCGGCGCCACCGGGGGCGTCGTCACCCAGACCAGTGCGGCGCAGGCCCTCCTCATACTGCTTGTCGCGGAGAGACCGGGCTTCCTTGTCGCGCTCAATGAACTCCAGAAGCTGGCTGGAGATCATCATCATGTCGGGGTTCGGCATATCCTCAGCCAAGTTCGCATAAAACTCGGCGTTCTGGGCAAGGTCAGGCTCATCAAGCGTCACCGTCGCGGAGCCGTCATCATGCTCCTCGATGTCGCTCTCAGCGTCGGGCTGCATCTCGACTTCTGCGCCCTTTTCGTCTTCATCCATGGGAGAGCCTTACACGTTTGATAGGGGTGATTGCCCCAGAGCATACCCTACATTCGGGTTTTGCGATATTGGGGACGGGGCGGGGCTCGCGTTTACGTTGCGCATGGACAGCGTGGCAAGGCCAGGCTGCATGGTCGGCACAGACGCAGCGACAGAAGGCGCCATCGGCGAAGCATGAGGCGCGTCAGACCCGACGGAATCGCTGGCCAGAAGCCCCGGAGGCTGGGCGATGCTGCCGACCGGCCCACCGCCGTCCGTGAAGGCCATCGTGGGGAATGGCGGCACGGTAGACTGGGACGGGGGCTGCATCGGCGACACCAACCCGCCGTCGGCAAAATACTGATCCGCGTTGAAGTAGCCGCCCTCAGCCGAGTAATAGGCGCGCTCAGGACCCATGCCATAGCGATTGAGGTTTGACCCAGCCCCAAGATACCTGCGCAAGATCGCCTCTTGCGTGGCGACCGGGCTCGCAGCCGTAGGCAGGGAAGAGCCGGATCCGGTTGTTGGCACGGCTGTGGCGGCGAGCGGGGGAATTACCCCGTCGCTATCTCCCCCACCTCCACCACCATAATTTTCAGGTGTTGTGCCAGGCTCAGCGCCCTTCGACCCAGCCAACAAGCTGCCAACTGTCGGGCCACCAAGAAGGCCAGATATGGAGTTGAGCGGCCCGAGGCCAGGAACCAAGCCGACAGCGATGTTGAGCGCCGTTGTGCCGGGATTGTTGACGGCATTGGCAATCCGGCTGTCGATGGCAGGAATGCCGGTGTAGGTGGGAACCTGAACAGTCAGCGGCGTCGTTGGGGTAGCCGGGGCAGGTGCAGGTGCAGCAGGTGCGGCAGCAACGGGGCTAGAAGGAGCCTGCGCAGCAGGTGCGGCAGCAACGGGGGAAGCAAATCCCATTTTGTCGCCAGTAGTTTGGCCATAAGTAGATTGTTGAGTCCCTAAATCAGCTTGCTGCGCTGCGCTTACAGCAGATTTATCGGCATTGATGTTGGCCAGGGAAGCAGCCTCCAATTGCGCCTGAGCCAGCGCTGCGCGATCAGCATCGTTAAGAGCGGAGACATGCTCATCTTCTAGATCGCCAAGGGTTGATGTGGGCCCAACGGGTGCTTCCGTATAGGTCCCCAAAGGACCAGTGACGGGTGTTGTGGCAACCACTTGCGGGGCCATATCCGGCGCAAGTGGCGAAGCAACTGGGGCAGATGCTACAGCGGCTGTAGAAGGGCCAGTTCCGAGCTGACCATAAGCTGGGCCCGGCTGCGACCCATAGATCGCCTGTTGTCCCTGCGCCTCAAGTGCAGCTCTTGCCGTATCATTTTTTGTTTGAAGTTGGGACATATATGAACCATTCAAATTATCCCAAAAACTATTGTTAATAGTTTTGGCATAATCCGGGTTTGCAGCCAGAAAAGAGCCAAGCTTACCTTGAGCAGCCCATTGTTCAGCAGCACTACCTACAGCCCTAGGGTTTCCGGGCGCTGGCAGACCCAACTCAGCTGCTTCCGCAGAACCAACGCTAAACAAGTCGCCAAGAGCACTGCCTATAGCCCCCAGACCACCGAGCGAACCCAGACCACCAAGCGTACCTGACGAGCCCTGCGATGTAGCGTTTGCATCTAGCCCCATGCCCACAGCGTCAAGCGTGTCGTTCAACGCGGCATTCTGGGCGGACAGAGAACTGTAGGCGTTGGCGCTGATGCCAGGATCAGCCTGCGCGGCGCTCATGAGGGCGCTCAACTCCGCTGGCGACATCATAGATAGAGAGTCGTTGGTTAACCCAACCATGCTGGAATCTTGGCTGTCTTGGCTGTCAGCAAAACCCGCAAGCCCAGCGAGCCCTTCGGCCCCAAGCCCAGCACCGAGACCGCCCCAGCCAGCAGCTTCGCCAGCCGACAGGCCCGTGCCAGCAGTATCGCCCGCCGAAGCGCCGGTAGCGCCTGCCGCTGCCGCTGCTGCTTCTCCTGCCGCAGCTGCTGCTGCCGCCGCGCCGAGATCCCCAGCCACGCCAGTAGCCGCAGCCGCTGCGTCTGCCGCCGATGCTGCCGCTGCTGCTGCCGCTGCTGCTTCTCCTAAATCGCCCGTAGCACCCGCCGCTGCTGCTGCCGCCGCTGCTGCTGCTGCTGCGCCCTCACCTTCACCCTCGCCATCATCATCACCGTCGCCGCAGCCGCAACTACAGCCGCAGGAGCACCCCTGAGCGGCAAGCGAAATCACTCTACCTTCCATGGCCGCAGCCATCGGGCCACCCAACATGTTGAGGAGCGCTCGCTCCTCAGCCGTGATCATCGGGATGATCTTGGGCTCGCCGCGCTCAAGCGCCTTGGTCTCAACGATCCTGGCCACCGCCTCGTCTTCGACGACGTAGTGCTGCAACAGCTTGGCCGCGAGGGCCCGGAGATCCTTGTCATTCATGTCAGGGCCTGCCGCTCTTCATTGAACCGCTCAAGGTTCGGGAAATTGGTGAGCTTCGCCCCATTATCGCGCAGATTGGCCACTTCAATCAACCTCAGGTCATGAAGGTCATCTTCCGACACCTCCACAGGCTCACCAGAGCGCCAATCACGGACATCGCCGCTCTCGAGCCCCTGCGGTCGGTTGATGGTGGAAAACAGCCACGCCAGGCGCTCGGTCCTCTCGCCAAACAGTCCCTTGATCACCGGGCGCTGATCGCTCGGGACAGAAGCTTTCCTGAAGGAATTGGTGCCGTAGATTGAATGGAGACCGCCAGCGATGGCGACCTCCTCATCGGCGCCCATGCGCTTGAGATCGTCATAGGTGTTCGTCAGGTGCTCGCCGAGCGTCAGGCCCATGCGACGGTTGTGCTGCTTCTTGAAGGCGCCCGTGCGCTTCAGCACCACCAGAAGGACATGGCGCCGACTCACGCCGGGCGGCCCTTGAGCACCAGCACCCGGCGAGCCACCGGGCAGATCCGGCTGACGCCACGACCGGCGTGGGGGATGTTGCCGGGGAAGATCGTCATGCGGCCATATCGAGGCAGCACAGCCTTGATGACGTCGTCATCCTCGTTGAAGAACACGGTTTCTCCCGCATACTCGGGCTTCCAGTCCTTCTCATAATAGATCACGCAGGTCTCATCCTCGGCGAACTTGCTGTCCTTGTGGATGTAGCCCTCGACCCCGAAGGTGTGGGCATTGGCGTAGGACCGAACCAGTACAGGCGTCGTCGGCATGAACCGGGGCTGGATGTAGTCCCAGAGCGCTTGGATGCACTGCGGAACCTCGTGGTAAACCTCTTCCCGCTCAACCTTGCTGTCGGACAGAACGATGTTCCAGTGGCCAAAGCCCAGCATCTTGTTGGAGCGCCAGCCATATTGCCACCCACGCCGCTCGACCTCGGTGACGCACTCGGCCAGAAGCTGCTCAGGGATCTGATCGTCATAGCAACGGATCTTGTCCGCCTCAGTGATTGCTTTAGCCGACGCGAGGAAGTCCGCGTCAGCCTTCATCTTTTCGACTAGGGCTTGGATGGCGTCGTCGTACATTATTGGCTCCCCACCAATCGGTCCATGCGCTCCAGCGCCGTCTTGAACGCCGGGTTCAGGTTGTGATCGCCCTTGAGGATCTCCTGAAGCTCCTTGCGGGTCTCCATGGTGTCGGGCGTCCTGTTGAACGCGGCCCTTGGGTCGATCTTGTTTGCGTTGGCCATCTGGCCGAGCTGCTGGAGCTGGCGCTGATGCAGGTCAGCGCGCTCAGGATCCTGCGCAACAAGAGTCTTGGTGTACTGGGCCAAAGCAAACATCAGCTTCGCAGAATCGCCGCCAGATCTGTTGATCATGTTGCGGCCAATCTGGGCGCCATAGTTCTCAAGAGCGAAGTCGGAGAACTGCTCAAAGGCTTTTTTGTCGCCAGTGTATGGTTTGCGCGCCACCTTGCCGCCCTTAGCGTAGCCCCTCTCCTTCGACCCTGTCGGGGAAGCAGGCTCAGAGCGGATCTTCTGGTTCGCCAACATGCCGAGAGCCTGGCCGCCGAGGCCGCCGAGCGCCAGATCGACACGGGCCAGCGCACGAATGGAGCGGGGGTAACGCCCGAACCGCTCTATCAAAGCCTGTATGTCTTGGCTCATGATCTCGCCTGCGAAGTCGTAGGACACGTCCGCAGGCATAGTGCCGGTCGATGCTTTGCGCAACAAGAACGCCAGCTTGCGCTGGTCGATGTCCCCATCTTCCGCAAGATTGACGATGTCCTGAACCGTCGCATCGACCTTCTGGTCTAGGCTTGCGGCGGGGGCGGGCGCTACTTGGCCGCCTTCGGCATAGCCTCTTACTGAGCCGCCTTGGGCATAATCGACTGTGAGGTCTTTGGCATTTCGGATTTGCCCTTCGAGGGCTTCATTCCGCTTGAGGCCGTGCTTGGCTGCGAATGCCCGGTCAAACGCTTCGACCCGTGGGGCGAGAAAATCTGATATGTATTCAAGAACATCGGATCGTCCTGAGGAACCAATCCTTCGAATGTAACCTTCACCATTTGGTCTCTCCAACCAATTATTAGAAACCAGATCGCCATCGCTCGCAAAGGCGCGAGCTTTGGCGCTATTTTCCATCTTAACACCGCCAACCATATCCGCAACGGCTTTGTGGAAATCTTTCTGGTTCTTTGTATCGCCAAAGTTCAGGAACCTGATCTCGCTGTCGCCAGCCGGTATCATAGCAACGCTGCCACCAAACTTAGCGTCCAAAGCATTTCCAAGAACGACGATGTCTTCACGGCTCAACGGGTTCTCAAACCGGAACTCCATACCGTTGGCTTTGGTGATCTGCGGGTTGAAGTATGGCCGATGGTAACCAACACCGTCTTGCTTGAGCAAAAGGCCAAGGCCCGCCGCATAGATCTCCATCATCTCCTTGGAGGCGCTGTCGATATCGGGCGCTTGCTTGGCTGCCTTAATGCGGGTCGCACCGACCTGTCGCAGTGTTGCAGGGTTACTGGCACCCTCCCAATATCCGGGGGCATCAACCGCGCCGGGCGACAAGATGTTGAGATATCGGGCCAGAAGGTCCTGACCATCTTCGCCTTGCAGCGCCTGCTGAATACCCACATGGTACTCAGCCTTTGCTTCTGGCGGCAAAGCCTCAAAACCCTCTAAATGACCCACCTTGGTGCTAGGTGCAGATTCCCAAGAAACATGCGCGAGGTTCTGGTCGAGGAAGTCAGAGAAGTCGCGAGCGGCTGCTGCAATTGCTTCAGGCGTCACATCAGAGCCAAGAGACTGCTCGCGCATCAATGCGCCGTAATCAGCCTCGCGCCCCTCCTTCACCTTGAACATCATCTTGCCGGGATTGGCCGGATCAGAGATGCGCTCGGCAATACCCATATCAAGGGCCGCAGCCTTCACAGCATCCTTCACGCCCTCTTGCCGTGTCTTCATCGCGGTCCAGATTGCTGCTTGAACTTGATGCGGCTGCCAACCCAGCTCTGCGGCAAGGTCAGCTGTCATGCGCTCCATCAGCTCATACTTTTTGGTGCCCCCGACGGCGTCGTCTAGGTAGCCGAAGGCGCGAGCCATCCACAAATCCTGCGTCGATCCCTGCAAGCGCGACGGGTCGATCTGAACCATGAGGTTGTTATAGAAATTGTTGATCTTGCGCCCGTTAAAGGGAACGCCCTCATTCATCACAAGGTGCGCCTTCAGATCACGGTCGAGTGTCGCAATGTTCTCATAGGAGTTCGGGCTGCCATGCTTGGCAACCAGGAACCGCTTACCGCTATCGTCAAGCGGGATCTTGGTGAAGCCCTCTTTAGAACCGCCAAGAGACTTTAGATATTTATCTACACCATTCACAGTGTCGAATGTCATTTCACGATTGATGATCTCGCCATCCCAGAGCTTCTCACCGGCCAGCGCCCGGTTATAAGCCTTCATGGCGTTCTGCGTGTTCACGTCCACAGCGGTCTGTGGGCTATAGATCGCGATCAATTGCGCGAACTTGTCAGCGGCCTCCCGATCGCCGCCAAGGAACTCAAGGATGCGATTACTTGAACGCTCGTACCATTCTTTGCCGACCTCGCCCTCAACAGCCAGGCCCTTCAGATCCTGATAGAGCAGCTGCATCGCCTCTTCGGGGGGCAGGTCCTGATAACGCTCGACCATCTTGCCGACCTGCGTGCCACGCACGTCGTCAAACATGTTGGCCATTTCCTCAGGCGCTGTCCCGGCCTTGCCGGCGAACTTCTCAGCCATACGGCCAGTGGCGTCTGCCGCCTCAAGAGCAGCCCTCTCCGCAACCTCGGGGGCGATCTGCGCAGCACCACGCTCGACGCCTTCAAGCAATGCGCGCTCGCCAGTGCGCACAGCGCCCTTAGCGATAGCACCGCCGCCGAAGGGCGCGGCAACGCCCGCCATGGCCGTAGCTGCAAGGGCTTTCAGCTTGTCAGCCGTGACGGTGTCACCCTCGGCCTCAGCCTTCGCCGCAGCATCCTTCAGCTTCGAAACGTCGCCCGCAGCCATCACGTTACCAACAACGGGCAACATGCCGCCGATGAACCCGATGGGGTCTTCGGCAGCTGCGTGATAAAGCGTCTTGCCCGCCGTGGCGATGTCGCCGGGGATCTGGGTCGGATCCATCGCGCGGCTTGTCGCATATTCACCAACGATCCTGCCGAGCGGGGCGACACCCTCAGCCGCAGCCGTCAGGCCCTTAGCAAAGCCCTCAGCGCTCGGGCTTCCTGCCTGCTGCCCCCCGATGGGGCTCTGTTGCTCAGGCGGGACCATCTGCGCCGCCAGCATGGCCGGGGTGAGAACTGGGCGCCGATCAGGCCTCGGCACCGGCATGGGGATCGGCCTCTCTTCCTGCGACGGATAGAGGCTGGTCTCCGGCTCAGCCTCGACCGTCGGCCTCTCGCCACGGTAGATCGTGAGTGGGCGAGGCGGCGCATCGCCGCCCTCATACATGTGAACGGGGCCGCCACCGGCGAAGTTCGCCTGGTAACCGGCGCCGACGTTCAAATCCCGACGCTCGGGGTTGTACTGGCCATAGGCGTTGAAGCCACCGCTGCCGACGTTGGCGCCGTAGGTTCGCCCTCCGGGCCCCTGCTGCGCCGTCAGTCCGAAGTAGGCGTCAGCGTCGAAGGGCTTGCCGCCTACGCCCACGGTATGGGTGCCTGGGACGCCCTGCACGGTCGGCTGGATGTATTGATAGCTAAGCGGACCTGCCTGAGCCCTGCCGCCGACCATCACCGGCTGACCAGTCGTCGGGTCGCCTGCGGCCATCAGCCCAGCCGACAGCGGCCCGCGCTTGGCTCCGATCCCGGCGTTATAGCCGTATGTGGATCGACCGGCGCCTGCGGTGGGGCTGAAGGCCTCCTCGATGCGCTTCATGCCTTCGGTGGGGCTCTCGTCGAAATCACGCGGCATATGGATTCCCCTTCGGGCGGTCGTCATGGGCTCGAGGCTCGGGCGCCTCCGGCCTGGTGACGCGGATCATATCACGGTCGGCGAGGTAGCGCAGCCCCTGCACCCCAGCGTCCATCAGGTCGTCGTGGGGGATCGACCCCTCGCCGGAGAACGTGCAGAGCTGCTCCACCAGCGTCTGGGCCCAGCTAATCGGCTGGCCCGGCATCTTCGTGCTCTCGGGCACCCAGACGCGCCCTGCGGCGAACAGGGGCGAGATGGCGTGAAGGCGGTCGAGCTTCCTCGCCCTGCCAGGGTTGTAGGGCGCCGAGATGATGCCCTCCCGCCCGAGGGTCTGGCGCAGGCTGATGCCGCTACCCTTGTCTTCGATCAGGAGCAGGTCGGGCTTGCGGCCCGAGTCTTCGGTGTAGGTCGGCCCGAACATGGGCTTTAGGATAGCCCGCTCCCTCGGGGCATAGACGGCCTTGAACTCGTTCTTGACGCGCTTGATGAGGTCCGGGAAGCCCAGTCGGTCCTGCCAACAGTCGAGCAGGATGATGTCGCGGCGCTCCTTACCCATGCTGAAGACGCCCCAGACGGCGCAGGCGCTGTAGTCTGGGTCGCCTCGGGTGGTGCTGCCGGTCTCCTCCGTGAAGGCCGTGTCGAGCGACATCACGATGAACTCGAGCTCAGGGAGCTGCCGATCGTGGGGCCACAGCTTCAGCCACGACCGACGGATGACGCCCATCTCCTCCGGGCTGATCACCTCGGCGTGGATCTCTTGGCGCCCGATGGTCGTGCCCTCGTATCGCAGGATCTGATCCCGGAAGGTGGGTGCGAGATTGGCAAGGTTCTCGTAGGTGCTCGCCCGCGTGACGATCACGTCCTTGCCCTCTCGGGCCAGCAGGTTCCTGATGATCGTATTAGGCTTCGGGGTGGTGGTGCAGATCAGCCTGGGCCGATCCCCGAGGCGCATCCCGAACATGAGGAGGTCGAAGGCCTCGTCGGCCCGCTGCCAGGCGGCGAGCTCATCCAGCCACCCGCCGTGGAACTGAGGCCCACGGAACCGCTCGGGCTTCTCGGCGGTGATGCCCTTGATCGTCGAGCCGTTGATCATCTTGATCTCGACCTCGGAGCGATTGTAGGTCTCGATCAGGGATGGGGGGATGCAGTTGATCAGGCCCGACTCGCCCTCGAAGCAAACGCCGGTCAGATCCCCGTAGG
>SESA01000728.1_pt1 | contig 19708 bp, 20 predicted proteins | sample 3171451 | NCBI WGS metagenome assembly SESA01 (sample SAMN06051862, study PRJNA518727) | freshwater metagenome | biome: subpolar coniferous forest; feature: holomictic lake; material: water; isolation source: holomictic Lake 227, 8 m depth | place: Canada: near Kenora, Ontario | collected...
GTGCATTATTAAAACATGACTTGGATTGTTCAATTTCACGACGCCTTCGAAAGCGATTTTGACCAGTTACCAGAAGCCGTACAGGACGGTTTACTGGCACATGCGGGATTGCTGGAACAACTAGGGCCGAGTTTAGGGCGTCCGCGCGTAGATACTCTCAAGGGATCACAACACGCCAACATGAAAGAACTACGGTTCGATGCTGACGGCGGCGTTTGGCGGTTTGCTTTCGCCTTTGATCCAAATCGTAAGGCAATTTTGCTGGTTGGCGGCGATAAGTCAGGTGGAAGCGAAAAACGGTTCTATCGGCAATTGATCCGAAAAGCCGATGAGCGATTTAACGAACACATTTCACGTCTTGAACGGGAAAGGAAATAACCATGGCAAAAACATTGAAAGAAAAAATGGACTCTTTGAGCCCAGAGCGCCGCAAAAAAATAGAGGCTATGACGGCGGAACTCATAACTGATGAAAAATCGCTTCGGGATTTACGCCACGCGCTCGCCTTGACGCAAGAGCACATAGCGGAGGTTCTAGGTGTCGGGCAAGAAAGCGTCTCTCGCCTTGAGAAAAGAAGCGACTTACTGCTTTCAACATTGCGTGGCTACGTCAAGGCTATGGGCGGAGAATTGCGGTTAGTCGCAGAGTTTCCGAACCGTCCGCCTGTCCTCTTGAAAGGGTTTTCGGCTATGAACTCGGAAATACTTCCGGCTGTGGCTGAAAAGGGCAATCCTAACGATTTTGGGACACACTCGAACTAGAGGACGGGTGCGGAAAGATCAAAAGAGGCCAGTAGCCTTCCCTTGTCCAAAAAACCTCGTAAACCTTGTCTGATTTTTATTTTACCGATTGCTCGGCAAGCATTGAATTACCCGCCCGTTTCGGCCGATGGTAAGGATTCGTGCGTAGATTGATAGTAGCGCTCTGTAACCCCCATTAAAAAAGAATTTTAATCGTTTTTACTGAAACCTGCTATCCGAAAACGTTCGGTTCCGTACAGGGGTTATTATAGTGTACGAAAGTAGGCAAAATTAATTTCGTACATCGTCTTATTTTAGTACATCAGTTTCGTACAGGTATTTTGGAACGTTTCTATGGCTTTTATCTCAAAAATCCTAAAAATAACTGCTTATTTCATAATTACGATCACACCAAAAACAGATTTCTTCGTCAATGCAATAAAAATGGTATGAATGTAGGTGTGATGCGTGTTGTAGGCCACTACTATCAATCTACGCACGAATCCTTACGGTCGGCCACATACGAAAAATTAATGACTTAATGACAAATAATTATTCGGTTTATTTGCGGCGCGCTGTACTAGACAAAAAATGCGCCACTAAAATGACACATATAAGAATTAAAGTATAGTTTGTCTATAAAAACAAAAAAATGTCAAGCAGAACTTAGTCATGGCGAATCGGACTAAACAAAATAAACCCTTTTGTTTAATGTTCAAAAACAAGCCTTAGCATTGGCATGGCTTCCAAGTCGCCAAACATTAAAACGACATAACCGAACCGCCGCCGATTTTTTTTGCCGCTTGTCGCACAAATGGTAAGTTTTGCGACATTGCGACAACCCCATGAAATCAAGGTCTCTCTTCCTATTTTGTCCACAACTTACCTTACCAGGCTCGACTCACGCGCTGGCTGCTGCGCCGCACGCAGCCTTTGCCGCTCGCTCTCGATGCTGGCTTGTAGCTCGGGATTGCTGATCTTGAAGCCGTGTTCCGCCGCCAGCTTGACGCACAGACCTTTGTAGTCGTCGTTGCCGTTGACCCGGAAGCTACCCCATTTCTGCGCGGATAACTGTAAGGCAGCCAGTACGCAGTCCTTGTTCCGCCAGTCATAAATGTCGATCTCACTGCCTTTATCCACGAAAGACCCAACACCGCCCTGCCTCGTCTCATCTTTTCGGAGGTAATGAACCTGCTGACCCTGTATTTTCGGCGTATAGGCACGGATGTCTCGCGGCGTCGGCGGCTCGGTGGTATCGCCATTGATTCGCTGGGATTCTCCTGCACGATACCGCCAGGCATCGGCCAGCTCAGGCTGTTGCTGTTGCCGTAGCCATTGTTCAAAATCCGGAAACGGCCGGTATTGTTCGCGTAACTGCTGCCTTTCTTGTTGGTGGCGTTCTTTCATGCCGGCTTTCTCGGCGGCCTGCCCGGCGGCGAGTACGCTGCGCATGGCATTCAATAAATCGCCCCGCCCTTTCCAGCTACCTTTCAAAATCGCTTCGCGCTTGGTTTTCTGTTGCGTTGCCAGTTGCTTACGCGCGGCTTCGTGCTGCTTGCGGAAATCCAGCGTCGCTGAGTTCTTGGCGGCATAGTGCGCCTTCCGGCCCGTGCTATAGGTTTCCCAACCGGGTTGTCCGGTCTGGATCGGTTCCGGCTTTCGCTCAACGATGTTTAGCTGGATGCTGGGCGGCTCGTATGGCCCCAGCCGTTTTTGTAAGTGCGGCAAACTGGCGGCACGGTCAACGCGGCTGGGTTTCACTCCGACATCGCCGACAAACAGCATGGCCCCGCTACCCTTTTTTTCGTAACGCAGGCCTTTTTCGGCCAGTTGCCGGTGTAACGTTTGCCAATCGCTGGCCGACTTGATGATGGCTGCGCCGTCCTCAATCGCAATCCGTTCCGCCGACTTTTCGCCGGTGCGGTTCTCCCGGTCCCGCTTGACCTGATCTGGTTGCCGCTGCTTTTCCGTGTCGACGTGCTCCCGGCCCAGTTCGCCGTTTTCCAAGACCTGATAGCGTCCGTGTTGCTCACGCCGCCAGCCTTGTGCGTGTTCGATCCGGGCTATCGCTTTATGGGCGGCTTCAATGTCAAAACCCTTATTCGGCTTGATAACTTTCAAGGTATCGGGATGCACCCGGTTGATGACCAGGTGCAGATGCAAATTATCGGTATCGGCGTGCAGTCCGTAGACGGTCTGATGGTCTTTTAGTCCCAGTTCATCGAGGAAGATGTTCACCGCTTCGTCTATCTGTGCGTGACTGGGTTGTTCTCCCTCTTGCCAGCTCATGACGTAGTGATTAACGGTGTCTTTGCTTCTCACCGCCTCTTGTGACAAGGCCAGCATTTCCGCCTTTTGGCTTTTCGAGGTATCTGTTAAAAAATTTCTTGATCCAGAATAGACGCATTTCTCGTTGGCATTTTTGTTTTCGGGGTTAAGGATGTAGTCCAGTAGTCCGCCGATGCGGGCAGTTTTTGTGGCGGACTTCTTGGGATTCTTAATTTTTTTGACGATCATCGCTTAGACGCTCTATGTAGATTTTCAGCGCCACCAGTGCTTCGGCGGTTTCCTTACTGTTAACGCCATTGCTTTCGTTATGGACGTGTTTGACTAACCCGCCAAGGCGGCGTAATTCTTTAATCATCACCGCATCCGCGTTGGCAATAATCGGTCTGCCGAAGTAACGGCGGCGGACCAGTTCCGACATGCTGAGTCCGGCGAGATCGGCGTCTTCGCGCAGACGTTCTTTTTCACTGGCGGTTAGGCGTAACCGCAGCATGGCATCGAGCGGTTCGGTGCCTATTGTTTCGAATACCATGGGGCGGCCTCCCTCTCCATTGTCATCAATCATGGCTTTGGCTGATGTTGTATTGTGTGTCTTTTGAATGTAAGCAACGCTAGCGCCGCATAGCCGGGGTCCAGGGGTGTCCACTGGCAGGATTGAGCCGGACTGTGAGAAGCGTAGCGCCGAATGGTCTGGCGGCCATTGGAATCATATACGCTAGTATGTGTATTCCAATGGCCATCCTGTATATGTTATTAGGTGTATATAAAAATAATAAGTGTAGACTGATTAAAACAGCTTTTCAATGGATATAAATCGTTTTATGCTATTCACAGATAAATACTATTTAATAGAGTTAGCAATTTGGTGATTAGATGGGATACAACAATGAAAAATTAGAGGCGATTGCGGCTAAGTTGAAAACCATGCCGGTAATCGAAAAAAAGAAGCAGGAACACAATAAGCAAGATGCAATAAAAGTGCTTGCAAAAGAAATCGCCGCTTTGCAAAAGCGTGGCTATACGCTGGATCAAATAGCGGAAACATTAAGAGGCGAAGGCTTGGATATTACCACCCCTACCCTTAAAAGTTACTTGCAACGGATTAAAGCGGGAAAAAATAAAGAGCCAAAAAAAGAACAAAAAAACACTACACAGGCAGCGGCCCAAAAAGAACAGGACACCGCTAAAGCATCATTTACGCCAAGAACAGACAGCGACGACATTTAGGGAAAAATCATGGCTAAAAAAATAGTTTTGATCGGCGGTAGCAAAGGCGGGGTTGGCAAAAGCATGGTCTCGATGGCAACTATTGACTACCTGCAAGAACAAGGCGAAAGCATCTTGTTGATTGAATCGGATACCAGCAATCCCGACGTCTGGAAAGGCTACCACGAGTGCGTGGAAACCGAACTGGTCAATCTGGATGACGCGGACGGCTGGATACAACTGATTAATCTATGCGACAGCAAACCGGATAGCGTCGTGGTGATCAATACAGCAGCACGTAACAATACCGGCGTCAGTGCCTACGGTACTACCCTGAATAGCACTCTGGCGGAACTGAAACGTGATCTGGTCACGCTGTGGGTTATTAACAGACAGAGGGATAGTCTTGAACTGCTCAAAGAATACATGGATGCCATTCCCGACACTCTCGTGCATGTGGTCAGAAACGGCTACTTCGGCGATGAAAAAAAGTTCGAACTCTATAACGGTTCTAAAATTCGTAGCGCCGTCGAATCGCGCGGCGGCCAGTCACTTAACTTTCCGGATTTGGCGGATCGGGTCAGCGATGACCTTTACAGCAAGCGGCTGAGTATCGCCAAAGCCTTAAAAGAACTGCCGATAGGCAACCGGGCCGAACTGTCGCGCTGGCAAGGCGAAGTGAAGAAAACCCTTGCAGCAGTCATTCATGAGTGAACTGGACGACAGCTTTGCCAAGCTGCTCGGACGCCAACCCAGCGATGCGGAACGGCAACAGCTCTACACGGTTAGGGATGCGCTCGGTCTAAAAAACAATGATGCGCTGTGGTTGGTGCTGATGGCATTACAACACTACCAGGACCAGTACGAACGATTCCCGAACGCCATAGCACTCGCTGCCAAAGAGACCTTAGCCAATTTCAAGGCGACAGCGGATGCAACTGTAAAAGCATCAGCGGAAGCAGCCAAGGCGGATTTGGCGCAAGCGGTAGCATTAGCAGCGCGAGAGGTGGCATACCATACATCAGCTAAACAAATGTGGCAGTGGGCGGGCGGGTGTATCGCAGTAGCCTTCCTGTGTGCCGGTATGTTCGGCTGGTACATGCACAGCAGCGGCCACGATGACGGCTACAATAGCGGCTATGGCGTTGGCTACTCCGAAGCCAAGGACGAAAAAGCGGCGGCGGCGTGGGCAAACACACCAGAGGGTAAACTGGCCTACCGCTTCGCCCAGTCTGGTGAACTTCAGCGGCTAGCCAAATGCCAAGGCAAGGGGTGGACGGTAGAGAAAGGCAACTGTTTCCCCTACCCCCTTCAAAACAAAGGAACCTACGGCTGGCGTTTGCCTTGACCAGGGGGTTTGACGTCCAATGGTACGAAAACGTACGTTAGCGTTCAAAGTGAGCTGACAAATTTCATAAGTGTCTAAAATATCACAAGTTTATGGACATAGAAATTGCACTAAAAAACCATGTTTACTAAATCGTTTTGCACAGCATTTATAGACAATCTGTCTATAAATCGATTTAAGAGACAGATTTAACATTGATTTTTGGTTATATCAGGTCTTAGCGTACGTTTCCGTACCACTGGACCTCAAACCCCACCAGCATGCAACATTTTTGTTGGGTATATGTAGCGGCCCGATAATATAAATCACAGGAACCGATTACATCCGGTTTGCGGGACCACATTAGCTGAGAATATCGGAGCGCTCTGGCCCAGATTAATTGAGAACAGCCCGATAACATCGGCCAGGAACCACATTAACTGCGAATAGCGTACACTGCACCGTCCCCGCCACCAATGTGGCAAGGTTTGAAAGGTTGTGGGAGGTGATTTGTCCTATTTTTGATGGTTACAATTAAAGCAGACGTTGATAGTTGTAACCACTTTCTCAAATATTTCCTTTTTCTTTTTTGCGATAGTGGATTTCTGCATTTCCTGTCCTATGTAGAGATCGGCCTGCATCAACATTTCTTGTTCACGAACCTTGATCAATACGATCCTCCCCAGCTCCCCAAATTGCTTATGCTCGAAAACATAACAATGCCCTCTATGGTCATATCCCCTTGATGCGGTAACATCAGGGGGTAAATCTTCAGGATGCAACTGTTTTAATCCTGGTCGTATTTTCTGTCCTTCTGCAATCCATTGTAATTCTGCCTGAAGGAATTTTTCTTTTCCCAGATGCTCAAGCCCTTTTTTTATCTTCCTGGGATTGGGTATGTGCTCTATTGGGTGTGGGGTTTGTTGTTTTCCTTTCTTCATTTCTTGCGTTCTTCTGTCCATAACCTCCCCCAGAAGATCGGAAATACTTTTGGCATCCTGGAATAACCGCTCCTTTTCATCATGCGCAAAGTGTCGTCCTAGCCCCTTACTAAGCATGACCTCAAATTCTCCTGTAACAAGAAAATTGCCATCCATAATGGTGTTACTCACACTGAGGTGTCTGTACCGCAATAGTGTTTCGCAACAGGCGTGAATGAGTGGTTTTGTTTTCTCATCTATATCTGGGTACATATCAGCGGCAATAGCCTCATTCAAAACAAAGTCGATGCTATTACCGCGTAATTCAAAGCGGAATAAAAAAATAGATACATCATTCCCAGCTATATTTTTCAAATTCACCTCATCTTTACGCGGCTTGTGATGATATTGGGGGTTCTAAGCCAGAACCCCAGAAATGTCGTTCGTTTAAACTCACTCTAAGCGGCGTTTTTTGCAGCTATGTGCACTCCACCCTGGTTCGATAAAACGTTCATTTTTTCGAACGCATGCAGCGAGGGGTTCTACGCCCAAAGCGCCGAAAATTCTGCCTCGCTTTTGGATAATGATTTTATAGGTCAAAATAGACTTATTTTCGCGAGTTCAGACATGGGTGTTAAGTCTTAAGCTATTTTTCGCCATAAAAATATACAACTTGATCGTGTCTTACTTTGTGTTTATGTTTATCAAAATGATAACCTTTTAACGACCGTTAATTGATATACAAAAAACTACCTAAATTTATCAATAGGTTATTAATATTTTAATGCCGTTCGGAAATTTCGGCGGTTTGGGCGTACAACCCCAGCGAGGTCATTTTCCATCGAAATCGGCCTATTTTCAGTGCAGAATACTGGTTCTATAAAACAACGTTCGATTTACTTATTTTTGATGAGTATGTCGAACCGTTCAGAAAATGACTTACCGGTTACTCTTCAAGCCAGTGGGTATGGGCGGCTCTACCGCCAATTCGCCGAGCAAGCCGTTTAATGTCATCGATACCGATCTGACGCAAGGAAGGTCGGCGCTTTCCATTCGCATCGGCAGCATCACAGGCCAGATTCCACGCCTGACCACGCTCCCGACGTAGCGCTGTCAATTCCTCGATCAGCAGTTTGCGCTCGTCGTCGCTTAAATCGGCTATAGGCTCAGGTTTGCTCATAACATATACCTCCACGGCAGGCAGTACCGACATGTTTCCGCCGTTCTCAAATAATTTGGTTCCTGACCGATGTTATCGGGCTGTTCTCACTTAATGTGGGCCAGAGCGCTCCGATATTCTCAGCTAATGTGGTCCCGCAAACCGGATGTAATCGGTTCCTGTGGTTTATATTATCGGGCCACTACACCTATTCTTTACAGCCTGTTGTACGGATAAGAAAAAGGATAAATATAAAGGATAAAAGGATAAGACCCAAAATAGGCCTATTTTTTATAATTAAATCAAGACCATAACAAAATGACCCGTCAGCTATTCCCCCTGCTCCAAGGAAAAAACAAGGGTTTTTCGGGGTCAAAAAGCATATTTACCTGGATCGTTACCGCCGAAAAATACGACCCGTCACCTATTCCCCCCGATTTTTTGACAACCCGTCATCTATTCCCCCTTATTTTTCGATAACCTGTCACCTATTCCCCCTGCTCCAAGGGCTAACCTGTCACCTATTCCCCCCGAAAAAACACGACCTGTCACCTATTCCCCCTGCGACCTGTCACCTATTCCCCCCGAAAAACGCTTTGACCTGTCACCTATTCCCCTCGCTTTTTTTGTTCGCGGTCTGTTTTATCCACAAGCATTGACACCATGCGCGAGGTTTTATCTGGTTCCATGTGCGCCGTAAGTGCTTGCTGTGGCAATGGGCTGTTTTTTATTTGCGCGTCGAACTGACGGCGGTTGGCGGCCTTTTGTTCGGCGGTAAATTCGGGTGATGGGTAAAGCGTGTAAATAACATCTTCCAGTTTTGCGCGACTGCCGCGTTGCTCAGACTTTTTGAAGTTGGTTAGTACGCCTAAGGCTTTGATCTCTGCCCATGCGTCATCAAGTGCGGCTACGCCTTGCCGTTCCTGTTTGTAGCCACCCAGCAAGGCACTATCGCGCTTGATGGTACTGTAGCGCATTTCGAAACTGTTGGTTAAAGCAGCTTGTGTGTATTTCAGCACGAGTTGGCTGATAAGCCAGCGGGCAAGCTGGGTTCGGCAATTCATCAGGCGTTTATAGTTGAATTGTCGGTAGGTGATCTTCTGGATGCTGTCCGTTATCAAGGGGTGAAATTGCACCAGCCATTTTGCGTCTGGGTCTGCGACAATATCTTTTTTTCTAACTCGTGCTAGCAATGATAAATAATTCATGCGGGTATAGGTGACGTCCTCTTGATCGCTCCCGCCTTCGATTTCAATGGTGCTGAGAGAAAGAATATCCAGTCCATCAATCAATTCATCATAGCGCAAGGAATGGCCTTGCGAAGCAAGGTGGGTGCGGAGTTGATAGAGTGTGAAGCGGCAACCGGAGCGAAAATCAGACTTATCGAAAAAGCCTGCTTGTTGGTCAACGGCGATTTTCCGCAAGGCATGTTCAATCAGTTCTTCCCGCGCACCAGGATAATATTCGACCGTTTCACCTGTAGGCTTGCCGTCCTTCCCGCGCAATTCGAGGCGAGCGGGGCGAATATGCACTTTCATTTCATGGCCGCGATATTTGAAATCGATCGTGCTAATTGGTAAGAACCCACCTGCAAGCCGCAATTCTTCTTGCCTTTTGCGTGAAATAGAAAAGCGCGGGACGTTATCCCAAAGGTCAACTGCATTAGCCAGCTCATTTTTTTCGTCGGTGGTATTGGCGAGAAATTCTTGAAATAGGCTGAGTTGCTGATTGGCGAAAGCACCCGTGGGAATGGGTTTATCCACTTTCCGGCGCGGTTTCTTTTTGGGCGTATCGGTCATGGTGTCCCCTTCCCCGTTCATGCGACTGCTGTGGACTTATGTTCCTGCTGTTGGGTGCGTGCATTGAAGCACTCATCCATAAGGCTAAAAGCGCGGCGCGCGGCGTTCCGCACGGGAGTTGATGGAGAATCAAGTGTAGCGGCCAGCAATTCGGCGGCGGAATTGACAAAGAAAATTGGCTTTGTAATTACCCGAAAAGGAAAAGCCTTTTCCAGCCCGTCGATGTAATATTGCGCGGCTTGCTGTGCATGGCGATTGGTCGGCCAGGCTGAAGGCCATGCCATAGCATGAAGCAAGGAGCGCATATCGAGCGCGATAGCGTCTAAATCTTCTTCCGATGCGCGAAACGGCAAAATACATAAATCCGCTTGTTCGGTGAGTTTTTCATCGAAAGCGGGACGATTGCCGCCGCCGTCAACGACTAGCCATCCGTTTTGCGTGTTATGGCTCGCGGTGATGATCTGCGCGAGTTTGTGCGGGTCGCGTCCGTCCAAGACTGCATAAGGTCGGCCTTCTGACTTGATCTGGCGGTGTGGGTCGGTCAAGACATAGGCGGCTGGTTCTCCGCGCAGAATTGCCCCAAGACAAAGCAAATGCGCGCTTGTAGTTTTGGTCGTACCGCCCTTCTGTCCCCCCAAATACACGAATTTGCTCATTAGCTGCGCTCCAGTTGTTCAATGATGATCTGTTGCACTGAAATTCCGCGCCCCGTCTCCTTGGTGCGCTTGATTGCGATATCATCAAAGTGTTTATACATTTTCGCTGGAAGACGCAAAAAGACAGGGACTGCGTCACTTTTCTTTTTCTTCCGTGCGGCTGGTTTTTCAACCACTTTTGGCTCTGGCGGCGCGACGTCTTGGGTAATTTTTTGTAATGGTGTCGCTGCTGCGGTAGTCAATTGCTTGGCGAGTTCATCAACATCGTGGTGTTTTTTCATGGTTTTAACCTCGTGATAGCTTGAAAATATGATAGCATGATATTTGGTAATTCACATAGCATGAAAGCTTAATATCTAAATTTCATGATATTACAATATCAAACAATCATAATATTGAAATATCTAGAAATTACGCTATTAACATATCGAGAAAACATGCAATTAGTATATTGAACTATCTAAATATCCTACAATCTTGATATTCTACTATCAAGATATTTATATATCTCTATATCGCGCAATCATGATTGCTAAAAGCAATAGGGCGGGGCAGGCCGATGGTAAGGATTCGTGCGTACGTAAATGGATAGTAGAGCTCTGTAACCCGCATTAAAACTGGATTTTCATCGTTTTTACTGAAACCTGCTTTGTCCGAAAACGTTCGGTTTCGTAAGGCATTGCCGCCGGTGCGCTGCTGAACAAGCTTCAAGAGCGCCAGGTGTGCTGACGATCTGGCCTAGAGGGAAGAGGGTAAAGAAAACGAAGACTTCCAGGGGTGTGGTGTCGGTCATGGTGTTCGCCTTTCTGTTTGGGTTTAAGGTGCAGCGCTGCACTGCACCTCTGCCCGTCGGCGAGACCGGGGTAGCAAACGGAAAGCCCCTTCGCGGGGCACCGAAAAGCAAGGCCGTCTTCGCCCTTGCGAAACGGCCTCTGTCTTTTTTTTGGCGGAAGGGGCTTGGAGAGCGCGAGGGCAGCGCCCTTAGACTGACTTGCGAAAGGGGGCGTTACCGGATGGCCGAGACTTCTTAGGCTCGGTGCGCAAAGCGCATAGCACCCGACCCGCCACTTGGCGGGTTCGTCCAAGTATGTAATAGACGAAAACGTCTAATCGTCTTTTATGAATTTATTATAATTGGATCGTTGCCCTGACCTATGGCCGGATCAATGCAATGCGCGAGGCCAGACAAAAGCCGTTTTGCTACTTGACGAAGCGGAAATACACCGTTATGTGCGACAATGCCTTAAAAAACGAGAAAGTGCGCCCAAACGCATTGGAATTGGCTATAAGGTAACGAGTATCACCGGCGCATTTGGGGAATCTTTTTAAATAATCTCACATAGACACGACAAAACACGATGCAAGCCAAGGAAGCCAAAGCCCGGATCAAAATCAACAAGTTGCTGGAAGAATCCGGCTGGCGGTTCTTTGATGACGATAAGGGCAAGGCCAATATCGTGCTGGAACCCAAGGTCAAACTGACCCAAGCAGTCATTGATGCGCTTGGCGAGAATTTCGAAACGACCAACAACGGCTTTATTGATTTCCTCCTGCTCGATGAACAGAGCTTTCCCCTCATCGTGTTGGAAGCTAAAGCCGAAGATAAAAACCCGCTCATCGGCAAGGAACAAGCCCGCAAATATGCCAAGTCACAGAATTGCCGCTTCGTTATCCTCTCCAATGGCAACCTGCATTACTTCTGGGATTTGCAGCAAGGCAACCCCCATATCATCACGAACATTCCAACGCCGAATTCCATAAAAGAGCAGCATCGTTTCCAGCCAAACCCTGACAAACTGGTGAATGAAACGGTGGGCAGGAATTACATCGCCCTAACGCAAATGCCCAATTATGCAAATGAGGCCGGATGGAAAAACGAAGTGGAACGCGCCGCTTTTATCGAAAAGAACCGGCTGCGCTTCATGCGTGAATACCAACAGCGTGCCGTTCGCTCCATTCAAAAAGCCGTGGAGGATGGCAAAAGCCGCTTCCTGTTTGAAATGGCGACTGGCACGGGCAAAACCTTGACTGCCGCCGCCATCTGCAAACTGTTCCTGCGCACCGGCAACGCTCACCGGGTGTTGTTTTTGGTTGATCGGCTGGAACTGGAAGATCAAGCTAACAAAGCCATGACCTTCCTGCTCAAGAACGATTATAGCTCTCTGATTTACAAGGAACGCCGTGATGACTGGCGCAAGGCGGAAATTGTCGTCACCACGGTTCAATCCCTGCTGTTCAACAACAAATACAAACGCCTGTTTTCGCCGACGGACTTTGACCTGGTGATTTCAGACGAAGCGCACCGTTCCATCGGCGGCAACGCCCGCGCCGTGTTCGAGTATTTTGTCGGTTACAAGATGGGCTTGACTGCCACCCCCAAGGACTACCTGAAAAGGTTCGATCAGGCGAACCCGACAACACGCGATCCGCGCGAATTGGAACGCCGCCTGTTAATGGACACCTACCGCACCTTCGGTTGTGAAGCCGGTGATCCGACCTTCCGCTATACCCTTTTGGACGGGGTGCGGGAGGGCTTCCTGATTAACCCTATAGTGGTGGATGCGCGAACCGACATTACAACCAAGCTGTTATCGGAAGAAGGTTATACGGTTTTGGCAGTGGCCGAAGACGAGGAAAACACCGAACAAACCTTCTATCAGAAGGATTTTGAGAGAAAATTCTTCTCGGCAGATACCAATCGGGTCTTCTGTGAAGCCTTCCTTAACAACGCCCTACGCGATCCTGTTAGCGGGGAAATCGGCAAGACCATTGCGTTTGCCGTCAGTCAGAACCACGCCGCCAAAGTTACCCAAATGCTGAATGAGTTGGCGGACAAAATGTTCCCCGGCAAATACCAATCCGATTTTGCCGTGCAGGTCACCTCGCTTATTCCGAATGCTCAGCAATACACCATCAATTTTACGAACAACAATCTGATAGGGTCGGAAAATTTCCTTGAGAGTTACAAGACCAGCAAAGCGCGGGTGTGCGTCACGGTCGGGATGATGACCACGGGCTATGACTGCCCTGACCTTCTCAATCTGGCGCTGATGCGTCCGGTGTTTTCGCCAACAGATTTTGTGCAGATCAAAGGACGCGGCACCCGTAAGCACAACTTTCTGGAACAACTCTTCGACCCGGAATTGAAATCTCTGGTCAGGGAACCGAACAAGACCCGTTACAAGCTCTTCGACTTTTTCGCCAATTGCGAATATTTCGAGGAAAAATTCAATTATGACGAGGTGTTGCAGCTTCCGCGCCCACGCTCCGGGGCAGAGGAGGGGCCAACCCCTCCGCCGCCCCCGCCGGACGGTATTCATATCAGCACGTTGCCCGATGCCGTGACCACGACAACCGAAACACAAATTGGTCTGGAAGGGATGCGGATTGACCGCATGTTCTTTGAGAAATTCGAGGACAAGGCAAAAACTGATCCGGTCTTGCAGGAGACAATCGAGGCCGAAAACTGGGATCAGGCGGTCGAGTATGTGAACACTCATTTGTTTGAAAAGCCGAATGAATTTTTCAACCTAGAAAAGCTTCGCAAGGCCGCTGGTGTAGATCGGCGGCTCACACTTCGGGAAATTCTGGAGAAGGTTTTTGGGCGGATTCCGGGCTTCAAATCCAAGGATGAGTTGCTGGATGATGAGTTTCAAAAATTCCTGCTGGATTGCCAACCGGGAGAGGCTGAGGCCATTGTCCCGATGAAATACTACTTCAAGGCCTATGCCACGGACGGGCGGCTTCGGAACATCATTGACACAAAATGCTTCGCTGACCTGAACGTGAACCCCGCCTTCAGCATGGGTGACTTTAAGGAGGTTCCACAGGAATGGCGCAACCGCATCCCTGAATACGTCAAAGATTACGTTTCACTTAACCAGTTCATGTAAGGAACTCTCTCTTTATGCTTGATTCCGATACCAAGCGGCGCATTGACTCTTGCCGTGACATTTTGGTGGGCAAAGTGCCTAACCCGCAGTCACAGGTTGAACAAATAACCATTGCGCTGATTTACAAGTTCATGGATGACATGGACGTGGAAGCCGAGGAATTTGGCGGCAAGCGCAAATTCTTTGCCGGAGACTATGAGAAATACAGTTGGGCCAAATTGATGACCCCCAACATGGGCGGCTTTGACGTTCTGGCCCTGTATTCCGAAGCTATCCAGAAGATGAACGAGAACGCGGGTATTCCGCCGCTGTTTCGTGACATTTTCAGAAACGCCTATCTGCCCTACCGCGACCCGGAAACCCTACGCAGTTTCTTGAAAGAAATTGGCAACTTTTCCTATGACCATTCCGAGCGGTTAGGGGATGCTTTTGAATACCTGCTTTCGGTGTTAGGCAGTCAAGGCGACGCGGGACAATTCCGCACCCCCCGCCATATCATTGATTTCATGGTCGAGGTCATTGATCCCAAAAAAGACGAAGCCATCCTTGACCCGGCCTGCGGTACGGCGGGCTTTCTGATTTCGTCCTATAAGCACATTCTCAAGCATAATTCGACAGACTACCGCCCACAAACTGACCGCGAGGCCTACGACGAAAAGGGCGTTCCGCTTGAAGCGGTCGTTCTGGATAGTCCCCTTCATTACAAGGGGGACTTGCTGACCGTTGATGACCGTAAGCGGGTGGCCGCCAACATCAAGGGTTATGACATTTCACCGGATATGGTGCGGTTGTCCTTGGTGAACCTGTATCTGCATGGCTTCAATGATCCGCACATTATCGAATACGACACCCTGACCAGTGAAGAACGTTGGAACGATCACGCCGACATCATTCTCGCCAATCCGCCCTTCATGTCGCCGAAGGGCGGCATCAAACCGCACAAACGGTTTTCGGTGCAGGCCAAGCGCTCCGAAGTGCTTTTTGTGGACTACATGGCTGAACATCTAACCCCAACAGGCCGCGCCGCCATCATCGTGCCGGAGGGCATTATTTTCCAGAGTGGCGGAGCCTACAAACAGCTACGCAAGATGCTGGTGGACAGCTTTCTAGTCGCGGTGATTTCCCTGCCAGCCGGGGTGTTCAACCCTTACAGCGGTGTTAAAACGTCTATCATCGTGCTGGACAAGCGCCTATCCAAAAAAACCGATACTGTCCTGTTCGCCAAGATCGAGAATGACGGCTTCAACCTCGGCGCACAACGTCGTTCCATAGACAAAAACGATCTTCCAGCCGCCGCCCGCAACATCAAGGCATGGCTTGACAGTGTGCGCAATGACAACACTTTCGACCTCGCCAACATCCCGAACCTGCATCTGGTCGAGAAGGCCCGCATTGCCGAAAACGGCGAATGGAATTTGAGCGGGGAGAGATATCGAAACGATAGACAACTAACAACAGCTTACGAGATGGTTGAACTGGGCGACACGTCTGTTTTCCAGATTGAGAGCGGGGGAACCCCAAAATCTACTGAGGAGAGTTACTGGAATGGCGGCATTGCATGGGCAACGTTGGTTGATCTGCCGCAACAGGACTTCATAACCTCAATCGTCAGCACGAAGAGAACTATTACCGAAGCAGGGTTAGCTAACTCTTCCGCCAAGATTCTACCGGAAGGTTCCGTCATCGTTTCCAGTCGAGCTACAATTGGCCGCGTTGGCATTGTGAGGATACCTCTCGCAACCAATCAGGGTTTCAAGAACATAATTATCCGAGATGCTACGAGAGCTATACCTGAATTTGTTGCCTATATGATGAAACGCTTGGCTCCAGATATGGAGGCAATGGCAACCGGCGGGACATTCAAAGAGATTTCAAAAAGCACGATCTCTACTATGAAAATCCCGCTCCCTCCCCTCTATGTACAGAAGAAAATCGTGGCCAAAATCGAAGCCAGTCACAAACGGATTGAGGAATTAAAGCGGGGAATATCTAAGGAAGAGGCCGAGGTGCAGGCCAGCATTAACCGGGTTTGGGGTGAGGAAGAGCCAAAGGATCATCTCGCCCATACCGAAACCGACATAGCAAAAGCGGGCTAGTATGGCAAACAGCGTCAACCCCAATGAAGTATTTGAAAAAATACTTATAGCAAATCTTCAGAGGATAATTGACTTCTTAAAATTTGCTGAGGCTAAAAATGCGGCCCTTCTGACCATTTCTTCGGCTTGGACAATAGCTATTTTCAATTTAATTGTTGGGGATAAAAATATTCCGAATTGGCTAATTGTCGGCCTTTACGTCGCTTTGCCTCTATCAATTTGTGCCGCGATACTTTCCATAATCTCATTTCTTCCTCGCACTAACTTGTCATGGTTTTTAGGAGGTAAGCGTGCTGGGCCACATCCAAGCAATCTTTTGTATTATGGTGACATTAGCAGCCTACCATTAAAGCAATTCGAGCAAAATATCCGCGACCGTTATCTTCCTATTGTAAAACAGGATTTAAGGGATGAATATATTCACGACCTAATCGTGCAGATTAGCGTAAATAGTCAAATAACAATGCGGAAAATGGCTCTATTTCGCTATGGGATTACGCTAGTCTTCTTCGCCGCCTTAGTCCTACTAATTCCTGCGGTTGGATTAGCCATTAAACATATAGTCCTGCTATGGTAAATTTTGTCGCGTTTGAGAAGGACGTTAGCGATGAAATCGCCACAATCCTTTCATCGGATTTCAATATAGACGTTACTAAAACGCAATTCGTGCCTCATTCGGATGATGCCGCCATTACCTTTCCGAATTTAGATCAAAAGTCGCAAGGCACAAAAATTATTGAAACGACTGTTCTATATGTTGATATGCGCCGCTCAACAGAGCTTAGTTTGAAACATCGCAGTCATACTGTCGCCAAACTTTATTCGGCCTTTGTAAGAGGCATGACGCGATGCGCTGACGTCTTTGATGGCGAAGTGCGCGGGATTATTGGTGACAGAGTAATGATCTTGTTTAATTCGGAAAATTGTTTCGAAAATGCTGTAAGTACAGCCGAAATGATCAATACCGTATGCAAACATGTAATCAATAAGCATTTCACCCACAACCAAGTAACTTTCGGCATTGGCATAGACTATGGAAGGATGCTCGCCACAAAGACGGGTATTCGCAGGCACGGTTCAGCTCAGCAGAGCTACCGTTCATTAGTCTGGCTAGGACGACCGGCAAACATTGCTTCCAAACTTACCGATATTGCCAACAAACCGGAGGAGAGAACAACCTTGGATAAGGTAATGGTTGGTTATAATTTTGGTTCTGGACTTAAATTTTACGAAGAATATCCACATTTGTTTGTCAAGAATTTCACATTCAATCCGCTAACTGGCATGATGCACCATAATAGTCCTGCGTTTAAGTCATTTTATATGACGACGGATAATGTTGTGATGAGAGAGAAAACCCCCCCAATATTAATGACAAAACAAGTTTATGATGGCTTCCGTGCTGCAAAACCTGATGCTATCGAGCTAAAGAGTGGTTGGCTTCATAAGGTGAATGTGACGATCCCTGAATACTCTGGGCAAATTTTTGGCGGCGATATCATCTATAAGGTTTTTGTGAAAAACAATCGTTAATTTTGCACAAAGCAAGCAGCTTGCCTGTATAAATAATTCGTCTATTCGTCTTTTATGAGTCTCTTAACGTCCTCAAAATTGCAAGCGGTTTGCAATCCAAACGTCAATAACGCTAGCTGTAGAGGCCTCCATCAAATTCCGATTTTCTCAACTTCATCCAGCGTCATGTCGTCGCGGCGTCGGTCATAGAGCTGCGTCGTGCGGGTGCTGGCGTGGTTTGCCATGACGGCGGCTTTCTCCAAGCTGCCGCCGTTCTTGAGATAGGCGGTGATGCCGGTCGCCCGGAAGCTATGGTTTCCGGCCTTGGTCGCAATCCCGGCCCCGGCCATGCGGCGCTGTATCATCGCGTGAGCGTCCGCTTGGGTGAGGGGGGCTGCGGTGAGCTGGCCGGTGCCGCGCCCTATGGTGCGGAACAGCGGCCCCTTAGCGTCGTCACGCAAGGCCGCGCCGTCGAGATAGGCGACAAGATATTCTTCAAGATTATGGTGGCAGGGCATTTCATGGCGTTTGCCGCCTTTCTCGATCAGCCGCACCCAGAGGCGGCGGTTCTGCGTGTACACGTCTTCAGCCCTCATGCCCAAGGCCGCGCCGATGCGGGCAAAGGAATAGACCATGAGGGCAATCAAAGCCCGGTCGCGGAGGCCTGCCGGGGTCGCCGTGTCGATACTGGCAAGCAAGCGACGGGCTTCTTCGGCGTCCAGCACCGGCGTCTTGCCGGTCTTGACGATGTGGGATGGCCCGCGCACCGAAGATGCCGGATTCACCGGCACGATCTGGCCGGTCACCATCCAGTCGAACAAATGCCGGATCGCCGCGAGGCGCTGCTTGACGGTCGGCGCGGCCAGTTGCCGGGTCTTGGCCTCGATCCACGCGGCGACGTGCAGCGGCTCCACGTCGATGATCGAAACCACGCCAGCCGCCGCGCACCAGTCCAGAAACTCGGTCGCGGCCCGGACATAGGCGCGGCGCGTGTGCGGGTTGCGGATATTGGACGCGAAGAATTCCAGAAAGCGAAGCTGCGCCCGGTCACCGGCGGCGACGATCAGCGCGGGAAGCGAAAGCGAGGGCAGGGTGGCGAGTTGGCTCATGGGGGGTGAATTTAGCAGGTTTCCTATCTGTGATAAAGGACATTATCACAGATAGGAAAGAACGGGAGAAAGCCAAGATTTTGCTGCTCTCTCCACTGCCAAAGCGGATGCGCTATACTACGCTCAATTTGTCTAATAATGGCTACAAGGATTCAAAAATGACTGATAAAAAGGAAGAAGATGAGGAAGAAATGAAGCTTCCTGATAGTAGCAAGGCTGCCAAAATTTCTCGCAGTGCGTTACAAGCAATCGGTGGAGCAGTACCATTTGCCGGTGGTGTTCTTGCTGCAATCGCTGGTGCATGGTCAGAAGGTGAACAAGACAAGATCAATCGTTTTTTTGAACACTGGGTACGTATGCTACAAGAGGAACTCAAAGAAAAACAAGATACCATAATTGAAATTATGTCACGTCTTGATTTGCAAGATGAAGCTATATCACAAAGAGTTGAAAGCAAGGAATACCAGTCCTTAGTAAAAAAGACCTTTAGAGAGTGGTCTGGCGCTGAAAGTGAAGAGAAAAGAGTTTATATAAGAAATATACTTGCTAATGCAGCAGCGAGCCAAGTTTCTAGCGATAATGTCATACGACTGTATATCGACTGGATTAACCAATATTCTGAAATGCACTTTCAAGTTATTGGTGCAATTTATAACAGCAATGGCATCACTCGCGGTGCCGTCTGGAAAAAAATTGGAAAAGGGCCTGTCAGAGAAGACTCAGCAGATGCTGACCTCTATAAGTTATTGTTTCGGGACTTAAGCACTGGAGGAATAATCCGGCAGCATAGACAAGTCGATTATCATGGCAACTTCGTTACCAAACAAACAAAACAGAGTCCTAAAGGAAGTGGTCAAAAGCCTCCTGTGTCCGCCTTCGATGAAAAGGAAGGGTACGATCTTACAGAGCTAGGTCAACAATTCGTTCACTATGCCATGTCAGATTTGCCTCTAAAAATCGAGTTTATGAATGACTCAGAGTAGCCTTAATAAGGGGGACCGTAAG
>SESA01000731.1_pt1 | contig 19694 bp, 11 predicted proteins | sample 3171451 | NCBI WGS metagenome assembly SESA01 (sample SAMN06051862, study PRJNA518727) | freshwater metagenome | biome: subpolar coniferous forest; feature: holomictic lake; material: water; isolation source: holomictic Lake 227, 8 m depth | place: Canada: near Kenora, Ontario | collected...
TCCTTGTTCAGGAAGAGGTGCTTATAACTTTCCTTCGGAAAGTTCTCGCTAACTTTTCCCTGTCGAACCCCTGAAGCTTTGAGGCGCACCGCTCGCCCGTTGTTGGCGTTCGTCCAGTTCGTTCTCATCCGTTCTACCCACTGAAAATAGCGAGGAACCTCGAAATCTGTTGTAAGTTCCTCAGCGAGAGGAACTGCGCCCGTGAGGATTTGAACCTCAAACCTTCTGATTCGTAGTCAGACCGTTGCGGTGTCTCTCTGTGTCCCCTAATGTCCTCTCCTGTCCCAGAAAGTCTCTGCAACTTGCTGTTTTCAAAGCACATAAAACTGCTACAACATGGACAATCGTGGACAATTCAGAACAATGAAGGACGCAAAAAGTGATGCCAAAGTGATGCCCTGCAAAACAGATGTGCGCTACTGGAAAGATCGGGTGTATCGCCGCAAAAGGCTTTGATGACGCTTGGCTATCGAGCCTGTCCGTTGTTAAATGTTGGGGTTTTCTTTGTCCAAGGATCGTCACTCTCCTCATGCCACCCAAAAGATCCATAGGAAGCTAAACCATGAACACCCCAAACCAATTCCTCCTCTACACCGCGCCCGGAGGGGCGGTGAAGGTGGATGTTTTCTTCAAAGCGGAAACCGTCTGGCTGACTCAAAAGGCGTTGGCGGAGCTTTTCGGGGTGGGCGTTCCCGCGATCAACAAGCACCTTAAAAATATATTCGATTCGGGCGAGTTGAGCCGGGAGACAACTGTTTCCAAAATGGAAATAGTTCGCGCCGAAGGTGGCCGGGAGGTCGCCCGCGAGGTGGAGTTCTACAACCTTGACGCCATCATCGCGGTGGGCTACCGGGTGAACAGCTACCAGGCCACGCAGTTCCGCATTTGGGCGACGCATACGCTGCGGGAGTTCATCATCAAGGGCTTTGTGATGGACGACGAACGCTTGAAGCAGGGCAAGCAGGTCTTCGGCAAGGATTACTTTGATGAGCTGCTGGAGCGCATCCGGGAGATCCGGGCCAGCGAGCGGCGGTTTTACCAGAAGATCACGGATATTTACGCGCTCTCGGTGGACTACAGCCCCGACGCGCCGCTGACGAAGGAATTTTTCGCCACCGTGCAAAACAAATTGCACTGGGCGATCACGGGACAGACGGCGGCGGAACTTATCTACTCCAGCGCTGATGCGACGAAGCTCACCATGGGCCTGACGACATGGAAGCACGCGCCGCACGGCAAGATATTGAAGTCTGACGTGACGGTGGCGAAGAATTACCTGAACGAGGCGCACGTTAAGGAGTTGAACCGCATCATTTCAGCCTACCTCGATCTGGCGGAAAACCGGGCGCAGCGGGGCATCGTGATGAAAATGGCGGACTGGGTGGCCTTTTTGCACAGCTTCCTGGAGTTGTCGAACTACCCGATTCTCAAAGACAAGGGCAAGGTAAGCGCCTTGGAAGCAAAGCTGAAGGCCGAGGGCGAATACGAGGTTTTCCGCAAGCGGCAGGATGCGGAATACATCTCGGACTTCGACCGGGAGATCAAACGACTGGAAGGAAAGAAGGAATGAGCCTCAACGAATCCCACATCGAAGAAGCCGCTCTGATGTCGTTCGGCTGGCGGGCTTACGCTTCACTTTGATCGTCGGCCAAGCCCCTTCCGTTTGAAACCAACACCAAGCCGCGGATTCCGCTGGCGTAGACCAGAGTGCAGGCAGGTTCCCGTCGCCCGCCGAGGATCATTTGGAGCGGTCGCTCGACCTCAACGATCATCTTGTGACCAACCCCGCGTCCACTTCTATCGTCCGAGTGCAGGGTATTTTAAAGTGCCGATATGAAAACCCGAACCCTCCGCGTCCAAGGAAAGGGGAGTGTCTCTTTGACTTGAGCCTGGATGGGAAAAAGATTGAGGGTAGGACCGTATTTAACTTGCCCGGTATGAGATTATGCTCTCCAATAAATACAGAGCTAAATTAGCACGAAGCAGACCTAGCCCTCTTTCTCCTCGCATGACAGCACCCACAGAAATGGACTTCACGGAATTCTTCCAAGCAGCAACGCGCCGCGCCCAAGCATCCTCCGGCTTGCCGTCCTACGACTACCAGCAGCAATCAGTCCGCCGGGCAGATAAGCCCACGGTGCCTGATCGGAGGGGGTTGGAAACCTCCCGGCGTGGCAGTCCCAAGTGTGGACCTCGGGCTGGAGCCAGCAACCTTCGGTCACCGGAGCCTTATGCATTTTGCTGATCATCCTGAGAACAGAAACAAAATGCAAAGAGGCCACACGGTATTTCGCCGTGCGGAATGGCCCGGTTTTCTGGGGCGCTTTTGTTCGCGACTTCGCTTCAATGAGGTGCGACGGCATTTTTTACCCGTCGTAAAAGCAGTTCTCTCATACGCTTTTTTTAACGACTTCAAAGCACGTCCTTTCACGTAGGTATCTTCGAATAAAAGTTAACCGTAGGCCGTATCAAGCACCACGCCTTTTCAAATCGCAACCGAAACCATCCATCCATTATGAGCGAACAACTAAATCCAAAATTGTCCCTTGAACGTCTTCATCAAGCTGTCAACGGGTGTGCCGCAGCTTTCCGTTCCCGCACTCGCTTGCAACCGGCAGGCGGAGAGGGTGATAAGGTTTTTCCCCCAACCTATGCCGGGGCAGTCTATGCGAAGGAAGAACGGCAGATCAACGGGGAAAAGGTTCCTTGCGTCCTGCTTGATTCGGTCCAAGCGCAAGCTAATCGGCTGGAGGAAGCTCTGCAACGCGCGCTGGATTGCGGCATGCTGTCGGGCATTCCTGTGCTCAACGTGGATTTCACCGGTCTCGGATTACTGGATGAGGTGGGCCGAGTGAGCAGCTTGGAAGCGCCGCATCGCATTGCGGATGCCATCCTCCGCGACAGCCTGCACGACGGGCAGCCCTTTCGCAAAAGTGAGCTGGGGGAATCGCTCGACCAAGCGAGTCTGCAAAACGCAACGCCGCTCTACAAATTGTGCCCGACCGCGCTCATTTTCGGTCTGTGGGACTCGACAGGGCCGAAAGGCGGGCTCGGTGCGAAATTTCAACGGGCGCTGGTATCTGAAATTATCGGAGTGAATGCGCAGATCGGAGTGAAGACGAGCAGCAGGATTGATCCTCTTGGGATTAGGGCTGCAACGAAAGTAGTGAAGATGCCCGATGGTTCGTATCAACTAGCGGGTGAAAAGGCGAAGGATGCTGTTTCACCGTCCGATGTGAATCACAGCAATATTCCACCAGACTTTGGCCGTTACAAAGACAACGTAAATACCCCGAACCCCCTCACGGGTGAAGACATTTGTAAAAAGGGAGCCATTGCGGCAGGAGGTATCACGATGCACTACGCCGAACAAACCGTTGTCTTATCGCTCCCTGCGTTGCGAAAACTTCGCTTCCCGGTGGACGGCAAAACGACCCCCGAACGGGACGCTGCCGCGCGAACGGTTCTCGCGGCGCTTGCCCTGACTTCCGCGGCTCTTGCGGCAGAGAGCGGCTTTGATCTTCGCTCTCGCTGTTTGCTGTGGCCAACCGACGTTATGCAATGGCAACTACTGGATAAACCGGGACAAAAACCTGAAGACTTTACGCTAACTTCGAAGATGGCGATCCAACTCCTGAGCGAAGCGGTGGCCGTTGCGGAAAAACAGGGCCTTGTATGGCATAAAGAGACGGTGCGGCTCGTGCCATCGCCGAACCTTGTCGCGCTGCTCAAGCGCTCGCAGGACATCGCCGCCAAGACTCCTGGTGAATCTGCGGATCAATAACCGAAGGCATTACTATGTTCGCCTTAGGAATTGAGTTCGTCACAGGAGTTGCAGTGATGACCGATGCTGCTAATCGGGAAAGCGCAGAGTGGCCTCCTCACCCGGCTCGGGTCTTCATGGCTCTCGTAGCTGCACATTATGAATCAAAGCCGCTGCCTGAAGATGGTTTGGAAACTGAGGCAGACTGGAAGCGGGAACGAGCCGCCTTGGAGTGGCTTGAAAATCAAGGCGTGCCGACAATGAGTTGGCCAAAGGATTTCACTCGCCGAGACGTAGTGAAGGTCTATGTACCAGTGAATGATGTGGAAGTGCCAAGAAAACCGGCCACGGTGAAAGAAGCGGAGATGCGTTCCGCAATGGGCGTATTGCCTGATCGCCGCAGTCGGCAGGAACGGACATTCCCCGCTGTTCATGTTGGAAGCGATGAGCCATGCGTATACCTCAGTTGGCCAAACGCGGAGCCTTCGCCCGAGACAGCCGATGCTCTAGGCGCACTGGCAGCAAAGGTGACGCGTGTGGGGCATTCGTCATCGCTCGTGCGCGCATGGGTTGTGCCGCAGGAAAGCCTGCCTCCGGCGACTCACGCGCCTCTCGCGGAGGGGAGCAGCAGTGTGCGAGGGATACAACTCCGCGTTCCCTCGCCAGGATTTCTTCAAGAACTCGAACAGCGCTTTAATGCCGGTGAGATTGATGCTTTTTTCGAAATTACCGATGTGATCAACAGTGGCTCCACAAAAACGAAGGTGCAGGCAAAGGCTGCTTTCCAAGAACGGTTTGGCATGGCATGGAGCAATTCGACACCCCCCCCTGTTCGACGGCGCCCCTCGGCAGGAAGGACGGCTTGTTACATCCCCATTGGCGAGGCGGCAACGCCTGTTGTTCCCTCCGGATTCGATCCCGAAATACTGGTGCTCACCAAGCAGGATGGCCCTGTGCTAGGTTTGGAATCCACCACTGCGCTGACCACAGCACTAAGAGGCTTGTTGTTCCAAAATTGTGAGGGCAAGCCGGAATGGTTTACTGGTCACAGTACCTCTGGCCAGCCATCCACAGGAGCTCACATGGCGTTGGTACCGCTGGCGTATGTTGGTTCGGAATACGCCGATGGTCACATCATGGGTTTGGGACTCGTTTTTCCACAAGGCATACCGGAAAGCGAGCGGGCCGCGTGTTTGTGCGGGTTGCTTTTCAACTCCACGGGCGAGGACAACGAGCCGCGACTCCAGATGGGACGCCTTGGAACGTGGACACTCCGACGCGAAGAACGGCCCTTTCCACCGCAGACGCTTCGCCCTCACACTTGGTGTGACCCCTCCACGGTATGGGCCAGCATTACCCCGGTGGTTCTAGATCGACACCCGAAGAGCAATCCAAGGACAGAGCGCGCTTTATGGCGGGATGAAGTGGCAGCCCTCGTCGCCCAGAGTTGCGAGCGGCAAGGATTGCCCAAGCCCGAGTGTATCGATGTAGACAAAACATCCTGGCATCGCGGCGCTCCCCGTTCCAAGCCAGGGCCGAATGGGATGCCTTGGCTTCCCGGCAAAGAAGGGGCACCTCCACGCCAGCAAGTGCATGTTCTCATTCAGTTCCCTTGCGAAGTGCGAGGGCCCGTGCTTCTGGGTGCGGGGCGTTTTCGCGGCTATGGATTGTGTAAACCCCTCGGCTCTTTAACCAAATGAATCATCCAGCCCTAGGAGCTGACAGCTTTTCTGCTTTTTTCCAGGAACTTTGGGGTAAAGACCCGTTTCCCTGGCAGAAGGAATTTGCCCGCCGAATTTGTGGCGGTGAATGGCCTCGGTACGTAGCTGTCCCGACAGGAAGCGGCAAGACCGCGTGCCTTGATGCTGCAGTGTTTGCGCTCGCGGTGCAATCAGCTCTGCCGATGGAGGAACGCACCCAGGGTCGGAGGATCTTCTTTATTGTCAATCGGCGGGTGATTGTGGACGAGGCTTACCGGCGCGCAGGCGAGCTTTGCAAGAAGCTGGAACTAGCGACCCCAGATTCGATTGTTGGTCGCGTGGCAACGGCTCTGCGAACCCTCGCGAACGAACCTGGTGCCCGCCCACTTGGTTGCGCCCAACTTCGTGGCGGGATTTACCGGGATCGTTCCTGGGTGGGGTCGCTTCTGCAGCCCATGATCGTTTGTAGCACGGTGGATCAAGCAGGTTCGCGGCTGTTGTTTCGCGGGTACGGGGTGAGCGCGCAAGCGAGGCCGATTCATGCAGCCTTGGTTGCCCAAGACAGTCTCTTGATTCTTGATGAAGCACACATCAGCCTGCCGTTTGTCCAGACACTTGAATGGGTAGCACGTTACCGCGAATACCAACCCACAGGCACCGAGACAATCCGGCTTCCGTTCCAGTTCATTCAAATGACCGCCACCCCGCCCGCTGAAGTGAGCGATGCCGACAAGATTACTCTATGCCCCGAAGACCACGAGCACCCTGTATTGAAACCACGGCTCATTCGCGAGAAACTGGCACGCCTCGAAATCGAGGAGAAAGCCAAGGGAAAATCTGGATGGGAGCAGATGGCGGATCGGCTCGCAAAAGAAGCCAAGAAAATTCTTAGCAATCACAAGCCCAACTCGATTGCGATCATGGTGAATCGGGTGGCCACGGCGCGTAGCGTGGCCGATAAGCTCGAAAAGGATTATCCAGATCAGGTACAGTTGCTCATCGGACGCTTGCGCCCACTGGACCGGGAACGCGCCACTCAGAAAATTTCCGAACGCCTCAAAACAGGAGCAGCGCCTTCGGATGCCGCTCCCTGCATTGTCGTTTCAACGCAGTGTCTGGAAGTTGGCGCCGACCTGGATTTCGAAGCACTCGTCACCGAGGCTGCCAGTCTCGATGCGCTCCGGCAGCGGTTCGGGCGCCTAAACCGGGCCGGGCGCGACATCATAGCTCGTGCCGTCATTGTCCTACCGGGAGACCAGAACCTGACTCTGGACAAGCTGGACGAAAAAAATCCATGCGATCCGATTTACGGAAATGCGATTCCGCAGACCTGGCATTGGTTGCAAACTTTGGCCGAGAACAAGGTTGTGGATTTTGGCATCAACAAGATGACGGCTGCGGTGGAGACTTTTCGCTCGACAACCCCGGAAGCGCTCTCCGCGATGCTTTCCCCAACAACAAACGCGCCGGTATTGTTGCCCGCTTATCTCGACTGCTGGGTGCAAACGAATCCCTCGCCTGCCGCTGATCCAGATGTGGGGCTTTTCCTAAACGGACCGCAACGCGATCTGGCAGAAGTTCAGGTATGCTGGCGGGCCGATCTGCCTGAAGAATACAGCAACGAGGGGTGGACCGACATTCTAAGCCTCTGTCCCCCCACCACTGCGGAATGCCTGCCGGTTCCATTGCATGTTTTCCGCTCGTGGATGGATGCGCCGGACGAGTTTAAGGATTTTTCCGGCGATGTCGCCGAAACCCCGAAGAGTGCGGAAAAAGGACAGAAGAGAGGAAGCCAAGGCATCGAGGCGCTCGTCTGGCGTGGCCCTAGGGAAAGCGTGGAAATCAGTGATATTCGGCCAAGTGATACGATCGTCCTTCGTGCCCAAAGTGGCGGCTGGAAGGCGCTGGGAAATATACCCTCTGCGCCAGTCGATCCGCAGGATGCGCCCGAGGTAAAGCTCGCGTGGCGCGAACTGCAATTGCTGGACGGCGGCGAACAGGGCTCGGCAAAAGTGCGTCGCCGCGCGGTGCTACGAATCCATCCCGCGCTGTGGCCAGAGGATGAAAAGGGAACCGCCGCCACAGAATTGGCAGCGATGGCGCGCGACTCGGAAGGCAACTGGTCACAACAGGCAATCCAAGAACTGCTCGTTCGGCTGTTGAATGACGAAAATCCAGGGATAAAACTCGAAGAACACCAGAAATTGATCGTTAAGCATTTAGCAGGACTTGACCCCAGAGAACTTTCCGTCACTCCATATCCAGATAATGCGGGAATGGTGATAAGCTCTCATACCCTCTTGTCCCTTCCGGGGAATGATGACTCAGATAACGGCGACATGGAGCCCGAGGCGCTCTTGGAAACCAGAGAGGCGCAGACGTTATGTGCCCACACTAAAAGCGTCCTGGAGCATGTGGAGGACACACTATCCCGCCTGCCGCTTTCGCAATGGCAGGAGGCACTCCTTGCAGCGGCGGAACTGCACGATTGGGGTAAGGCGGATCCACGCTTCCAAGCGCTGCTGCGCAACACTTCGCCTTTCGCCGCTATGGCAAGCGGTGTTGTTCTCGCTAAATCGGGCACCATTCCTTCGTCTGCCGCCGCACGCCACGCTGCCATCCAACGGGCGAAAATGCCGCAGGGATTTCGGCATGAAATGCTCTCCGTTCAAATGGCAGAAAGCGAAACCGGCATTCCCTCACTTCCCTCCCTGCCGCTGCACCGGGCGTTGGCGCTACACCTGATCGCCACACACCATGGCTACGGACGCCCATTTGCTCCCGTTGTGAATGACAAAACTCCACCAGATGTGAGCCTCCCGATTCAGGACAAAACCGTGGCCCTGACCAGTGCAGAGCGGATTGAACATCCCGCCCATGCATTGGATTCCGGTATCGCAGAACGTTTCTGGCAGCTCACGCGCCACCATGGCTGGTGGGGCATCGCTCTTTTGGAAACCGTGCTTCGGCTTGCGGATCAAAAGGCAAGTGCCAACTCTAAATCATAATGAAAGTTATTCGACTAACTGGCCTAAGGGCGGAATCACTTTTGGGGTTTCTTGCAGCATTGGGCACTCTACGCCTAATCACGATTACAACACCGACGGCAAAACTTGCGTGGGCCGATTCGGGCGGTGGATGGACTGCCGAGATTTATGTTCCGTTCGGTAAGTTTTCAGATTCGAATGATATAGCCAAGGCAGTCTTTGACGAATTGATGAATCTAAAGATGAATCATCCTATTCTCCAATGGGAACGGTTCCTAACGAAATCATTCACAAATGAACACGATTTTTATTACTCAACCGCCCTCACCAGCTTGACGAACTCGTCTCTAACACCAACGGACTTCACGCCTGTATTTTCTGCTCAGATTCCTGTTCAGCAAGGGGATTCTTTTGAACATTTCGATCATCCATTCCGTGCTGCCCGAAAAGATTACTACCTTGGGAACCTCAAGAGCGTTTTGGAAAAAACGCAGCTTAGTCACATTATTCGGACCATTGTACGACCATGGGACTATCAGGACGCAATGGCCAATCAATCGTTGAGGCTTGATCACGGCGATGATCGCCGACATGCATATCAATGGCATGCACCCACTGAAGATCCGTCGCGCCAGAAAAACGGGTGTATGCTCGGCGCTAATCGATTAGCTATCGAAGCATTCCCCCTGTTTCCATGCATCCCAACTCAATCCGGTCCTACTGCCGTAGGATTTACCTGTGATTCAAAAACTCTCACATCAATAAATTGGCCCATTTGGAAATCGCCGTCCTCACTGCCTGTCATCGCCAGTTTGCTCAATTTGGCAGTCATTCATCAGCAAAAACCAAACACCTCCATTTTGAGTTTAATGGGAATTGTAACGGTGCTGCGAAGTCGTCGACTGCCCATTGAAAAGAACAAAGTCTTTCTGCCACCCGAGACGATGGGTGGTTAATCTTGCCGCGTCCGGGGGCTCTGCTTGGGCCGATGCTGGCCTGATGGAATCGCCCGATACTCCCTCTGAATCCACAAGCGTCCAGGCAGATCACAGGAACCCAACACCGAACCAACCCGCGCCTTCGCCCGAACCGCTTCCGGCGCGGTTGCTCAATGAGTTCGTTTATTGCCCTCGCCTCTTCTACTACGAACACGTGGAAGGGGTTTTTGTGGAGAACGCCGACACGTTGCGCGGCGCAGCGATCCACCGAAAAGTGGACGGCGGTTCGGGGGCTATGGCCGCTCCGGTTGGCGATCAGGCAAAAGACGAGGAGACGCCAGCAAAGAAAAAGGAAAAAACACCAACAGAGCTGAAGCCGGATTGCGAAACGATCCATTCGCGCTCGGCGATGCTCGGCTCGGAGCGGCTGGGAGTGATTGCGAAGCTCGATTTGGTGGAGATGCGCCCCGCTCCGACCAATGGAGCCGATCCCGATCTCTTTTCGGTGGAGGAGGTATGCCCCGTGGATTACAAGGCGGGTTCGCCCCGCGAGGGAGAAAACGGGATTGAACTTTGGGACACGGATAGGATGCAGCTTGGTTTGCAGGTGCTTGTCCTGCGTGACAACGGCTACCGTTGCGAACGCGGAATCATCTACTACCGGGGCACCAAACAACGCGTGCCGCTGGAGATGACGCAGGAGTTGGAACAATGGATTATCGCGCAAATCGCCGCCGCGCGGCAGACCGCCTGCGGCCCCATTCCCGCGCCGCTTGCCGTATCCCCCAAATGCGTGCGCTGTTCGCTGAACTGTGTTTGCCTGCCGGATGAGACGCGCCTGCTCGCTGAGGCTGCGGGATCGGAGCCTCATCCCGGCGCGCATTCTCCCAAGTCCCCAGCCCTGAACCCATCAGCGCCGTTGCCCCGGCGCTTGATGGCTGCCCGCGACGACAAACGCGTCCTGCACCTCAACACCCCTGGGTTGCGTATCGGCTGCACTGAGGAACTTCTCGTGGTCAAGGAGTCCGACAAAATCCTGGAAAAAGTCCGCGCCGGGGATGTGTCGCATGTCGCCTTATTGGGTAATATCCAAATTTCGACGCAAGCGATCCAGATGCTTTGCGAAAAGGAAATTCCCATCAGCTATTTTTCCATGGGCGGCTGGTTCTACGGCATCACCCGCGGGCACGAACTCAAAAATGTTTTCACGCGGATGGAGCAATTCCGCCGAAACAGCGATCCGGTAGTGTGCCTGGAGCTGGCCCGCCGGTTTGTTCACGGCAAAATCCGCAACCACCGCACGCTGCTGATGCGCAACCACATCGAGGCTCCCGCGCCGGTGCTTGCCAAGCTCAAAACCCTGGCTGATTCGGCACTCGAAGCGGAATCCCTCGAATCGCTTCTGGGTACCGAAGGCGCGGCGGCCAGCTTTTACTTTGGCCAGTTTGCCGGGATGCTGAAAGCGGATGACAATCCCGCCTCCGATAGCTCTGCGCAAACAGCCTCCCTGTGCTTCAACTTTTCGGGAAGAAATCGGCGGCCCCCCACCGATCCCGTCAACGCCATGCTTTCCCTGGCTTACAGCCTCCTTGCGAAAGACTGCACCCTCGCCGCGCTTTCCGTGGGGCTGGATCCGTATGTTGGGTTCTATCATCAGCCGCGGTTTGGGCGACCGGCTCTGGCGCTGGATGTGATGGAGGAGTTCAGACCGCTGATTGCCGAATCGGTCGTCATCACGGCCATTAACAATCGGCAGATATTGCCCTCACACTTCGTGCAAGCAGGCCAGGCGGTGAACTTGAGCCCGCCTGGGCGGAAATTATTTTTCCAAGTCTATGAGCAGCGTATGGGGGCGCTCATTACGCATCCCATATTTGAATACAAAGTGAGTTACCGCCGGGTGTTGGATCTGCAATTCCGGCTGCTGGCGCGGTATCTTACGGGCGAGATTCCAGCCTATGTTCCATTTGTTACCCGGTAAGCACTCCGCCCTAATAGACAATATCGGCAATGAGAAACACCTATCTGGTTTGCTACGACATCGCCGATGAGAAACGGCTGCGCAGGGTATTCAAAATCTGCCGCAACTACGGCAATCATTTGCAATACTCGATCTTTGAGTGCGATTTGACGCCCTCGGAAAAGATTGCGTTGGAATGTGAGCTGGGCGAAGTCATCAATGCAAACGAGGATCAGACGCTTTTTGTCTCGTTGGGGCCATCGGAAGGAAGAGGCGACCGGGTGATTACATCCATTGGATTGCCTTACGCACGTTTCGACTCGCCCTGCTACGTGGTTTGAGTTAAGCCTTTCCTGCCGCGCAGGAGGGATGAAGGACCGGCGCCGTGCGTGCTCTCGCAGGGAGTCGCTGGTCTTTGACAACCATCAATATACTGGGCATATTGTGCCGAGGCGCTGGAGTTTCGAATATGCGCAAGGCAAGCATACCCAACGCGAGCGGGAAGGTGAGGAGCAGTGGAAAGGACGCCGCTCGCATGTTGCCGCGCAAGGAGTTGCAACGAAAACCAGTGGTTTGGCAGGCGGGAGGAGGTTCTGTGCAAACAGCCGCTTGCAAAATGCCGTTTGGAATGCTGAAATTGAAGCAGTTGAGAGAAGACACTATCCGCGGGTTCACACCCGCGGCCCCATTGAAGCAAGATCGTCAACAGTGGGAATGACCACACGCAAGATCTATCCGCGGGTTCACACCCGCGGCCCCATTGAAGCTGCCAGCGTGCCAGGTGAACAGGTTTCGCCGCCCATCTATCCGCGGGTTCACACCCGCGGCCCCATTGAAGCTGAGGATCTGGGTAACTTGGACCGGGATGCCTTGATCCTATCCGCGGGTTCACACCCGCGGCCCCATTGAAGCGTCAAGGAGGGCATTTACGAGGTGCGTGAGTGGTTCTATCCGCGGGTTCACACCCGCGGCCCCATTGAAGCACCCCGTACCTGGTGCGTCCAACCATTGGATTTCGCAGCTATCCGCGGGTTCACACCCGCGGCCCCATTGAAGCGTGGCAGCAAATGGGCGGTTGGATACGGAGCTTGCCTATCCGCGGGTTCACACCCGCGGCCCCATTGAAGCTGTTCAACGGTCATTGGCGTGTGCATGGTTAGATCCTCTATCCGCGGGTTCACACCCGCGGCCCCATTGAAGCCTCCAGGAGAAGCTTTGTGAGGGCTGCATTCATGCGACTATCCGCGGGTTCACACCCGCGGCCCCATTGAAGCAAGACTGTTTCTGGGAAGTTGTCCGCAGACAGTAGCTATCCGCGGGTTCACACCCGCGGCCCCATTGAAGCAATGAGAATAAACCCACCCAAACGCCTCTAAAATGTCTATCCGCGGGTTCACACCCGCGGCCCCATTGAAGCTTGGCCTGGACCAAGTAACCCGCGCTCTCGATGGAATCTATCCGCGGGTTCACACCCGCGGCCCCATTGAAGCGTAGCGGGTTTCCACAGCGCGGGCATTTTTCGGCCTCTATCCGCGGGTTCACACCCGCGGCCCCATTGAAGCTTTTCTATCGTCATTGCAGCCTGCGATAATTCTTCCTATCCGCGGGTTCACACCCGCGGCCCCATTGAAGCAGTTATGAATACCGGCAGTCGATGGCGACGGACTGGACTATCCGCGGGTTCACACCCGCGGCCCCATTGAAGCGACCACCTTCAAACATGTATCTTCCATGACGCGGGGGACTATCCGCGGGTTCACACCCGCGGCCCCATTGAAGCGTTTTCCTCCGGGGATCGAACCCGGAGAGGGTGGGGCTATCCGCGGGTTCACACCCGCGGCCCCATTGAAGCGTGCAACACCGCATGATCGTGCACAACAATCCGAATCTATCCGCGGGTTCACACCCGCGGCCCCATTGAAGCTTTTCCCTCTCCAGTTCTTTTTACGGGGACAAGTTTTCTATCCGCGGGTTCACACCCGCGGCCCCATTGAAGCTTCGATTACCTGTAATGGAGACAAGCGCTACGTCTGAGCTATCCGCGGGTTCACACCCGCGGCCCCATTGAAGCTCCGTCGAACCGGACAAGCTCCTCCGAACCCTCAAACTATCCGCGGGTTCACACCCGCGGCCCCATTGAAGCGTGAGAATATCGTTCCCCGCCGGGTCGTGATGGTAGCTATCCGCGGGTTCACACCCGCGGCCCCATTGAAGCCGCTTCGGAGCCATCGCCCCCGTCCGCAAAAACAACTATCCGCGGGTTCACACCCGCGGCCCCATTGAAGCCTTTCACGGCTGCCGCACAGTATTCTTCCCATTCCGCTATCCGCGGGTTCACACCCGCGGCCCCATTGAAGCCCGTCTTTGCCGGTTCGGTGCGTGGGCGTCGGTGCTCTATCCGCGGGTTCACACCCGCGGCCCCATTGAAGCGTTCCACAAAGCAACGAGGCGCGCGGCGTCCGCGTCCTATCCGCGGGTTCACACCCGCGGCCCCATTGAAGCGGATCAGCGGCGTGAAACTAGATTTGAGTTGGCGCACCTATCCGCGGGTTCACACCCGCGGCCCCATTGAAGCCTCTACGGGAAGCTCCGGCTTCCTTTTGCAAAAATCTATCCGCGGGTTCACACCCGCGGCCCCATTGAAGCGAGTTGGACGAGTTGGTCCCCCTCATCGCTCACGCCTATCCGCGGGTTCACACCCGCGGCCCCATTGAAGCTCCGTGAAAAGCGACACGTACAGCGGCGGCGATGCCATCTATCCGCGGGTTCACACCCGCGGCCCCATTGAAGCCCAACAAACAGCATGGACGCATCACGATTCCAACTGGCTATCCGCGGGTTCACACCCGCGGCCCCATTGAAGCAGAACGAGCAGCGCGCCGAACGCCAGCGCGCCGCTATCCGCGGGTTCACACCCGCGGCCCCATTGAAGCCTCGTGATCGACGAGGTGCATGAGATGAGCGGCCACTATCCGCGGGTTCACACCCGCGGCCCCATTGAAGCTTTTTGCGCCGAAGCAAAAAGGACGGCAGACGAAGGCCTATCCGCGGGTTCACACCCGCGGCCCCATTGAAGCCCGAAGCTCACGACCGTGGGCGGCTCCCTCTACGCCCTATCCGCGGGTTCACACCCGCGGCCCCATTGAAGCAAGCAAGGCCGAAAAATGCCCGCGCTGCGGAAACCCCTATCCGCGGGTTCACACCCGCGGCCCCATTGAAGCCCGAAGCTGACGACCGTTGGCGGCTCCCTATACGCCCTATCCGCGGGTTCACACCCGCGGCCCCATTGAAGCACTATATCCAGCAAACAAACTTCGCAACCAATGCGGGCTATCCGCGGGTTCACACCCGCGGCCCCATTGAAGCATTTCTGCGCGGCTGGGCTTTTTGACGCTTCCGGTATCTATCCGCGGGTTCACACCCGCGGCCCCATTGAAGCACATCCCTCGCGCGCGCGAAGAATTATCGCAGGCTGCTATCCGCGGGTTCACACCCGCGGCCCCATTGAAGCAGTTCATCGAGGGGCTCGATCACCTCAATGCCGCTGCTATCCGCGGGTTCACACCCGCGGCCCCATTGAAGCGATGAGGGAGATTTGGAGTCCTACGCCAGCGTGGGCTATCCGCGGGTTCACACCCGCGGCCCCATTGAAGCTCTCCGTAATTTTCTCCATCTAACGAGATGCCCCATCTATCCGCGGGTTCACACCCGCGGCCCCATTGAAGCAGCTTATCTTGTGGCAGGGCGACAAACCAAACCCTCTATCCGCGGGTTCACACCCGCGGCCCCATTGAAGCTGTTTTTCATGGCAACTCCTATACGATCCAGGGTTATCTATCCGCGGGTTCACACCCGCGGCCCCATTGAAGCATTTTGGTTACCGGCTGGAGTCTGCGCCGTCTCCACTATCCGCGGGTTCACACCCGCGGCCCCATTGAAGCAATGCCGCTGCCAATGACCTGTTTTGCGGTCTTGTTCTATCCGCGGGTTCACACCCGCGGCCCCATTGAAGCTGTTGTTCCTCGGTGGATCCGCGCACGTAGCCGACGACTATCCGCGGGTTCACACCCGCGGCCCCATTGAAGCCCACCAATGGGCTTACAGGTGGCTTGCCCGCCCCCGGCTATCCGCGGGTTCACACCCGCGGCCCCATTGAAGCCTTTTGCCCTGTTGCCCGATCGTCCCGCCGGATCATCTATCCGCGGGTTCACACCCGCGGCCCCATTGAAGCCGGGGGGGCTCTCACCGTCCCGCATTGGTCTTACGCTATCCGCGGGTTCACACCCGCGGCCCCATTGAAGCTACGAGTTTCTCCCAGGCTCCAACGACATCATCGCGTCTATCCGCGGGTTCACACCCGCGGCCCCATTGAAGCTCCACGAACGCGAAACGGGGTCGAACTTCGCCAATGACTATCCGCGGGTTCACACCCGCGGCCCCATTGAAGCGAAATAGGCGGCTTTTCGGCTTTTCAGGCTGCGGATGCTATCCGCGGGTTCACACCCGCGGCCCCATTGAAGCTTGACAGTCTGACACGGGCGCATTGCGTAATACTCGCTATCCGCGGGTTCACACCCGCGGCCCCATTGAAGCTTTGTGTCTTCATGTGGTGTTGTGTTTTTGCTTGCTACTATCCGCGGGTTCACACCCGCGGCCCCATTGAAGCGTCGAGGACGACCTGGCGGCCAATGGTCGGCCAGTTCTATCCGCGGGTTCACACCCGCGGCCCCATTGAAGCATGGCGAGCGGGTTTCGTGAGACGGCGCGGGTTATACTATCCGCGGGTTCACACCCGCGGCCCCATTGAAGCTTGCCAGCGGGTTTTGTCGCTCATGCGGTTGATGAACTATCCGCGGGTTCACACCCGCGGCCCCATTGAAGCCGCAAGGGATTTTTCTCGATTTGTCTGCCGATGACATCTATCCGCGGGTTCACACCCGCGGCCCCATTGAAGCTCGTGTAGCGCGTCGGCCAGGGGCCATGGCGCGGACTATCCGCGGGTTCACACCCGCGGCCCCATTGAAGCGATTCATCGTGTCCATGTTGGAATGAACTCTCACACCTATCCGCGGGTTCACACCCGCGGCCCCATTGAAGCAATCCCCGGCTTCAAACATCATGCAAACTTCTGACCTTCTATCCGCGGGTTCACACCCGCGGCCCCATTGAAGCCGATGGGAGAACGTCAGATTTTGCGATTCAACCGGGCTATCCGCGGGTTCACACCCGCGGCCCCATTGAAGCGGTATTATTGCGTGAACGACCTTTCAACAACCGCTTCTATCCGCGGGTTCACACCCGCGGCCCCATTGAAGCGCCGCCGCGATCAACGATGACCCCGCAGCCTACAACCTATCCGCGGGTTCACACCCGCGGCCCCATTGAAGCTCGATCACATAATAGACAGGGATGCCGAGAGCCTTCTATCCGCGGGTTCACACCCGCGGCCCCATTGAAGCCGTTGTATTTGCCATCCTCGGAGACACTGACCTTGAGCTATCCGCGGGTTCACACCCGCGGCCCCATTGAAGCGTTGATTGATTAAGCTGCTAACGCGAGCAGCGGTTCCACTATCCGCGGGTTCACACCCGCGGCCCCATTGAAGCTTAGACCCAGCCGCCGTAAGAGTCTTATTTTGAAACTATCCGCGGGTTCACACCCGCGGCCCCATTGAAGCTATTTTCCCTCGCCGTTTCCTGCGCATGCGCAGATGCTATCCGCGGGTTCACACCCGCGGCCCCATTGAAGCTTCATCGTGTTTTTCGGACTGGCACGTAATGCCCGTCTATCCGCGGGTTCACACCCGCGGCCCCATTGAAGCCTACCGCCCTCGATAAACCAGACGCGGCCAGGTGCCTATCCGCGGGTTCACACCCGCGGCCCCATTGAAGCGCGAGTTAAAAAACTGTGGAACAATTTAATTGGCACCTATCCGCGGGTTCACACCCGCGGCCCCATTGAAGCTCTCCGTCGCCGACCAAGGAACTACCGTCTCGCGTTCTATCCGCGGGTTCACACCCGCGGCCCCATTGAAGCACCAGCATACATAGGCATCCCCACCACGTCGCAGGCATCTATCCGCGGGTTCACACCCGCGGCCCCATTGAAGCCCAGAGGGCGCGGCGCGTTTCGTCGCTGGTTTCCTGCTATCCGCGGGTTCACACCCGCGGCCCCATTGAAGCGCAGCAACGCTGCCACGAGGCCGAAGCCGCTCAAAGCGCTATCCGCGGGTTCACACCCGCGGCCCCATTGAAGCGCGGCTGCTTCGTTCCCGGTCACCTCGCCAACTTCTATCCGCGGGTTCACACCCGCGGCCCCATTGAAGCGTTCCGTCGCTGTTCGTCATTTCGATCAACATGCCTTCTATCCGCGGGTTCACACCCGCGGCCCCATTGAAGCCGAGATTTTCGAGAACCACCTCTGCAAGCGACTACGGCTATCCGCGGGTTCACACCCGCGGCCCCATTGAAGCTCATCGAAGAAACAAAAGGCCATTACGGGCACGAAGCTATCCGCGGGTTCACACCCGCGGCCCCATTGAAGCGGAGAGGGGAGTTGGGCTTCATGGTGCGTGATCTTACTATCCGCGGGTTCACACCCGCGGCCCCATTGAAGCGCTCCTCCTCGATTTGCGCCTTGATTTCATTCGTTTGCTATCCGCGGGTTCACACCCGCGGCCCCATTGAAGCCGGGAAATACCAGGAAGGCTCTTTCAACAGCATGGAGCTATCCGCGGGTTCACACCCGCGGCCCCATTGAAGCGCTCCTCCTCGATTTGCGCCTTGATTTCATTCGTTTGCTATCCGCGGGTTCACACCCGCGGCCCCATTGAAGCCGGGAAATACCAGGAAGGCTCTTTCAACAGCATGGAGCTATCCGCGGGTTCACACCCGCGGCCCCATTGAAGCGAGTTGATCCTCTTCCGGCGCTTCTGGCATCGGCTCACTATCCGCGGGTTCACACCCGCGGCCCCATTGAAGCGGATTCTTTAATCGCATCCTTGAGCACCTTCAGCGTGCTATCCGCGGGTTCACACCCGCGGCCCCATTGAAGCGGCAGACGGAACCCGCGAGCACCTCGCCGACCGCTGCTATCCGCGGGTTCACACCCGCGGCCCCATTGAAGCCTGGCTGTCGGGGATGGAATTGAGGAACTCAAGAGCGCTATCCGCGGGTTCACACCCGCGGCCCCATTGAAGCAGAAAATCGCCGCCGAAATTGACGGAGTAGGTCTGAGCTATCCGCGGGTTCACACCCGCGGCCCCATTGAAGCTACGATTCCTCGCCGGATTGTCTCCGGTGATACTGTCTATCCGCGGGTTCACACCCGCGGCCCCATTGAAGCGTCGAAAAGGTCGTCTGGGTCGCGGTTGGTACGCTCCTATCCGCGGGTTCACACCCGCGGCCCCATTGAAGCGACATGGGCCGGATGGGCCATGCTCTCGGGTTGTCTATCCGCGGGTTCACACCCGCGGCCCCATTGAAGCTACTTCGGCAGTCACCGCCTAACGGCTACGACCCCAACTATCCGCGGGTTCACACCCGCGGCCCCATTGAAGCTCTCCGACTAACGCCGTTTCCGTTCAGGAAGGATTTCTATCCGCGGGTTCACACCCGCGGCCCCATTGAAGCCATTCCTGAATGCTGCGCTGGATTTCCTCCGGGCCTATCCGCGGGTTCACACCCGCGGCCCCATTGAAGCTCTTCAAGCTCCTTGATCTTCTGCTCCAGCGGAGCCGCTATCCGCGGGTTCACACCCGCGGCCCCATTGAAGCAGCGATGGCGCGGCTTGCTTGCTCGCCGTTGCCCCGTCTATCCGCGGGTTCACACCCGCGGCCCCATTGAAGCGCGATGAGTCGAAAGAAGGCCTACGTCGCGCGCTTGCTATCCGCGGGTTCACACCCGCGGCCCCATTGAAGCGAGGCTGGCAAAAAGCCGGAGGAATACCGCCCGCTCGCTATCCGCGGGTTCACACCCGCGGCCCCATTGAAGCTCATCGAAGAAACAAAAGGCCATTACGGGCACGAAGCTATCCGCGGGTTCACACCCGCGGCCCCATTGAAGCACAACTGAGCCGGAAGAAGAGCCGGAGGAACGCCCTGCTATCCGCGGGTTCACACCCGCGGCCCCATTGAAGCACCGCCGAGACATGCTGACGTTTCTCAATAATTTCTCCTATCCGCGGGTTCACACCCGCGGCCCCATTGAAGCTGAATGGCGTCCAACTCGAAGTTGTCTCTCCTTCTCCTATCCGCGGGTTCACACCCGCGGCCCCATTGAAGCGTTCCGTCGCTGTTCGTCATTTCGATCAACATGCCTTCTATCCGCGGGTTCACACCCGCGGCCC
>SESA01000732.1_pt1 | contig 19681 bp, 18 predicted proteins | sample 3171451 | NCBI WGS metagenome assembly SESA01 (sample SAMN06051862, study PRJNA518727) | freshwater metagenome | biome: subpolar coniferous forest; feature: holomictic lake; material: water; isolation source: holomictic Lake 227, 8 m depth | place: Canada: near Kenora, Ontario | collected...
CCTTGATCTTGATATTGCGATAGGAGACATTATCCACGTGATCCTGTAACAGGATGTGTCCGCTCTCAGCCTCACCCCAATTCGGGATCTTGCTAAACTTACTCTGCGAGACAGCTGCACGGAATTCCGGGCTGCCTCGTTCGAACGACAGAACCTTTTCACCATTCAGCCAATGTTCGACGCTTCTTCCCTTGCAGACCAGCATGGCGCTGTTCCAGCTACCCAATGGATTCAACTTGGCATTCGGAGCAGGAAATACATCATAGAGTGAAGCTACTTTACGCGATCCATTCTTTCCCTTTTCAGCATCAGGATGAGCAGGGTCCAAGACTTGAAACTCAGGAGCCGTACCCCCATTCAACTTTGGATTATAAAAATACTTGATGCCACTGTTGGCGGCCTTCGTCAACCTGAACTCCGCCTTCAATACAAAATTCGAATAGACTTGCTCGGTGATAATATCTCCGCCGCCGCCTTTGAGAAGGACCGATAAGACACCATCCTTCATTTCCCAGCCTTTTACAGGAAACGTCTCGGATTTAGCGCTCTTCCATCCCTTTGAGGTTGATCCATCCCAAAGCATTTGAAATCCGTCTACCTTTTCTGCATCCGTCAACTGATTTTCAGTGGCGTGAACAGCGACCATTAAACAAGACAAACTAAACATTAAAACAAGCTTTTTCATGTGTATTTCTCCCAAAAGGGTTGTGAAAAAAAGAGCCTTACGTCGTTGAGTGCTCAGCCTTCGTGACTTCCATGGCGGCAATGCCGGAAGCGATTTCAGTAGTCAAATTATTTGCAGCGGCCGCCGCTGCTGCGACAAGCGCATGATAGACGGCTCGATACGATGACGAACCATGCGAAATGATTACGGCACCCGGGACACCCAACAAGGGCGCGCCCCCGTAAATTTCGGGATCCATGTGACGCTTGACACTTTGCAATGCACCGCGCAACAGTAATGCGCCGAACATGCGGACGGGATCCATGACAAATTCCTTTTTCATCAGGAACCCAAGTGCATGCGCCACACTTTCGGCTGTCTTAAGGACTACGTTACCCACGAATCCGTCACACACAGCCACATCGGTCTCACCCAAAAACAAGTCATGGCCTTCAATATTGCCACGGAACTTAAAATTCTGTTTTTGAAACAAGGGGAATGCCTTCTTCGTCACTTCATTCCCTTTTCCGTCCTCCGTGCCAATGCTCAGCAATCCAACAACTGGATCGACTTGTTTCAAAACTGCCTTCGAGTAAGCTACGCCCATCACCGCAAATTGAGCCAGCCAATCCTCAGAGCAATCCATGTTCGCACCGGCATCCAGCAAGAGTGTCGGACGATCCCGCCGCCGGGTCGGAAGCGCGGCTGCAATCGCAGGTCGTATCACACCTGGGATACGACCCAGCGCAAAGACTGCGGCTGCGGACACGGCTCCCGAGTTACCTGCAGAGACCATTGCATCGGCCTCTTTTTTCTTAATCAAATCCATGCAGACATTGATCGAACACAGCTTCTTCCTCCGCACCGCAGAGGCCGGGGACTCATCCATGTTGATATTTTCAGGCGCGTGTATAATGTCGAGGCGAGCTAAATTCGCCCGGGGATATTTAGCAAGCTCAGCCCGTATCGCTTTCTCATCGCCGACCAGCAAAATACGTGAAATTGTACCGTGGGGCTTTGAGGCTGCCTCAACAGCTCCATGCACAATCTCGCATGGCGCATGATCACCGCCCATTGCATCCAAAGCAATCCGCATGGTAACTCCCCCTATAAACACTCATAAAGAATTAAGAACACATCGGGTTCTTAATTCTTAACTCAAGCATAACAATCGTATGATTTCGAAACTTAATTAAGCCTCGATCGTCAGCACTTTACGTCCATTATACATGCCGCAGGACTTGCAAACACGGTGTGTCTGCTGGGATGCGCCACAATTCGGGCATGCCTGCACTTGTGCCAGCTCAGCCTTGATGTGTCCCTTGCGCTGACGGATTCTCATTTTCGACTTTTTCCTCTTTGGTACGGCCATTTCTCATTTCTCCTTGTTCTGCACTGCAACTGTGCCCTGCACAGTTAAAATCATCGTTCATTCTCTTACGGCAACCCAGACTAACTCAGTCCATCCAACGCACCCCATCGGGTATCACGCCCTGCCTCATGACAGGTACATTCCCCCTCCTTGAGTTTTTTTCCACAGGTCATACACAGCCCTTTGCACGTAACGCTACAAACCGGATAACCGGGAAGGGCGAATATAATAGCTTCTCTGACCTCTTGGGTCAAGTCTAGGAAGTCAGTTGTATCAGAAATTTCTATAGACGTTACAAAATCATCAATCTTGACGATCGACTTAAAATCGATTGCACACCGTACACAGATGCAATTCAGGGCCAAACTTAGCTTCCCTCTGACCAGCAACTCTGTGCCAAGAGCCTGAACAAACAAATCATAGACCAGTCCTCCGTCTGGCGCGAAGACTTCACTGGCACCTAAGTCAAGAGTCTCGACAGGCAGTTCTCCCTGGTATCGTTCGCCCTCCTCGTCGATGCGGGCAACATCAACGATCAAATGCGCCTGTGTTTCCAACGGCACCTCCTGCTCGGAGCTGATGCTCTGAGTGCTTCTTTACATACTTTTCAACATAGTCATGAACAACTGCCGACACGAACGGACGCGTATCACCGCCATATCGAGCAATCTCGCGGATCGTACTCGCGGTGACATAGCTATAGTTCTCGTTCGGCATCATGAAGAGCGTCTCAACCTCTGGCGCCAGTTTACGGTTGGTCAGAGCCATTTGAAACTCGTATTCAAAATCGGAGTAGACACGTAACCCCCGCACCACCACACCAATCTTATGCGTACGGCAGTAGTCCACCAAGAGGCAATCGAGCCGGTCCACTTCAACATTTTTTAATCCGGAGGCCACCACGCTTTCGCGTATCATCGACATGCGTGACTCAATGTCAAACATGCCGGTTGCCTTAATTGAAACACCTGCGACTACAACAATCACCTTGTCAAACAGGGTCGCGCTCCGCTCAATTAAGTCAAAATGCCCCAAGGTTAAGGGGTCAAACGTTCCTGGATAAACAGCTATTCTATACATAATGTCAGATCATCCTTTCTATACAACACCACACGCGTATGGCCGTAGGTGCGATCACGCAAAATGGTCCATCCCTGCACGATTTCTGCGTCTTGTCTGGCTGCCATTTCGGCAACGAAAAAACCCCGCTTAGCAATAACCTGCTGTTCCGCCAATGCCGTCATCAACTCCAAAAAGCCATGTTCGCGCGCCAGCTCATAAGGAGGATCGGCATAGATGACATCAAACGCTCGGTTGCGTCCAGGGCCTTTAACCCATCGCATCACATCCGAACAGATCACTTCGCCCTGATCAGCACCCAGCACGCCTAAATTTTCTTTCAAGACGGTGACATGGCGCATCTCCTTCTCAACCCATGTTGCTCGGAGGGCTCCTCGGCTGAGCGCTTCCAATCCGACTGCTCCAGATCCTGCATAAAGGTCTAAAAAGGTCGAGTCAGCGGTGACGTTCATGAGCATGGAGAAAATCGCCTCACGAACACGATCCTGCGTTGGCCTGACCGCATCCCCGAGGGGCGCCTTCAACTTGCGTCCACACCACATTCCTCCTGATATCCGCATAAGGTGAACTAGTATACCCGACTCTTGCCTGAAAAGGCAAGAGCAGGCTTATTGCACTTTAATTTCGACGGACTTCACATAGCCCTCATCTTCGTGCATACCGCCAGAATAACCTGCCGGAAGAGGGATCTTAAACCCACGATAATGATTGCCTTCGTCTTTGCGGGATTCAATGCGCAAAATATAGGTGCCATCGAGCAGATCACGGGTACCCATCTGTACAGGAATGCTAACCGTGGCTTTCTTGTTCCAGCGGATCGTGGCCCCTGTCACGGCATCAATGTCAGCCACCTTTTCCTTCGGGCGGGATTTGAACGCCCAACCGAGCAAATCTTTGTGGTATTTTTTACTCTGAGAGAACATGCGCACCGTTCGAATGAATTCATTCGTATTATTTTCAAGCCAAAGCACGACCATGGGATCATCGCCCGTTCCCTTTCGAACCGAAAGCGTGATCTCCAATGTTTTATTGGTGCCTTCGGCAACCAGTTTGTTGAATAGTGGCAATGCCGTCATCAGAACTGCCATCAGGAGCATTTTTCGGGGGTCTCTCATGTAGTTTCCTTAAATTAGCGATTAATGATCATGACCATGGCGAGCGCAAACGATATCCCTATTAAAATGAATGCTGTGTTTCGAATGACCGGATTACGCGATTGTGCGCCCATCAAAATACCCGTCAGTGAAGCAATGATCATAAACAAGCTGGCAAGGTCAACCAGTATCCGTTGTATCGGACTACTCTTATGCCCCCGATGTAATTGAACCAATGCGGCAGCCCAGTGATTTTTTGACTGACGACTCTCGTAGCGTTTCAATGTCTTATCCACGTTGACATCTGTATTCGCCCAGACAGATTCGACTGTGAACTGAAGATGTTTGGTATCTTCTTCAACAGAACCTACATCCAGTTTTCCAGGATATTTGCGCGCCAATTTTTGCGCCAGTTGCAACGCGGGCTGAATGGCTAGATCCTCCGAAAGCGGATGGCTTTCCAACACCGTACAGCTCTGATCCTTCACATTCACCTCTGAATTAAACAAAGACGGTCGGCTCGCCAGAAAACCGCTAACACCAAAAAAGAGAAAGAGAACACTCATGGCTAACGAGGCATACACGTGAATATGCCGTATCCATAGACGCGGTATTAAGCCAGAGACCTCCATCGAACTCATGCCGTTGATGTTGCTGTAGCTTTCACGGGAAAAGAGATTTTTAGGATGCCGTTTCTTTTTAAGAATATCCTGCACGTCTTTCATCATGGAGTCGCTACCGCAGGCATAAATCTCCGTATCGCGGGTCAAGGGATAGTTCAGAAAATATTCTGTCACCCGTCCGCGCAGCCCTGTCCAGTCGTCGTCAGCAAAATCGAGGCAGGTGTAGACATCGAGATTCGGAATCTTCGCCAAGCGTTCCAGATAGAAGAGATCATCCTCTTTACGCTGTCCGAAATAGAGAGTTTTCTTTGCTTCCGGACACCTTTCCATCATGGCGATCAGGGGGGCTAATCCGGTTCCGGTTCCGATAAAAACTTTCGGGTTGAGCGTATCCTGCAGGCAGAAATCGCCTTTGGGCTCCGTCACATCTACTTCGTTCCCGACCTTATAGTTCGCAAAGAACGAACTGCCACGCCCGCCGTCAAGCAGCGTAACAGCCAAGGTGAGGATCCCGTCTTTCAGCTCCACGATGGAATAAGCTCGATTGAAAAATCCGACGTCATCTTTGAAACGTACCGTCACATACTGTCCGGGCTTGAAATCCATCTTAATCGTCTCAAAACGGACTTCAAGAACCGTGGCTGAAATCATTTTTTTCTCAATGATCCGGGCAGAATGCCAGACAATCTGCAAAGACGGATCGTCGCTCACCAGTTCAATGGCCTGCATAGGGCAACCATAATAAGCGGCCAGCATTTTTTTCTGATGCTTCTCAAAGTTTTTTCCGGCCGCTTCGGCATGAACCTTATACGTCAACTTAAAAATAGCTGAACAGGTCTGTTCGCAACTACCGCAACCCCGACATTGGTCCGCATGAACTTTGACATCCTTAATCATTTTTAAAAAGCGTCATCCCCTATTAATATAAATTTTTATTTTTACAAAAGTGGCTGAAAATGTCAAGCAGGGCTGTAGACATTTTACATAATGTCCTTGCCTCTTATACTCAGGTTTGGCATAGTGGTTTTTTTATTAAAGGCCCCCTTTAATCACAGGACAACGTCTATGAAATTCATTTCTCGCATTTTAAGCATCTTAATCATTTTAGTGTTCTCGATTTTCTCGCCCCTTTTATGTGCGCAAGAGGTAATGGCATTAGGAAAACCAGCAGTTACAAATGCTTTGCAAGCGCAAGACGGAACAGAATCCGAAAAGCCTGCGCCGCCAGCTAAAAACGACACCAACTATACGCAATTACTCGAGAAGTTTCTTTCAAACCAGCAGGAAACCTATATCTTGCACACCGTGCGATGCAAGCATGTCAGCGCGGAAACACTCCGTCGCCTTATTGAAAACTTCCTTTCACCTGCGGGCACGGTGGCCTGTAGCGGCGAAGATGATGTGCTCATTATTTATGACACGCCCACACGCATTGAGCAGGTCAAGCAGATTGTCAAAGAGGCTGACCAGCCTGTTCCCCAGATCCTCGTGGAAGCACGCATCGTAGAATTTGAGCTCAGCGATGCCTTGAACCGAGAGGTGGAGATCGGATTCAATAAGATGGGCGATTCAGACCCGCTTCGTAAGGTCTTCAACAATTTGATGCTTCCTGGTTCCGATGCTTTGGGTTCCAGCGTGAAAGATGTGGATGCTTCCGCCCGTGGTGGTTCAAACGGCCGCATCTGGGCATTCGGAGGAAACGACAGCTTCAAAATCTGGGCTCTGGTCAACTATCTGCAAACCAAGGATTGCGCACGTCTGCTCTCCTCCCCCAATGTCGTCATTCGCCGGGGCGCAGACGGCAACATTACTACGGGTGAGAAGGTGCCGATCGATACAGAGACCACGACCGGCAGCAGCATCAGCAAGTCGACCCGCTTTGAAAACGTCGGCGTCAAGCTCATCGTCCGCCCGGTCATGGTTGCGGACGACCGTATCCGTCTGCGCATCAATCCGGAGTTTTCAAATATTGCCCGCTATGACCCAAACAGCAAAGCACCTTTCATTGCCCTGCGCTCGGCAACAACAGAGTTGGAAGCCAAGTCCGGAGAAATGATCATCCTGGGTGGTCTTTTGCGAAAGGAAGAACGTGCAACCGATACACACGTCCCTTATCTATGGCGCATCCCCCTACTGGGCTGGGTCTTCACTGGCAAGACAACCCGCTCCATCACAACACAACTGGTCATCTTTATGACCCCCTACTTGCTCACGCCTGAGACCACAGCCGCACGCGACCAGGCACAGACTTTAAAAATATCAGAGCCGCTCAGGCTTAAGATGCTAGAGATTGAAAAGCAGCTTTACGACGAAAATCAGGCGCTCGGGAGTCCGAGCAATCGCACGCCCCAAAAGAAGGGTACCGAATGAGCATGCGTGAGAATTGCGTTATTGCGTTATTGCGTTATTGCGTTATTACAATGACACGTTATAGTGGCATAGTCTACTGTCTTTTGATGTTCTGCATGACCATGGGATGCGATAAGGTCGTGGCAACCAACCAAACAAAAGACTCAAATCGTTCCTACACGGTGAAGAAGGGCGACTTTCCCGTGGTCTTCCGTGTCGACGGTCAACTGGATGCTATAAAGAATCATCCGCTCGCGTTTAACGGCAAGCACGGCAGCCGTGAACTCAAACTGATCTTTGTGACGCCCGAGCATTCGCTCGTCAAGTCAAACGATGTCATCTTCCGTATCTCCGATGAATTCTTTAAGCGTCAGGTAACAGAGTTATTACGAAAAATTCAAACCGCTGAACTGAATGTCGCAATGGCTCAAAGTGATATTGAGATGATCCAGGCGGACAACATCAACGACTTGAAGACTGCACTGGACACCCTCAAGACAACTGTTGATATCTTCAATAAGTACGACAAGGAAGACGCTCCTAAAAAGAAACGTGACATTCAACAGGCTGTTGAAACAAAGATCAATGCCATGGAGAAAGCTGATCTCGACTTAACGTTAGCCCGTAAGGCGCTCGCTGATGCGTATGCCTTGGACGAATATAAGCAGATGGCAGCCGCAAGCAAAGTGACGGAGGCGGAAATCACCTTGGACAAGACAAGGCAGGACGTAGACTCTTCCTTTTATGAGCTGCGTGTCTTTAAGCGGTATGATCACCCGCAAAAACTTGAAACATCCAGAGAAACCGTTAAACGCAATACCATTGCTGTCCAACGCGGTATCGTGAATAATGAGACGCGGCTGACAAAAAAGAAGATTGAACTTGAAACCGAAACAGCCTCCATTGATGACTTGAAGTTTGAGCTCAAGGGACTCCAAGAGGATATGAAGAAACTCGAGATCCGCGCTCCCGCTATGGGAACACTCTTCTATGGAAATCCCGAAAATTCACGCTGGCGCGGACGCACGGAGGAAACCCTTCGCGAGGGTAGCGAAATTTGGATCGGCCAAGTTATGGCCTATATCCCCGACATGGCGAGCTTCCGCGTGGAAACCAGTATTCCGGAGGAATTCCGTTCACGCGTAAAAACTGGACTGCCCGTACACATCAAGGCCAAGGCAATACCTGACTTGCTCCTGAAGGGTTCAATCGAAAAAATAGCAGCCGCTGCCACACCGATCGTCCAATGGGATGCACAGAGTCCCAAGGTCTATTCGACACAAATATCCACAGATAAATCCGACCCACGCTTAACATCCGGTATGACTGTGCAAGTGGAAATCATCGTTGAAACCATCCAGAATGCCCTCCATGTTCCTGTCGAAGCCGTCTACACACGCGAAGGTGTCTCGTATGTAAAAGTGGAGAGCAACAGTGGACCCGCTGAAGAACGGAAAGTGAAGACTGCCCGTTTTTCTGCAGACTACATTGAAATCACATCTGGCCTAGCAGCAGGAGACCGAGTCTTGCTCGTACGAACAGGCCTTTAATTATGATTGAACTTGTTCAGTTATCTAAGCAATACCATGCAGGGGGTATCACAATTGATGCACTTCGTGCAACCTCTTTGGTGGTTCCGCAAGGGGCTTTTCTGACGGTCATGGGACCGTCTGGCTCTGGAAAATCAACCCTGCTTAATCTCTTTGGATTATTGGTCCAGCCCACATCGGGTGTTTATAAAATTAATGGCCGGGAAGTTTCATCCCTCTCGGATGACGAAACGTCTCACGTCCGTAACCAGACCATCGGCATGGTCTTCCAGTCATTCAATCTGCTGACGCACCTGACCTGCCTGGAGAATGTCTGCCTGCCCATGCAATATGCGCGGAAGCACCACGCGACGATGAAGATGCGCGGCAAGGCACTGCTCGACCAGCTTGGACTTCAAGGTCGTTACTATTCGAATCCAACCCAGCTTTCGGGCGGCCAATGCCAACGCGTCGCCATTGCGCGTGCGCTCGCCAATGAGCCCCCTGTCATTCTGGCTGATGAACCAACCGGCAACTTGGATGAAAAGACAGGTCTTGAAGTCATGCAGATTTTTTCCGACTTGAACCGGGCTGGCAAGACCATCATCTTGGTCACGCACAATCCCGCCTACGAAGCGTTCTCCACCCATCGCATCACTCTCCATGACGGCACGGTCTCTTTCAAGGTCTAACAACGATGTTTTTCTTTCAACTATTAGTAACGGTCTATGCAAGCCTCTCGCGCCACGTCATCCGTGCCTTGCTGGCCACGCTCGGTATCGTTCTAGGCATCGCCGCTGTTGTGGCCATGCTGGCGATCAGCGAAGGCGGAAAGCGTGGCATCATCGACCAGATTAAGGCCCAAGGCATCAACAACATCATCCTCAAAAGCATCAAGCCCACGACCACCACGACCGACTCAAAGAACGCAAGCCGCTCCATCGAGATGTACGGGATCACGCAAAAAGACTTCGACCATATTGCCAGTACGTTCAACAACATTGAACAAATCGTGCCGATCCAAGAGAAAAACTTCAACATTTACAATGGTCAAAACAAAACAGACATTGCAGTGCTTGCCACAACACCGACCTTATTTGATGTCATCAACTGTGCCATCACCGATTCTCGCAGCAAACTCTTCCCTGCTAAGAACAACGGCATTTTCATGCCCTCCTGTTACCTAGGTGTCGATGCCGCACGCAAACTCTTTGGCCATCGCGATCCCATGAACGAATGGATTGAAATCGGACGACGTTCATTTCGGATCATCGGACTTTTAGAGGGTGCCGGACAAGGGAGAATCGGCGGGTCTCATAACATCAACAATGTCATTTACGTTCCTATGGCGATGGCCGATTCCATCTGGGGCAAGGGTAATCAAACTCGTTATTACAGCACGGAAGTTGTCGCATACCACTTTCTCTATATCAAGGTCACCGATGTCGAACATGTCCCGGACACCGTCGCCCGCCTTAAAAGTTATCTGTCGGTTACACATGCCAATTCCGACTACGAACTGCAAGTGCCGTACGAACTGATGCGGGCAGCGGAAAAAACGCAGCGCATCTTCACGCTCGTAATGACTTCGATAGCCGCGATCTCCCTACTGGTCGGTGGCATCGGCATCATGAATATCATGCTCGCGAACATCTTTGAGCGCACCCGTGAAATCGGTGTCCGCCGCGCACTGGGTGCCACACGCCGCGATATCTTAGTCCAGTTCCTGACCGAATCCATCGTGCTCACCTCTATTGGCGGGGCCTTGGGAATCGGTGTGGGAATCCTGACGGCGCACGGCGCGGAAGCCGTTGCGCAATTCAATGGCGATATGACCATCCGAGCGATTATCACCACGGAAAGTCTGCTGGTGTCATTAGCCGTGTCTGTCGTGGCCGGCATTACCTTCGGCACCTACCCGGCCTGGAAGGCTGCGCGCCTTGACCCCCTCATCGCCCTTCGCCACGAATAACCATTATGTTCTTCTGCGTTGATGCGACGGGGCGATCTTGAGGATGCCGCGATATTTTGCAATAGTGCGACGTGCGACCTTGAGCCCCTTTTCTGTCAACATCGCTTCAATCGCCTGATCGGACAGCGGCTCGGAGGGATCTTCCGCATCCACCAACTGCTTGATCTGGTCCTGGATCGACTTATTAGAAATCGTTCCGCCATCGGATGTCTTTAATCCCGTAGTAAAGAAATATTTAAGTTCAAAAACACCACGGGGTGTCTGAATATATTTACGGGACACGGTGCGACTGACCGTTGTTTCATGCATACTGACCTTCGTCGCCACATCAGACATCGTCAGGGGGCGCAACGCAGAGACCCCTTTGTCGAAGAAAGCAGCCTGCGTATCCACAATCACTTGAGAAATCTTGCGGATCGTCTCTTGGCGTTGTTGTTTGCTGTTGATGAAGAATGCTGCTGAGCGAATACGTTCACGAATATAGGATTTGTCTTTTGCGGAAACCGCAGGGTCACTCAGCATATCCCGATAGTGCTTACTGATACGGATATGCGGCAACAATTTATTGTCCAGCTCAACCACATACTTGCCATGCTTCCGAACAATAAAAACTTCCGGCACGACATATTGCTGGGGAGATGTCGTTTCATAGTCACGCCCAGGACGAGGATTGAACGTACGGATAAAAGCGATCAAGCGTTTGAGTTCATGGGGTTCCAAGGAAAGAACCTTGCACAGAAAATTTTCATCATGTGCGGCCAAACGTTCTAAATATTTTTCAATCAGAAGCCGAGCTTCATCTTCCCAGGGTGAATCGTCGACCTCATTCAGTTGCAGCAGCAGACATTCCTTAAGATTACGCGCACCAATACCCACAGGGTCAAACGACTGAATAAGTTTTAAAATCTTGAGTAAGTCTTGTTCGTTACGCCCCGTCACCATGATCAAGTCCGGAATACTGCCCTCAAAATAGCCATCGTCATTGATATACCCAATCATCATTTGAGCAATGGCGGCATCTTCCTCCGTAATCGAAGTTAATAACAGTTGCTGCGTTAAATGCTCCTGCAACGAGATCTGTTGCGGAATCGAATCATAAAAATACTGACGTTTTTCCTCGTCCTCGTTATTGGAAGATGCGTTTTCCATCCCCTGGAGAAAGTAATCACGCCACTCGTCATCCTGCTTAAGAATGGCATCGACATCTGGATTAAAATCAAGCCCCTCGTCCGTAACATGCTTCGAATCCATCTCCGGAACAACCGTAGACATCGGGACTTCATTCGGGTAGACAATCTCCTCAATCACGGGATTGATGGCCATTTCTGCCTTGAGTACTTGCTGCAACTCAAGAATTGGCTTCTGTAGCAATTCCAGCGATTGACGTAACTGCGGCACCATCGTCATCGTCTGACGCTGCTGCTGCACAAGACTGAGTGTCACACCTGGCATAATGTTTTATTTGATCTCCCAGCACCACCCATGCGTATCCGGAAGTTCGCCATATTGAATACCCTGGACGATTCCGTAAAGCTTTTGAAGCACCGGCCCGCATCCCGTCTCAGAACCTATGCGAATAACCGTGTCCCCGCGCCTGACTTCGCAAACCGGCGTGATCACAACCGCTGTACCGCAGGCACCAATTTCACTAAAGGAACCCAACTCTTCAAAGGGCACAGGACGCACCTCCACATTCAAACCGACGTCCGCTGCAATTTGCTTGAGTGTCTTATTGGTAACGCTCGGCAAAATCGACGGGGAATCCGGAGTCACATAGCAATGATTCTTAATACCAATGAAATTGGACGTCGCAAACTCTTCAATATACTTATGCTCCTTTGCATCGAGGTAAAGCTCGACCGGATATCCCGCATGCTTCGCTTTCTCATGCGCGAAGAGACTTGCTGCGTAATTTCCCCCGACCTTCACATGCCCGACACCCAACGGCGCCGCGCGATCAAAATCATCATAAATGATCGCCTTTACAGGCTGCAGCCCACCCTTGTAATAGGGGCCGACGGGAACAACCAGCACAATAAACGTATATTCCGATGCAGGTGCCACGCCGATCTGCGGTCCGGTACCAATCAGCAAGGGACGTAAATAGAGCGACCCGCCTGTCCCATACGGCGGAATATAGGCGTCATTCGCCTGAATAACGCGCGAAAGCGCATCGAGGAACATCGCTTCAGAAACCTCCGCCATGCAGATGCGCCGCGCCGTCATCGCCATGCGCACCACATTTTCCTGCGGCCGAAAGACGCGCACCTTGCCATCCTTACAACGGAAGGCCTTCATGCCTTCAAAAGCAGCCTGGCCGTAATGCAGGCAAGACGCAGCAATATGCATCGGCATATATGGCTCCTTAACCAGTTCGCCGCTATCCCAGGATCCTTCTTTCCATGTATACTGGATATGACATTCCGTCTCCATATATTTAAAGCCAAGCGAACTCCAATCAATCTGTTTCATCTAACAATTCCTTCTTAATATGAATCCAACGCTTTGAAAAAAACAATTGGTCACAGAATAGCACTTTCTATGCCAAAGTCAAGCAGACACAATGGGGCCCCTCAAATCGCTACTTTGGGGAAACGAGTATTAATAATTCAAAATGAAAAAAAATGAAATCCTCTCTGTTTTGTGTTGCACGTAACGCTAAAATCATTTAATATTTCTTTGTCTTTAAAAGGAGAAAAAATATGAAATCATTATTAATTGCATTTTTTGCAGGTTCTGTTGTAAGTGTTTCGTTTGCTCAAGAGCTCACCGAGAAACAAGCAGCCGAAGCTAACAAGTCAAACGTCAATCTAGCTCAAGTAACCAAGACGGAAAAAGATGAGTCTAATCGTCTTTACTTCGCCCCAGGGGTCGGCATGATGATCATGGATGGCTCAGCTGGAAATGAACCTGTCTATTTCAGCGCGCGTCTGGGTTATGACCTGACGGATCATATTTCCGTTGAAGGGGGAATGTTGTACAGCCCGTCCGTAAGCGAACGAGGTGGCCATACCAGTTATAGCATGGGCGGCGTGACAGCGGATGTTCTCCTCCATGTTCTGGACAAGCAGTATAAGTTTGACCCCTACCTCACAGCGGGTGGCGCGTTTCTCTTCTCGAACGGCGACGTCCTCAGTGATGAAGAAAGTTTTGGGTTCATAGCGCCGCGTATTGGCGTTGGACTGGCCTATCACATCACCGATAACCTGTCTGTTCGTCTTGAAGGCAAGACCGGCATACAACCTGCCGCCAATAACACAGACGAAGGCATTATCACCACGGCTGAACTCGGCATGCTCTACCGTTTCGGTGGCAGCGAGAAAGTTAGCACGCCCGTCGAAGCAAAAACCTATAACGATACGTTGACGAGTGAGTTCAAGGGCGTTGTGAAAGATGCTACACCGGAAGGCGCCAAGGACGTGATGATTCTCGAAGTCTACATCAACTTCGACTATGACCAGACCGTCATTAAACCGGAATACTATTCGGCCTTGAACGAGATTGCGCGAGTCATCAAGAAAGCAGCGGCAAAGAATCCAAACGTGACCGTTTCTGTGGAAGGCCACGCTGACCGTCGCGTAAAGTCAGTTGCGTCTTACAACCAGAAGCTCTCCGAACGCCGCTCAGACGTCGTGAAGGGCTACTTGGTCAGCACGGGATGCGAAGGCTCCAAGATGTCAACCGTCGGCTATGGCTTCTCCCGTCCGAAAGTCCCGCATGACCTCATCAACGGCACACCTGAAAATCGTCGCGTGGATGTCTTCATCCATGGTGTCGGCGATGAAGCCAGCCGCAATGAGCTGCGCAAGAAATAGATGATGCATGAAGACTGACAAGGGCGTGATTCAATAAAATTGAGTCACGCCTTTATTATTTGTAACCTCATGAAAAAAATACTCTGCCTCGGTTTGACCCCTGTTCTTCAACGTACCCTGCTTTTTGATGCAATTGCCATCAATGAAGTCAATCGCGCCAGACTTGCCATTGAGAGCGCCGCAGGAAAGGCTCTTAATACTGCTCGGGCGCTCTCCGCACTCTCCATGCCAGTCCAAGTTGCGGGTCTTAATGGCGGCGCAACTGGACGCAAAATAGACGCGTTCTTGAAAACGTACGGTGTCTCCTCTGTTCAGACCTCCATGAAGGCGAACACGCGCATCTGCACCACATTACTGGATCAGCAGCACAACACCACCACCGAACTCGTCGAAGAAGCCCCCAATCCCGGTCGTGCCGCGCTCAAGCGTTTTATGCTCGATAATCTGGAGCGTATTGCCGAGGCCTCAGCGCTGGTCATCAGCGGCACCTTGCCACCCTTTGTTGATGAGACCTTCTATCTACCCTTTGTCCGCGAAGCGCATAAACACGGCATCCCTGTCATCATTGATTCACATAAAGCGCCGCTCCTTCACGTGCTTTCTGAAAGACCCCTGCTCGCGAAGCTCAACCGACAGGAGTTGGCGATCACCTTCAAACGTGAAATCACAAGTGAAAAACAGATAGTGTCCTGCATGAAGGAACTGCTGACCATGGGCGCTCAGAATGTCGTGATCACGCAAGGCGCAAAGCCCACTTATTTGATGACCCATAATGGCAAGTACTGGCGACTCACGCCTCCCAAGCTCGACCAGGTGCTCAATCCGATCGGAAGCGGCGACTGCACCACCGCCGGCATCGTCTGCAAACTCATGAAGCGCCGTCCACTTCCTGAAGCCATCGCCTTCGGCCTCGCCTGCGGCACGGCTAACGTCACAACCCAAACCCCGGCTGACTTTGATCCGCGCCATGCGCAAACGCTTATGAAGTTGGTAACTTCACTGGGATGACGGAATATGGGAATGTTGGAATAATGGGGAAATGCAAATTGCAACTCCTTCCCGTATTCCGACATCCTATTATTTCTTACTCCAAAAATCGCGTTACCCACTCACGGTGCTAACGTGTGAGAAATGACGGTGTATGGCAAAGCGGAACTGGATAGCGGGATAGCCGATGATCAACGCAATCGCGGGCGTATTGCCAGGCGGTATTCCCAATCGCCTGCAAAGCGCCTTATTACGCTGAAGGATCGGCGGCGCTCCACCAATGATCGTACTGCCAAGCCCCATGGACTCCGCCGCCAGCATGGCATATGTGCAGGCAATGGACGCATCCACCGCATCCGCATAAGCCGAATGGTGGAAGAGCAGAAGCGCCGGTGCATCATAGAAGAGTTTGTCTTGTCCTGCCTGAGAAGACTGGACATACGCCTCTGCAAGAGGTCGGACAAAGTGTGCAAACAGCTCACACTTCTCCTTCCCTACAAACGGACGCATGAGTGTGAGCACCCAAGGCTTAAATAACGTGAGGAAGCCTTCATAACCCCTGATCACTTTGGCTGCTAGTTGACGGATTGCCGGGCGGCCGCACACCATCACGCAGCCCACATCCCACGGTGGAATACCCATCGGCGCCATGGACGCCATACCCACGATACGCGCCAGAAGTTTTTCATCCACCTCCTGCTCAGTGAACTGCCGGACACTGCGACGGCTGAGCATCAGATTGGAGAGCATCTCTGCATCAGCCCGTTTTTCTAAAGCAGGCAGAGGCGTCACGTCATCAGGCGAGATACCGCGTCCATTCACACTCACAGCTCCAACCGGACACACCATCATGCAATGGCCGCAGGCAATGCACCCGAAGGGAGAATCGGCGTGAACACAAACTTTCCCGTTGTCCATAACCAGCACAGCGGATGGACATATCCCGGCACACGCACCGCATTGCGTACAGATGTCAGGATTGATCCTGACACTTCCGGCTTCACGATACAGACTATGCATAATCGCCATAAGGTCACTCCTTCATCTTAATTGATTTCTACTTTCACCCCGGAGCAGGAAGGGTCAGTTGAAACCTTCAATGCACTCTTGCCGGATGTATTGCCCCGCACCACCAACCCTTTCACGCACTCAGCAGAGATGGGGCCACCACCCTCAAATGAATTATCCAAAATCCGGATGTTCTCATGCACTGACGCTTCGGACTTTTTCACTTTGATATTGGCCTGAATCTTGATACCGCATCCCACGAAGCGATTCCTCTGAATCAACAAATCGCGCACCGGGCTGGATTCCATCCAGCTCGACGCGTCGCCCTCCACCAGGATTCCCGACATCGCGCATTTTTCAAACGTGTTTCCTTCCACCACGATTTTGCCACGCGTGCCGAAAAGAAACCCGCGCACCGGGTCCATACTGACGTGGTTGTTGCGGACGGTGATGTTCGGATTCCATGTGAGGTTATCCAGCACATCGTTCGGCTCGAAGCGCAGCATCGGTCCGTCGAGGCCGATCAGCCAATCTTTATCGGATTTCCGTTCCACGACGGTGACACGCGGGCGGGGGTTCCCGGGATACTCGCGCATGGTAACTGGGCTCATGACCGCAATCTCATCGCCGGGGCCAAAGGGCGCGAAGCCGTAGGTTTGCGGGTGGACAAAGTGCGCCAGCAGTTGGTTGGCCCCGACTTTTTCAACAATCCGCAGATACGTTCCGTGGCAGTTGACCGCATCATCCTGCATGCCGGAGAGCCGGCAGGAATCGACGAGGATGTCACCCTTGCAGTTGGAGAACTGAAAGATGTCGGCCCAGGCCGGGCAGGTGCGAATCGTGTCTTTTGGAGGCGCGACATTGACCCGCTGGTAGGTAATCGTGTCGGCGAACTGGCTGACAAAGCCCATACCGGTCAATGCGTAAACATCGCAGTCGCGAAAAGTAATCCGGACACAGCGGGCATTATGAATGCCCACCATCACACGCCGTGTGTCGCGGAAGTGATAGTGGTGGGCGGCGGTCAAGCCGGGGGCCCCGGTTGTGTATTCGAGGCGGACCTTGCGCGCGCCCAAGTCGGTCGCCATGGCCTCGGTTTGCCCGGTCGCGTTCCAACCGAAGGGAGCGCCTCGCCGCCAAGCTCGTCTTTCGGCGGGAACCGCCTCCTGGCAGAATTTCCCGGGACCCCAGTCGCCGACCCAGGCGAATTTACCGTCTTTAATGAGGTAATCGGATTGCTCGGCAACTTGGATCACTGCATGGCTAGGGCCGGCTTCGAGCACGCGAAACTCCGAAACAGTCGGACGTTTCAAATCAAACACCAGGCCGGTGAACGTGATGTCCTCGGAGTGGTCGTTGAAAATCTGCACCATGCGCCCGTCGTAGAGGATGAGGGTTTTGCCCGGCCCCTCAACGCCGCCACCTTCCATCCTTAAGTGCTTAACGTTTTGAATCAAAATCCCAATGGGTTTTGGATCGGTGGAATCCTGTGAATTGGACACAAACATCGACAACCGAATCACATGATTAATCGCAATGGTGTGAACCCCAGGCAGAAACTGGATAACGATCGGCTTCTCGGCAGTCCCCTCGCCCGATGGCTTGAGGGTCTCGTCCTGGACACCCGGATAAATCACCACTTTGTCCCCTGCGGCCAGGCGCATCGCGTTCAGTTTTCCAAAGGTTTTCCATGGCTTACCGACTGGATTGGCGTCATCACCCTTTTCCGGATCGACGCTGTACGTGGTACGGCCGGGCGACTGGACGAGCTTGTCCTTCGCCAGATAGCGATCATTGGATGACTCGGCTGCCATAACGGACAGATTCAGACCCCATTGCGAAACCACGAAGATGCTGGATACGAGAAAAGATGAGACTAAAAATGGCTTGACGATATCATTCATACTTTCCACTGCTCCAGTCGTTTGAGAATCTCCGGTTGTTCGGAACATGTCATTTTGCACACATCAACTCCAATAACGAATGAGGATCTGCCTCAAACTGTTCATAGTTTTCGGGAGTAATAATCAGCGGTGTCGCGTCCGGGAAACAGTTTTGAAAAGCATTTATGCCTTTTCCTGTTCGCCTCTTGCCTGATTTGACCTCAATCGCAAATAGATGATCCTCCTCATAAACAAAATCCACTTCATCTTTTCCCTCCCGCCAGTAATACAATTTTCCGGGAAGACGGTTCAACACCAAGCCCACAGTCGTCTCAAAGAGGCGGCCGTAGTAGTCAGGCTCACGCCACAGGGCAGAAGATCCAGAATACGTACAGAGCGCAGGGCATAAGGGAAGGATTTTCGGGCTGGATGACTTTTTGAGATATTCCTTGCGGCTGTATTTCTCCAATCCCCGATAGAGATAGGCACACTCTAACAAGAACAAATAGTGCTTCACGAGTTCAACATTGCCCCGATCCTGCAACTGCCCCAGCAACTTGGTATAGCTGATCTCCTGACACGGATACGCCCGAATGATTTCCAGAAATTGTCGGAAGAGAACGGGTTTCGCCAAGGGTCTTAAACGAAAAATGTCCTTGTTCAAAATGTTTTCAATAATCGAATCACGCACATACGCCTGCCATCGTCCGACATCCTTTCGATAACGGTAACTTCCAGGATAGCCCCCTTGCAAAACGTATTGTTCAAATGAAATACCGACTTGCTTTGACTCCGCTGCATCCCAATGATGGACACGCAAGACTTCATAACGGCCTGCCAGACTCTCCTTCATGCCCTGCTGAATCTCAAACGAACTCGATCCCAACACAACCACATGAAGACCTTTCGTGTTATGATTATCCCACAGGTTCTTCAGGGACTCCTGCCAGCGGTCCACCTTTTGAATTTCATCAATGACAAGAATGGAGTGCCTCGGCAACAACAGTGCTCGTTGCCACTGTTCCAATAGCCAATGCGCGTTCGGGGCCACGAGCTCATCCGCGCTCACATAAAGCGACTGAGCCTTCACCTGTGCAAGACACTGCTTGACACCGGTTGTTTTACCAACCTGCCGCGGGCCTAGAACAGCTTGAATGAGAACGTCTTTTTCACGCAATCGATTGGCTAGCGTCTTTACAAATGCCCTAACAATAGTCTTCATAACCTATCCCGTTTTACTTTTGATAGATCAGCCTATCATTTTTGATAGATCGACCTATGAAATTGAAATCAGTATAGATCCTT
>SESA01000735.1_pt1 | contig 19583 bp, 18 predicted proteins | sample 3171451 | NCBI WGS metagenome assembly SESA01 (sample SAMN06051862, study PRJNA518727) | freshwater metagenome | biome: subpolar coniferous forest; feature: holomictic lake; material: water; isolation source: holomictic Lake 227, 8 m depth | place: Canada: near Kenora, Ontario | collected...
TCTCCGGGGCCGACGCAGCCGGAGCGGTCTTCGAGGCCGCCGGAATGGAAAGGATGAAGGCTAGGCAGATCTCTGCACCCCGGGCCCTTTTTGCCCGTGCGAATCTCTGCGATGCCGATCTTGCCGGTGCGGAGCTGACGGACGGTGATTTTACCGGGGCCCAATTGTCCCACTGCACCTTCATCGGCTCCAACGCTGCCGGTCTCCGTCTGAACAGGGCCACGGGCGAACACACAAAGTTCAGTATGTCCCGCCTTGCCTCCTCCCGGGCCGACGCCGACACTGTCTTGGCGGATGCCCGCTTATATGAAGCCGATTTGGCCGACGCCTGCTGGGAGGGCGCCCGGCTCCCCCGCGCCCAATTGATAGAGGCGACACTGGACCGCGCCGATTTCAGCAAGTGCGACCTGACTGGAGCGATCATTATCCTAGCTATAGCAAAAGAGGCGAAATTCATGAAGGCCGACCTTACCAACGCCAATCTCACCGGCATTAATCTCTTCAAAGGCTCGCTGCGGAAGGCAGTTCTAACCCGTACGGACCTGAAACTCTCCAACCTCTACGGCGTGGATTTTTATCAGGCCCGGATAGAGCAGACGAATCTGGATCGGTCCAATATCGATAATACCTTGTTCAAACTGAGACATATATGATGAGTGCCGACGAGATAATTGCCAAAGTCAAAAAAGACGGTCATCTGACGGGAGGGGATCTCACGGGCATTGACCTTTCCCGTCAGGACCTCACGGGAGTCATCCTGGAAGGGGTGCAAATGCCCATGGCTAATCTGGAGGGGGCAAAGCTCGGCGACAGCGCCATGATCAGGGTCAATCTCGCCGGCGCCCGGATGTCCGGGGCGGACCTTACGGGCTGCCGCCTGGATAACGTCGATCTGGCCGGCGCACGGATGGAAAAGGCCGTCCTGACCAACGCCATACTGCAGGATGTTTCCCTCATCGGAACCGATCTTGCGGGAACGGACCTCAGCAATGCCTTTGCCGGCCAATGCGATTTCAGCCACGCCAAATGCGTAGGAGCCAATTTCTTCAGGGCCTCCCTGCAGGGCTGCCGGCTCCACGCCCTGGATGTAACGGCTGCCGATCTGACCCGCCTCCTGGCCCCGGGCAGTGATTTCACCGGGGTAGTCTTCAACAAGACGGATCTTACCAAGGCCTTCCTCGGGAAGAGCACATTTGGGAAACAGAACTTCTCCGGCTGCACACTTAAGTTAACTATATTTGACAAAAGTCGTCTGCAGGGAGCCGACTTCTCCGGTCTGGATCTAACCCAGACGAACTTTGCCGGAGCAGACCTGACGGCGGCCCGGTTCACCAATAGCAGGGGTAAATATATAATCTTTAACGAGATCGTCGCTCCGGGGGCCGATTTCTCGGAGGCAGTTTTTTTTATGGTCAATTTCAGCAAGGCACATCTGGTGGGAGCGATTTTCCACCGCGCCCGGATAGAGCAGTCCCTTTTCAGCGATTCCCGCTTGGATAAGTGTGATTTTCGTCAGGCCGGGGCGCCCTATACGGATTTTTCCCGGGCCGTTGTAACCGGCGCCGATTTCTCCCACACCCGTCTGAACCGCGCCAACTTCCACGGCGTCCGCAGGAAGGAAGCCATCTGGGACGGGGCGGATACGGAGACAATATATAAGACCGACCCCAACCTCTGGGCGGCGGAGAGTTGGGCCGCCCCGGAGCGAAGAAGTCAAAGGAGAGATAAACATGAATAATATAATTGCCATCAAGCGCCACGATCTGCCCCGGGAAGCAACCCTCCTCTACGCCCGGGTAGCAGAAAATGACGGCGACGCCTATCGCGTTCATCTCGACAACGGAGATGTTCTCTCCGCCCGAAGAGCCGGCGGCTGCCTTTTGGTTCCGGAGACGGGTGACGAGGTGCTTGTCGCCGACAACGGCGAGCAGGCCTTTATTCTCAGCGTCCTGACCAGGGAGGGGGATAGGGGAAGGATAACCTTTCCCGCCACAAGCACCATTGAAGGAGAGGAGATCAACTTCACGGCCAGCCGGGCCATGACCATGGAGGCCCCCCGGATCTCCTTTACGGGCATCCTGGGGGAAGTGAGATTTAAGGGGCTTTCCCTCCTCTCCCAATGGTGCGACGCCCGGATCAAAAAAATCACCACCACAGCAGAGAGCTGGGATCGCATGGTCGGACGTCTTACCGAGCGGATCAGGGACAGCTACCGCCGGATCGAAAACACCGAACAGACAACGGCCGGCCGGATCAGGACCATCGTAAAGGGGCGCTTCTCGATAACAGCGAAAAACGCCGCCCTCACTGCGGAAGAGGAAGTCAATCTGGACGGGAAGAAAATTCATATCGGATAGAGGAGGAGAACGATGTTTGCCGCCACCATTGAAAAAGGACAGGTCTTCGCCATGCCCGATGTCTGCCAGACCCCCGCCCCGCCGGGGCCTCCCGTGCCTATACCCTATCCCAACACAGGCATGAACCAGATGGGCAATCCAACAGCCCAAAAGGTCTTGATTAACGGCGCTCCCGCCCTGACCAAAGCCTCCAAGATCCAGCCTACCAACGGCGATCAGGCCGGGGTCGCTCAGGGCCTCGTTTCCGGAAAGATTATGGGGCCGGCGGAATTCATCATGGGCAGCACAAAGGTGAAAATCGAGGGCAACCCGGCGGTGTTCATGGGGAATCCAACCAAACAGAACGACGGCAACGCCGTCGGCTCCCACCTACAGCCTTCTCAGAACAAGGTCATGATCATGAGCTGATTTCCCAAAAGAGGACTTCGCTGCGAAAGAAATTAATAAGGAGAGGTTATCTGGGGGCTTTATGGAAACCCGCCTGGATCGCCGCCGCTTCGGAATCAAACTCGACGCGGTGATACTCCTCTACCTGATGGTAATATTTCATCCCCGGCAAATGATACCGCTTGCTGTCCCGGTTCCCGATGACCTTCTTTTTCCCGACGTTTGGGGTCGGGACCGCTACCGGGGACAGAGATTTAACGGTAACAGAGTACACCTTCTTCTTGTCGTCGAAAACCTGGTCGGTAGAATATTTTTGCCCGGGAACCAGATCCAGGACGATGCGGGTTTTTATCGTGGGAGCCAAGTACCTTCCGACCCGGATGCGCTGCACATAAAGGCCTTTTGTGTCAATATGCAGCGGAAGTCCTTTGCCATATTGGGCATGTAAGAAATCCATAACGATGCGAGGCCTGCCTTCGCCCAGGTTGGAGGTTTTGGGCATGATCACACGGTCGAGGGCAACCATAATCTTATCCTGAGCATCCGCCCCCTTTTCGTAAGTGATGTTTTTTATGGCCCCTTCCTTTCCACTGCCATCGGGCGCTTTCAGCTCTCCTTTTCGAATTTCTCTATCTTTTCCAATCACTATTCCAACCTTGTCAGCGACCCTTTGCAGTTTCGTCTCCCCCGGCAAAATATGCGGCTTATTTCCCCTGTCTCCGGCGACCTTCTCTTTATTGACGGCCGGAGCTTTAGATTGTGCTGGTACCGGTGGGACTTCAACCTTGATCACATCCTTTTTGTCAGTACTTTCCCAGAGGGGATGGAAATAAAAAACAATCCCGGCCAGAATTACAAACAGAAGAACAAAAGCGGCAACACTCGCAAAGACAAGGCGGTGCTTGCGAAGAATGCCGGGTTCCTTCTCTGGGGAGATATCCTCAGGGGGCAGTACATATGATGGGGCATCAACGGGAAGGGGCATCAGATCGTCAACGACTTCGATCAGACACGTTTCTTCCATGACTTCGGGTAAGCAGTGCCTGGCAGGATGCAATTCGAAACATCTCAGGGCCTCCTGCTCATCGATGAGGAGGTAACGGCAATAGCTTTTCAGACAATCGGGAATGGCTTTTTTATCGTGGAAGGCATCCTGATCATCAGCTTCCAGCGCCACAAGTAGAGGCATACTGATCTTGGTGGCCTTCGAAACGGCTGTAAGCTTGATTTCCCGGGCTTCCCGCTCCCTGCGCAGATAGGCGCCCAGTGACTCTCTTTCTTTCTTATCCATAGCTATCATCCCTGAGATTCTCTCATAACACACCCCCCGCCCCTTGACAATACGAATGTCCCCTCTTTCCTTCTGCTTTTTTCCTTGACACCTGTTCATCCGTTCATTATCCTCTCCCCTGAGGAATGATAAAATCATGGTAAAGCGTTTCCTTCTATTATTCATATTTATGATCTGCTTCCTGTCAGGCTGCAGCCCCGATAAGGTTGTCGTCAAAACCGATGACAAACAATTGCCCCGGGATTACAAGATCCATGACGAAATCATTCCCGTCAACCCCGGAGTATTTCCCGAGAATCAGCCCTGGCAGATCATAAGCACCAATCTAAGAAGAAAAGTCTATTTCAACGACCGGCAGACCATGGTTCTCTATGAGGTAACCAAGACGGATACGGGAAAAGATGTGAAAACCCAATATCATTATCACGAGCTTTCCGGATATGTTCTCAGCGGCAATTTGCTGATCAGAATCGACAAGAAAGTCCAGAACATCGGACCGGGAGGGGTCTATATCATCCCTTCCAATATTCATTACGCCGTTCTTCCCCTTACCGGCAAGGTCTCTTACCTGGAAATATTCACACCCACCCGGGATGACCTTCGCAGCCCTCCCATTCTCCCGCGTTTCGACGAAAATGATGTGAAAAGTGTTATTTACAAGTGGTACGCCTACCTGGACAAGCTGGCCGATGTGAACGATTACCTACCGCTGCTGGCCAACAGAGGGCTGGTTATGCATGTTCCAGGAGCCGTCATCCGCAATCAGGAAGATTTCAAGACCTGGTATGGGGGAATGATCAAGAAGACAAAAACCAATACCAACGTGATTAAAAACGTTGTCGTCAAGAACGATGGAAATGGCAACTTCATTGCGGAATTCAACGTGTCCTGGAACGCCCTTACCTCCCTCAATGAAAAAAGGACTTTCACCTCCCAGCAGAAATGGACTCTCTTTGATCAGGGCGGGGCGACTCCTGTCATCCTGGGTGCGGATTACAAAGAAATCAGCAATATCATGCCGTAACTATGGATTTTTTTACAGGCGGATGGGGTAATTTTATGGAGTCAAAATAATACGAAGAAAATCAAAAGGAGAATTAACAATGTCAGAAAAATTAAAACGCGCCGTCATTTTGTCTTTAGTTGGAATCTTCACAATTTTCGCCATGACCTCTCTCTGTCCGACTGCGGTCAACGCCCACGCCCCGCAAAAGGTCCTACTGGCATACGACGGAGCAACCAAGACACTGAGCGTTACGGTCACCCACACGCGATTCTCGGAGGGCCACTACATCAACAAAGTTGAAATCATGAAAAACGGGAAGGTCATCGCCGTACAGGAATACAAGGGGCAGCCGTCGGAAACATTTACCTATACTTACAAGGTTGATGCGGTAAATGGTGATATCCTGGAAGTCAAGGCCTCTTGCAACAAATTCGGCTCCGAATCCACAAAAATCACCGTTGGCATGGGTCCGAGCAAAGCACTAAAATAATCGCGCCTGTTGCTAACCAAAAGAGGGATTGGAAATGTTTCCCTTCTATAGCCATGTCCTTTTCATGACCGCGGGATTGCTGGCAATGACCGCAGGAGTCGGCGTTGCCAGGTTCCTGCGGCGGAAACGCTGGTGGCTTAAAATTCATCGCACCGCAGGGTTCACCGGGGCGATATGCCTTGGCGCCGGATTCGCGGCCGCCGTCGTCATGGTTTCCCAATCCGGTGACGGACAATTCAAGGTCCCCCATGCCTGGCTCGGCCTGGCAACCGTTCTCTGCACGGTTGCCGCGCCCATCCTGGGGCATTTGCAATTCAAAATTCGAGCTAAAATCCAGCAACTCCGTTTCTGGCACCGGCGGACCGGATATGCCGCCCTGATTCTGACCATGCTATCGGTCCTGTCGGGGCTGGCTGTCGCCGGGATAATTTAAGTGCCTGAATAAACGAGTTTATCCGTCTTCACTTGAAACCCAAGGATGTTCTCCCTATACTGCCGCCGCTGAATATTTGACACCTTATCAAGTAGCACTGAGAAAGGAGCCTATGACGACATTACCTTTGACGGCCTCTGACGTCCTTGCCAAATTTGGCAATGGCGAATCGTTGACCCACTTGGACTTTACGGGCCTGGATTTTACGGGACAGGATCTGACCGGCGCCGATTTTTCCGGATCAAACCTCTTCCAGGCCCTATTCAGGAAGGCCAAGCTGGCCAAAGCTTCCCTTCAAAATGCGATCCTGACGGAAGCCGATTTAACCGGGGCCGACTTGACGGAGGCAACGCTTAGGGGCGCCCAAGGGGCGTCCGCCCGTTTTGTCCGCACCAAACTAACGCAAGCCGATCTGTCACAGGGAAATTTTACGGAGGCCGACTTTACCGAGGCCGACTTGACCGGGGCGGTTCTTGCCGTCGCCGTTTTCGCGAAGGCTCGTCTCGTCGATGCCAAGGCCGTGAAGGTGGACGCCCCACAGGCTGTCTTTACCGGAGCCGACCTGACGGATGCGGACTTTACCGAAGCGGATCTGACCGGGGCGGATTTGACTTCAACATCCATCTCCTACACGACCTTTTTGAAGGCAAAGGCGGATGGGGCAAGGTTTTGCGGCGCCCGGGGCGAAAAGACCACTTTTGGCCAGACATCCCTAAAAGAATCACTGGCGGATAGTGAAACAACAATCATCGACGGTAGGTTCAACATGGTAAACCTTGCCGGCGCGCACTGGGAAGGGGCCAAGCTGCCACGGGCGCAACTGGTGGCCGCTGTTTTGGATAACGCTGATTTCAGCGGCGCCGACTTGACGGGCAGCATCATGCTTACGACCAGCGCCAAGGAGACCAATTTTCAGGAGGCCAATTTCAGCGAGGCCAACCTCACCGGGATCAACCTCTGCAAGGGATCTTTGCGCAGGGCCGACCTCACGCGCACGGATCTGAAAATGGCAAACTTGTCAGGGATGGATTTTTATGAGGCAAAACAGGTGAAGACAAACCTCGCGGACGCGAACATCGAAGGCACCCTGCTGGCGGTCTCACCGGAAGGTTAAGGATGGCAAAGACAAAACGCCTTGCCCGGTAATTCCACCGATGATGCGATCCGGATATGAACCATTGAGAAAGGAGAGCGGATTAATGACCACGGAGACAAACTCATACGGATTTACCATTCCCGATCTGGATCAGGGGAAAGAGGAGCCGACATTCCAAGTAGTCAGCTTCAAGGGCAGCGAAGCCCTGTCAACCCCTTACCTGTTTGTCGTCAATCTGGTGTCCACCGTGGAAAATATCAAAAATGTCCTCTATAAGGAGGCGATATTGACCATCAGGCTGGGAGCCGGATCGGTGCAGTGCCACGGCGTCGTCACCCGTTTCGAGCAGGTCCGCAAAGAGTCCTCCTACGTTTATTACGAAGCCGCCCTGAAGCCGAAATTCGACATCCTTTCCCTCACCCGGCAATCGGATGTCTTTATCAATCTGTCCCTTACAGACATCATAGCGGCGGTTTTCCAGACTGCCGTCTTCATCGACGCCTACAGCCTGGATCTGAAAGGCCCCAATTTGAACGATGCCGCGACTTTTTACGCCCCTCCGGCCGGCGCTGACAGTGGTTACAACCGCTGGTCCTACTGTTGCCAATACGAGGAAACATGTTTTGATTTTCTCTCCCGGATCTTCGAACGGGAGGGGGTTTACTACTACTTCGAACAGGGCGCCGACCAGGAAAAGCTCTGCATTACCGACAACGTCATCTCCCACCCGGCGCCGTCGGGAACGATTTTATATAAACCACCGGCGGAACTGTCCACGGAACCGGAGGACAATGTCATCCAGGGCCTTGTGTACAAGCAGGAAATGCTTCCGAACCGGGTAACTCTCATGAATTACAACTATGAGAAGGCGGGGCAATCGGTGATGTCGGCAGCGGCTTTTGTCTCCGGCGACGGCATGATGAATGGAACTTACCAGGGTGAAGTGCGGATTTACGGAGAGAATTTCAGCACCAAGGAGGAAGGGACATCGCTGGCGAAAATTCGCGCCCAGGAGATCTTTTGCAAAGGCGAGACTTATTGTGGATTCGGCACGGTCGTTCCCCTCATGCCCGGCATGCTGATCAATCTTGTGCATACCAACCCTGAGTTTTCCGGCGAGTATCTTGTTCGTGACGTCCATCACCAGGGGGAGCAGAAACTGGCGCTTGTGGGTTCACAGGGAACAGACAGTGAAAATTTCTCTTACACAAACACCTTTACCCTCATCCGCAGCAACGTACAGTTCCGCCCGGAGCGGAAAACGGCAAAGCCCAAGATTACAGGAACAATGAATGCCGCTATCCACGGCGAGACATCGGGTCAGTACGCCGAATTGGACGTCTACGGCCGGTACCAGGTGGACCTGCCGTTTACGGCTCTCACCGGCGATTCCGGCGAGGTCGTTATGAAGAAATCCGCATGGATTCGCATGGCTACCCCTTATGCCGGGTCAGGCGCCACCTACGGCATGAACTTCCCCCTCCATAAAGGGGCAGAGGTGATGCTCAGTTTCCGGGACGGCGACCCCGATCTGCCGATCATCTCCGGCGCAACCTTCAACTCCCAGAGCGCCAATCCTATTAATTCATCGGGAACGGTGGAAGGAGAAACGGGTATTTATGCACCGCAGAACCTTATCATCCAATCGGCAGGGGGCAACAAGATCGTCATGAACGACACCGCAGGCGAGGAATCCATCCTGATTCACAGCCCCTATCCGGAAGATGAGGGCAGCAACATCTATATCGGAAGTTCCGAGGAAGGGGAACCTGTCTTCAGCCTCAAGGCCTCGGGGGACAAACATGAGGTCATTATCGGTCAGGAGGATGACTTCGTCATCGGCTCTCTCAACATCGGCGTCCTCGGTTCTTTATGTGAAATGGTTCTCGGTACGGCCAACGAACTGCATGTGGGCGCCTTTATGAACGTCGAGCTCGGCCAGACCATAGAGATGAAGGCGGGACGGAAATTTGAATACGGAGACACCCACGACAAGATCAAAAAAGAAGAGAAGCTGCTGGCCCATGAAACAGTAGAAATCGCCGCCGGCTCCGACGCCGTATCGCGGGCCGCCATGGAGTCCGTAAAGACCGGGGCAGCCATGGCCTGTGCCGCGGCGGGCGCCATTCTGGCCGCGGCGGGGGGCGATATCGCCGGCGCTACGGATCCGGAAGGGACACACCCGGCAAGAGAAGGGGTCGTCGCCGGAGCGTGCATTGCTACCGGCATCGCCCTGCAACTCGGCGCCTATCAGGCGTTGAGCGCCTTGACGACGGAACTGGCCAACCCGGCGTCCAAGCTGACGATGAACGACAAGGGTATGACACTGTACACCCTGCCGACAGCCGTCAACGGTATCAGAATCGGAACGAATGTCGACGCGATAGCGGGCACCCCCAAGACAGGCATCGTTATCGACTCATCCAGCAATGGCAGTGTTGTCCTCTTTAGCAATAGCGCCACGGATGTAAATATCAGCTTAAGCGGTTCTGATTTCATCCTCATTGAAAAAAATGGTTGCGGCACGATTACTGTCAATGCGGATGGCGTGGTTGTGGAATATAGCGCTGCAAACGCCGGCAAGATCGAGGTTAAAAGCGATCAGGTGATAATCCAGAAGCAGGGCGGGGCCAAGCTGACCCTGTCGGATACGGGAAAACTGGAGCAGGGCACCGCTTCCGTGGAACTGACGGGGAATCAGATAAAGCTCGTCGGTCAGGGCATCAACGCCGGGGGAGGCGCCCTTTCCATCGACGCCGCCGGCATGGTAAAAATCGGCGGATAGCCAAGCATAAAGGAAATCAGGCGTGAAAATTATCAAACCTGACAATCTGGCGCTGATTCATAAATCCTTTGTACTGGAGGAGAAATGTTTCCTGTCCCTCGCGGCCTGCGCCTTTTTCCACCTCGACACCAAGCTCCCCGGCCGCCTGATGCCCGATCAGGACATGTGGCCCGTGATCCAGGACGCACTGGATAAGGGAGAGGTATTTGATTTCGCCCTTCCCAAGGTGGGGGGGGAGTTTCTCGTCTATGGATCCTGCTTCGCCTCTCAACCCTCCCCGGCTCTGAACGTGGAGATCAAAATAGGCAGTCTGTCAAAAAAACTGACGGTGTTCGGGAACCGCTGGTGGCAGACGGGGGGAATACCGGGAACGCCTGAACCCTTCCGGCAGATGCCGATCCGGTACGCCAACGCCTTCGGCGGACCCGCCCATCCCCTCAATCCCCTGGGCAAGGGTCATGAGAATGACGCCACAGGCCGGCAGCCTCTGCCAAATATCCAGGATCCTGCCCACCTCGCCGTCAGTCCCAAAGATGCGCCCCCTGTTGCCGGCCTAACGGCTTATCCCCTGACCTGGCCACAGCGGACCAGGCATCTCGGGACATTCGACACCGACTGGCTCATAGAGAGCTGGCCCTATTTCCCCCGGGATACAAACCCCGAATTCTTCAATACCGCCCCGGAAGACCAGCGGCTGAAAGGTTTTTTCAAAGGCGACGAGATCATCGAAATTCACAATATGCACCCCCGGCAGAATCGGATCATCTCTTCCCTGCCCGCCCTGCGGGCCCGCCTTTTTGTCCAGCAAGTCGAAGCCGGGAAAGAGATCTTCAGGGAGGTCCCGGCGCGGGCGGAGACGGTTTGGCTCTTCCCCGACCGGGAATGCGGCATCATTCTCTATCGGGGTGCGACGGCCGTAACGGACGAGGAATACGAGGACGTTCTCCATGTTATGGCGGCCTGGGAAGCGCTCACGGAGCCGGTCCGGCCGGTCGAGGCATACCTGGCGGTCTTTAGGGAAAAACTTGCCCCCCAGACACCCCCGGAAGAACCAGACATCCCGGTCCCGGCGCCGGTTGTCGCACCCACGCCGCTGCCCACTTCCAGTGCCACTGCCGTCAGCCCGGTCCTTGCCGACTTGGTAGCCCAGGCCCAGTCCCTCGCGGCCACTGCCGCCGCGGAGATGAAAAAATTCGGTATCGATCCCGAAGTGGCCTTAAAAAAGTATCTGCCACCGCCGATGGAGATGAAGCCCACATCATCCCTGGGCGAGCTAAAGGAAATGACGGCCCGGCTCAAAGAGCAAACCCAGGCGACCCTGGCCAGGTTCGGTCTGGACGAGGCGGCGGCAAGCAAGCTTCTGGAGCCCAAACCAGGGGCGCCGGCACCTTCTCCGGAGGAACTCATCAGCCAACTGAAGAAAACCGGAATCAGCAACCCGGAAATCGAGACGCTAATAAAGGATGCTCATAAGCAAAGCAAGGAGGCCCTAACCGCCCTGGCGGCCATGAAGAAGAACACGGAGGCTGCCGCCGACCTTGGGAAAATACCGGAAATGCCGCGAGTGCCTGCCGTAGCGGCAACCACCTTGACCGTTGAGGACGTTTTGGGCAGGCATAAAAGAAAGGAAAGCCTAAGAGGGCTGGATCTGACGGGCCTGGATTTCTCCGGCCGCGACCTGACCGGTGCGGATTTTACCGGCACGGTCATGGAAAAGACGATCTTTAAGAAAGCTAACCTGAAAATGGCCGTCTTTAGAAATGCCGTCCTGACGGAGGCTGACTTCAGTGAAGCCATGCTGGAGGGTGCCATACTGGCAGAGGCAATCGCCGCCAAGGCCATTTTCACCAAGGCGAGGCTTGCCGGGGCCGATCTTTCCCATGGAGATTTTACCGGGGCTGATTTCCGGGAAGGCAATATCAAAGGGGCCTCCCTGTCTGCTGCCGTCTTCGAAAAATCAGCAATGGCGGGGCTCCAGGGAGAAAAAGTCAAGGCGGCAAAGGCTGTTTTCACCGGCGCCGACCTGAGGGAAGCCGATTTCAACCAGGCGGACCTGACCGATGGCGACTTCTCCAACACGAATTTATCATTTGCCGTCTTCAGCAATGCCAAGGCGGATGGTCTGCGCCTCTACGGAGCCAAAGGGGAGGCTCCCGTTTTCAGCAGCAGCTCCCTTAAGGCGTCTCGGGCCGATGGAGACACTGCCCTTGTAAGCTGCCGGTTAAACAATGCCAACCTGGAAGGCGCCAACTGGGAAGGAGCGGGGCTGATCCGGGCGCAGATGGTGGAAACGATTCTCGATAGCGCCGACTTCAGCCGCTGTGATCTTTCCGGCGCCGTCTCGTTCCGGGCAAGCGCCAGAGGGACGAACTTCATGAAAGCCAACTTCCATGAGGCAAACCTCACGGGGATCAATCTTTTCAAAGGGTCGCTCCGCAAGGCCAGGCTGACCCGCACGGATCTCCAATTCTCCAATTTATACGGCGTGGATTTCTATAAAGCGAAGCTGGGGAAAACCAACCTGACGGACGCCAATATCAAAAACACCCTCCTGACTATCAAGGTAAAAAAATGAATGCCGAAGCGATTTTGGACAAAATAAGCAAGGAGGGGGGGCTGACCGGAGCCGATCTGGCGAGCCTGGATCTGACCGGGGCAAACCTCGCCGGGGCTCTTTATGAGCAGGTTTCCTTCCGGGGATGCATCCTTTCCGGCGCCAATCTTACGGGGGCTACTTTCATATCAGCGGACTTCACCGGCGCAAACCTTGCCGGGACAAAGCTCACCGGCGCCCAGTTCCGGCAGTCAAACCTCGCCGGGGCGATACTGACCAAGGCCCAAATGGTTGAGTGCGCCATGCAGGGTATCAACCTTTCCGGAGCGGACTTGTCCGGCGCCGATCTGACCCGTACCCACCTTGCAAAAACAGATCTCAATGATGTAAAGTTTATCGATGCCATCCTCGGAATGGCTACCTTCTATCAGTGCCGCTTTTCAACCGTCGATTTCACCGGCGCCGATCTGACCCGTGTCTCTCTGGAAGGCGCCGACTTGAGCAAGGCCGTCTTCAATAAAACGAATCTGACCAAGGCCTATCTCCTGGGCGCCAGATTGACAAAACAGCGCTTCCCCGGCTGTACCCTCCTGATGTCCATGATGGACAAGGCCGATCTGCAGGCAGCCGACTTTGCCGGGGCGGACATCAGTCAGATGAGCTTTGCCGAGGCAGAGCTTTCCGCGGCAGTCTTCAAGGGGGTCAGAGGGGAATACGCAAACTTCGCATCCGCCCAAGGGAAAAGCGCTGACTTTTCCGATGCTAATCTCTTTATGGTCACTTTCCAGGAATCCCTGCTGGAGGGGGCTGATTTTTCACGGGCCGTAATCGAGCAGTCCCTATTCATTAAAGCCAACTGCGACAAAACACGTTTTATTAAATCCCATCTTCCTTATTGTGATTTCAGCCATGCAAGCATGCGCGAGGCAGACTTTACAGCGGCCTCTCTGGCATACGCCAACATGCACGGCGTACAAATGAAGGATGCCCGCTGGGAAGGCGCCGATTTGGCGACGATCTATAAAACTGACGGCGACCTCTGGGAAGCTGAACAATGGAAACCGACGGCAACCGGAAGCTGAAGGAAAGAAAAGAGGTAAGGAAATGAAAAATGTAGTGCAACTAAAAAAGGCGGCGGTCTGGCAGGTAGCGCTTTGCTATGGTCAGATAACAGGCCGCCGGGAGGACAGATATTTCGTCCTGACGGACGACGGCCGGGTTTTATGGGCCCATAGAGCCGACGGTTGTCTCCTGACGCCGGATATCGATGACCGGGTCCTCCTGGCCGAAAGCGATGATGATGACGGTTTCATCCTCAACATCCTGGTCAAGTCCGGCAACCGGTCCGACGTTCTTCTCCCCGGCGCAGGAACGATCCGTGCCGGCGCCGGCGACCTGTCCCTCCAGGCGGATACTATTGCGGTAAGCGCTCGGGAAAGCGCCTCTTTTGCCGCGCCGGAATTCTCTTTTACCGGGGTCACGGCCAAGGTCAGCTTTTTCGCCTTTTCCTTTCTCGCGCAGACCCTTGAAGCTCAAATCAAGAAGGCAGCGACCGTGATCGACGCCCTCGATACCGTCTGCGGCCGGCTAACGCAGCGGATCAGAACCAGTTTCCGCTGGATCGAAAATTTCGAACAGACCAGGGCGGGCCGCATCAGCACGATCGTAAAGGAACGTTACGCCGTAAGGGCCAGGCACGCCTGCCTCCTGGCGGAAGAAGAGGTGACTGTCGACGGCAAGAAAATCCATCTGGGCTAAAAGGAGAGTTGATCATGTACGCGACCACCAAGGAAAAGGGGCAGCTGCTGGCCATGCCGGACGTATGCCTCACCCCCGCTCCCCCGGCGCCCCCCATCCCCGTGCCCTATCCTAATGTCGGAATGCCGACCATGGCCAATCCGGTAACCCAGAAAGTCATGATCTGCGGCATGCCGGCCCTCACCAAGGCCTCGAAATGTCAACCGACCAACGGCGATCAGGGAGGGGTGAGTAACGGGGTTGTTTCCGGAAAGATCATGGGGCCTACGGAATACATCATGGGGAGCATGAAGGTTAAACTGGAAGGGAATCCGGCTGTCTATACGGGCAATCCCACCAAGCAGAACGACGGCAACGCCGTGGGTTCGGACCTGCAGCCCAGTCAGAACAAAGTCATGATCATGGGCTGATGAAATATTACGGGAATCAGGAATTGAGGGCAGGCCGAAAAGAGATGATTTTGAAAATCGAGACGGATTTTCATGCTTCGTTGTGCCCAACATTGGGCATGGGTGTTAGTCCGACGGCGAACAGATCCAGACCAAGGGGGGAAACGGTCACATTCCCATGTAGGCTTTACGGACTTCCTCTGAATCCAAAAGCTCACGGGCCGAACCGAACTGGACGATTTTCCCCGTCTGAATCACATAGCCTCGATGGGCAATTTCCAATGCCTCCTGGACCATCTGTTCGACCAGCAGAACGGTGGTGCCTGTATGGTTGATGGCGGTGATGGTTTCCATCATCTTGTCCACCATGCTAGGCATCAATCCGAGGGACATTTCATCCAGCATAAGCAACTTCGGTCGCGACATGAGGCCCCGCGCTATGGCCATCATTTGCTGTTCTCCGCCGCTCAGGGTCTCAGCGGTCTGTTTGGCCCGCGCCCTGAGGACGGGAAAAATCTCCAGGAGTTCCTCTAACCGGCGATGGATCTCGGCTTTCGAATTCTCTGTATAGGCGCCTAAGGCGAGGTTTTTCTCCACTGACAGCTTGGAGAAGATTCGCCGGCCTTCGGGAACATAACTGATGCCGAGTTTAAGGGTCTGATGTGCTGCATACCGGGAGATATCGGTCCCTTCAAACAGGATTTGACCCTTCAGAGGATGGGCGAGGCCGCTGATGGTGCGCATGATGGTCGTTTTCCCGGCGCCGTTCGCACCGACAATGGCCACCAGTTCCCCGGGCATGACTTCCAGGGAAATACCGAAGACAACGGGTATCCCATCATAACCGGTATACAGATCAACGACCTTCAGGATCGGATCAGCCACTGGCTCTGCCCTCCTTCTGAGCCTTGAATCGCTGCGCGTATTTGGCGCCGAGGTAAGCCTCAATCACGCTATCGTCGTTGACGATGCGGCCAGGGGCATCCTCGGCGATCTTTATGCCGCCGTCGAGGACCACTATCTTGTCGGCTATGGGCATAATCCCTTCCATAACGTGCTCCACGATCATCAGCGTAATCCCGCTTTCCCGGAGTCGCAGGATGACCTCGACGGAAACTTTGACCTCTGTAGAGGTCATCCCCGCCATAACCTCATCAAGCATAAGGAGTTTGGGACGCGTTGCCAGGGCGCGGGCTAATTCCAGACGCTTCTTTCCACCGATGGACAGCTCGCCGGCAGGTTTTTCTTGAAGCGACTCCAGGCCGCATATGCGTACGCACTCCTCAGCATTCTCAAATGCTTCCCGGTTGCCCTTAGTCTTGAGGAAGGCGCCGACAAGGACATTGTCGAATACGGTCATCTCCTTGAGTGGGCGCACCACCTGAAAGGTGCGCACCGCCCCCAGGCGGGCAATCTGAAAGGGAGTAAGTCCGGTGATGTCTGCACCGTCGAAGAGGATACTGCCGCTCGTCGGCTTGAGGAAACCGGTAATGCAGTTGAAAAGGGTCGTTTTCCCCGCTCCATTGGGGCCGATCAATCCCACAATCGATCCGGACTCCACGGTGAAACTCACCCGATCGTTGGCGACCAACTCCCCGAATTTCATTGTCACATCGCGCACATCAAGGAGTGCCATCGGCTGAACCTCCTTTTGCATCCCTCTTTTGCTTTAGTAACCGTTTTCTTATATCGCGGATGATACCAATCATCCCTGCGGGCTGTTTGACCACCATGAGAATGATGAGGAGACCGAAAACGATTAAATCCACTCCTCCGCCCAATCCGCCCCAAAATGCCCGACTGTATTCTTGCAGCGGGATCAGGACGGCGGCGCCCAGGAGAGGCCCGACGAGGGTCCCCGATCCCCCCAGGACAGTGATGAGTACGAACTTCATCGACATATCCAGTGACATGACCATTGGCGTGTCCACCCGGAGATTGTACTGCACAAAAAAGGCGCCGCATAGGGCGGTCAAAGCGGCCGAAAGGGCCATGGCGGACAATTTCACAGCCGTGCTGTTAACGCCGAGTGATTCGGCCGTTTCCTGACCTTCCCTCACGGCACGCATATAATACCCAAAGCGATGGCCTTCGAGCCACCGAACTACGCCAAATATGAGCAGAAAGAGAAGGAGGGCACAATAGTAGTAACCCGTCTTTGTATCGTACCACATCAGATTCTTCAGGCCTTCCTTTACCAGCGGGTAATCAAGTCCCAGGGCGCCTCCGACCCAGTCCCAGACCAGGAAGGTGCGGTGAAAAATCTCGACGATAGCGAAGGTGGCAATAGCAAAATAGTGGCCACTCAGCTTGAAGCAGGGATAGCTGATGACTACGGCGACGGCGGCCGCCAGCACCACGCCGATCAATATCCCCGGCCACGGGGTTCCACCATAGGTAACGACGGCCATTCCCGCGCCGTACGCTCCGATGCCGAAGAACACCGAGTGACCAAAGGACACCTGGCCGCAATAGCCACCGATAATGTTCCACGCCTGAGCCATGCTGGCAAAAAGTAAAATGAGAATCGCCACATGCATGTGGAAGGAATTGGCGGCCACCACCGGCGCCAATGGCAGCAGCGCCAGGAGCGCCACGAAACCAAGCCAGAGGGCGTCTTTTTTGTTCAATGCTTTCCGCTGCATGGGTTTCACCACCCGAAAATACCTTTCGGCCGCAAAAATACGACTGCCAGATAGAGACCGAAGACGGCAATGTATTTGAAAACCGGCGCAATGTAGAAACCTGCAAGCGCCTCTACAGAGCCGACGAGGATCCCGGCGATAAACGCACCCGGAATGCTCCCGAATCCGCCCATGGCGACGCAGACAAAAGCGATCAGGCCAAACATGGAACCAACTTCAGGATGGACGGCCAGGTACGAGGGCATTATGCCTCCGGCAATGCCCACACAGGCGCCGCCGATTCCAAAGACCACAAGGTAAATGCGTTCCGTATTGATGCCCATGAGTTCGGCAGCATCGCGGTCCATGGCCGTAGCCTGAATGGCCCAACCAAACCTGGTGGTATTTATAAGCGTATAGATCAGCCCGACCACGACGAGAGACAGGAGTGCGGCCGCCAGTTGGGGCACCGGAAAGATCAGATTCCCCAAATGGAGTGTTTTATCACCGAGCCACGTGTCGGAAAGGATGAGGAAATTGGGTGAAAAGCGGTTCATGCAGAAGTTCTTGAGGAAGATAGCAAGTCCAAAGGTTGCCAACAGGGCCACCAGTCCCGGTTTGCCGATGGTGTAACGTATGATTAGCTGGTATGTCATCGCCCCCAGGATAAAGATGAATATCCCGGCGGCAATAACCGACAGGAGGGGGTCGACATTAAGAAGAAAACCGAGCCAGTAGCTCACATACATGGCAACCATCAGATATTCGCCATGAGCGAAATTGATCACGTCCATGACGCCCCAGATAAGGCAGAGCCCGGCGGCCACCAAGGCGTAAACCATGCCGTTCAACATGCCGTCTATCAGAACTTGAATAAACGTTTCCATAAATTTCCGCCGCTTTGTCGCTCTCTCCTATCCAGCGGGTGGGCCGGGATAAGCAATATCTGCTCCTTACCCTTATCGATTACTCATCTTCAAGAGATAGGGCGGATGTTATAAGCCCCTTTACCCCTTAGATCCTCCCCTTGAAGGGGAGGGCCGGGGTGGGGCTGGGTTTGTTTAGAATATTGACAAATTTTACCGCAAATTCGTTATCTCTTACCCCATCCCTTCATGGGGAAGACGATTTTGGTATCGGCCATTTCTTCCGGGTAGATCCGCTTGTACTGACCGCCCTGGAGCTGGGTAACAATGCTTTGCGCCTTTATGTTCTGACCGCCCTTGACAAAGGCCACTTTCCCGCCGAGGGAGAGAGGGGAATCCCAGGTGTTTGCGTACAGTGTTTTGGCGACTTTTTCCGGATCGAGGGAACCCGCCTTTTCAATCGCCTGGGCGAGCACCAGCATAGCCACGGCCTCCTGGATGCTGTCGCCGTCGAAGGGCACTCCTCCGGTTTTGGTCTTGAAGATCTTTTCAACCGCCGCAACCGCCGGCATCAGGCTGGCGAACTGGGGCGAATAAGCGGTGGAACCCATGAAAAAGTCGGCGTCAGGCCCAAGCTGTTTGGTGATAACGGGGTCCTGGTAACCGGAGCAGTAGTTGATGGCAATATTAGGCAACCATGCCATCTGCTTCATGGTGCGGACTAACAGGGAGTAGTCGGCGCCGAGCACGGCTCCGAACAGCGCATCGGGATTGCTCTTCTTCAAGGTTTGGACTTCACTGTTGAGGTTAGTGGCGCCGGGGCTGAAGGGCACATCGGCCACTACCTTGAAGCCTCCGGCAGCAGCGGCCATCTTGGCCTCCTCGGCGGCATGCTTGCCGAACTCGCTGTTCTCGTAAACGATACCGATGGTCTTGATTTGGGCTTTATTCTTCTTGTTCATCCACTTCAAGACATCCACGAACTCGATGGACTCGGTCTTGTCGGTGGGGGCCAGACGGAAGAAGTAATTCATGTCCCGCTGGGTCAGGGCCGCTGAAGAAGAGGCCCCGCACATAAAGATCCTCTTCATGCGCTCGGCCACGAAACTGGCCGGTTTGCTCACCGAACTGTTGTAAGAACCGATCAGGGCCCAGACGCCTTCCTGGTTGAGGAGCCGCTCGGCCTCCGCCTTGCCCACGTCCGGCTTGCCCTGAGAGTCTGCATGAACAAGAACGATCTTGTAGCCGTTCAGGATGCCTGCCTGCTTGGCCAGGGGAACCTTGATCTCTGGGTGTTTGTTATTGATGATTTCCACGGCGGTCTGTACCGCTGCCTGGCAGCGCTGTCCCGCTGTTGCGACCGGACCTGTAAGGGGGAAAATGGTGCCTATCTTGATTATCTTTTCGGCGGCCAGGACCGATCCTGCTCCCGGTCCGAAGGCAAGGAGCATACATAGTACGGCCATAAATACGATCCAGCGGTTTAAACGGGGCGATCTGTGAGTCATAAGGTTACCTCCTCTTTTTTGGGTTTTCATTGATTAGTA
>SESA01000736.1_pt1 | contig 19582 bp, 12 predicted proteins | sample 3171451 | NCBI WGS metagenome assembly SESA01 (sample SAMN06051862, study PRJNA518727) | freshwater metagenome | biome: subpolar coniferous forest; feature: holomictic lake; material: water; isolation source: holomictic Lake 227, 8 m depth | place: Canada: near Kenora, Ontario | collected...
TCCCTATCATAAGATGATTAAACCCCAGATGAAAGGCTGCAGTTCACTGCTTTCTTTTGAAATTGACGGGAACTACAAGGATGCCACAAACTTTATAGATTCCCTTAAGATCATCACACACGCAACTCACCTTGGGACCTGCCGGTCGATAGTTACACATCCTGCTTCGACTACTCATTCAGCAATGGGGGAGAAGGAGATGAAGAAAGCCGGGATTTCTCCATCGATGATCCGGTTCTCGATTGGCATTGAAGATGAGAAGGATCTTCTGGATGATCTCACCCAGGCATTCAAGGTTGCCGGGAAACGTAAAAAATAATCATGAGATCCGGCTCTGCGCCCGGGAGCGCAGAGCCGGAATATTTAAATTTTTTCATGGACACAGCATTACAATTTTATTCTACTAATTTATCGGCTGAGAACCTGCGTTTTCATGAAGCCTTACTGCAGGGCCAGGCTCCCGACAAAGGGCTGTATCTGCCTGTTAGCATACCAGCCATTCAGCCCCAGGAGATCCATGGCTTAAGTGATATGGACTACCCTGAGATCGCATACCGGGTCACCCGCCGTTTCCTTTGCGGAGTTATTGAAGATGAGGAACTGAAAGCTATTGTAAATGATGCTTACAATTTTGATGTGCCTCTTGAAACTGTGTTTGACAGGAATTATGTAATGCGACTTGACCAGGGACCAACGGCCTCTTTCAAGGATTTCGCAGCCCGCATGATGGGGAGGCTGATGCAGCATTATCTGAACACAGGGAAGCGTCGCCTGCTTATTCTTACAGCGACGTCGGGAGATACAGGGAGTGCGGTTGCAAATGCTTTTTACGGGCTGGATAATATCGACATTGTGGTTCTTTTTCCGAAGGATGAAGTAAGCCCTCGCCAAAGAAAGCAGATGACAACACTTGGCAGGAATGTAAAAGTGCTTGCCCTGGATGCTAAATTCGACGATTGCCAGGCTCTTGTCAAACAAGCATTTGCTGATCCCATACTCACCGGCTTATCCCTGTCGTCGGCAAATTCAATAAATATTGGCCGTCTCATACCCCAGATAGTATACTACTTTTATGCGTATGCAAAGCTGGCTGTCCACGGGGAAAAGATCATCTTCTCGGTTCCGTCAGGAAATTTCGGCGATATGATGGGAGGCGTGCTGGCCATGAAAATGGGGCTTCCGGTCAAACGGTTCATCATAGCCACAAACGAAAACGATGAATTTCCTAGGTTTTTATCCGCAGGTAAATACAATAAAATAGAACCCTCACTGAATTGTATCTCCAGCGCCATGAATGTGGGTCATCCCAGCAACCTCGCCCGACTGGTCGCTTTGTACGGTGGGATAATGGATGAAAAAGGATACATTCACAGTGCTGCGAATATGGACCTGATGAGAAAGGAACTCTGGTCGCTGAGCATTTCTGATGCAGAAACCCGAAAAACCATAGGGGATGCCTGGAATAAATGGAAGCTTCTGCTCGAACCGCATGGTGCTGTAGGATGGGCCGCCCTTTTGAATTACCTTGAACTGCATGCTCACAGCCTTAGCCCTGATCAGCTCTGTGTTTCCCTGGAGACTGCACATCCGGCAAAATTTCCCGAAGAAATTCAAAGGATCACGGGAGTTGACCCTCCTTTGCCTCCAGGTCTTAGGGGTATCGATGACAAACCGGAATTTGTTTCCAACATGACAAATAATTATTCCGATTTTAAAAGCTGGCTGTTATCAAATTATAACCAGCATTCGTAATTCGTAACTCGTAACTCGTAACTCGTAATTCGTAATTCGTAATATATGTATATTATCTGCTCCGACCTCGAAGGCGTTTTCACACCCGAAGTGTGGATTAATGTTGCCGAAAAGACTGGTATTACCGAACTCCGACGCACTACCCGCGACGAACCTGATTATGAGAAGCTCATGAGGTGGAGGATGAGGATCCTCGATGAGCATTGTTTAAAGTTGCATGACATTCAGAATGTTATTTCACAGATTGAACCTCTGCCGGGGGCCCTTGATTTCATCAACTGGATGAAAGAAAGAACCCAGCTGATCATTGTTTCCGATACTTTTATCCAGTTTGCCGAACCACTTATGAAAAAGCTTGGAAGGCCTACCTTGTTCTGCCATTCACTTGTGATGGATGAAACAAACCGGATCATTGATTTTAAACTTAGGCAGCCTGATCCCAAACGCAGGACAGTTGAAGCTTTGCAGGGCCTGAAATACCAGGTGATCGCAATGGGTGACTCATACAATGATATTTCCATGCTCAAGCAGGCGGAGGTTGGGATACTTTTTAATCCGCCTCAGAATGTAGTAAACGATTATCATCAGTTTGAGATAACACAGGATTACGAAGCGATAAAAAAGATAGTGTTGAAATATATACCGTAGACACAGCTGATGGTGATTGAACGAAAAGAGGCTGTCCCGAAAGGGGGCAGCCTCTTTTATATTCAACCAGGATGGTTTATTATTTGCTGACAAGTATTTTCCTGATCACTTTATTGTCCTGGTTGCTGAATACGATTGTATAAACTCCCGGAGAGGCAGGGCGGATGTCGATATGCTTTTCAACATTCCCCGAAACACTGATATCGGTCATCTGGAAGACCTGAACTCCCAGTTCATTAAATATCCTGAGATTGACTGATATCTTCTCTGCACTGCTCATCGAAACTGTAAACTGTCCGTCGTTGGGAACAGGATATACCCTGAAATCCCCAGTTTGAAGTTCACCAATGCCTACTCCCGCGACATAAACGTTGTTTGATGAATCCGAAGCGCAACCGTTCAGTGTGACTATGGTCCAGTACCAGCCTGGATTTGCAGCTGGTACAGTATAGGTTTGGCTTGTGGCTCCGCTGATGGCAGACCCCTGGTAAAACCATTGGTTCCCGGATGAGGCGCTGCTGGTGAGTACATTTCCGACGGCCGTAACTGCAGGTGTGGCAGGAACCGCATTAACAGTCACAGCAAGCAGGGGAGACACAATGCCGGTGCCGCAGCTGTTTGTCCCCAGTACGGTTATGGTACCCGAGCCCATTGTGTTGCCAAAACTTACAGTAATTGAGTTTGTGTTTGCTCCGGCAGTGATGGTGGCTCCGGTTGGAATGGTCCAGGTATAGCCTGTTGCATTTGTAATACTTGCAACCGAATATACTTTCCCGACGGAGCCGGCACATACAGAAGCCGGGCCGGAAATTGCACCTGCCGCACCGGGAAGCGCATTGACTGTCACTGCATAGGGCGGAGATGCTGCGCCATTGCCGCAGATGGTGTTACCTGCGACGGTAATGCTGCCCGAGACAGCTGCCAGGTCAATGTTTACCGTAATAGAGGTTGTATTGTCACCGCTTACCACATGGAAACCTGAAGGCAATGTCCATGCATAAGCTGTCGCCCCGGCAACTGCTGCACAGGAATAGTTGACTCCCTGAGCTCCTGCGCAAACCGAAACAGGACCGGAAACTGCGCCGGCAGGGCCCGGGACTGAGTTAACAGTTACAGGGAACTGCACCGGAACTGCAGCAGAGCAGCCGCCGGAGTTTGTATAATTAACCGAAACTGACTGGGCCCCTGCAGTACCCCAGTAAACTGTGAGTGCACTTGTACCTTGTCCGGCAAAAATCGAACCACCTGAAGATACAGTCCATATGTAACCAGTAAACCCGGGTTCTGTAGTATATGTGTAGTAGCCTGAGGTGGCACAAAGACTGTTTGTTCCGGTGATTGTTGGCGCGGGTGCCGGGTTAACAGTGACTGCGTAGGCTGAAGGTGTTGCGGCAGCACATCCGCTCGCATTGGTGTAACTGACGTTGACAGCCTGGGCACCTGTATTATTCCATCTTACCATAACAGAACTTGTCCCTGCTCCCGAAAGTATGGTTCCCCCGGAAGATACTGTCCAGGTGTAAGCACTCATACCTGTTTGAGTCGTATACGTATTCGAGCTGCTTCCCTGGCATGCGGTTGCCGGACCAGTGATAGTTGGAACCGGCAGCGGGTTAACTGCCACAGCGAGGTTTGTGAAGGCGCTTGATCCGCAGCTGCCTACCGCCTGCACACTCACGTTCCCCGGTGAGGCGCCGAATGTCACTGTTGCGCTCAGGGTTCCCTGTCCTGCAGTGACTGTGGCACCGGCAGGAACTGTCCAGTTATAGCTTGTGGCTGTGGGAACCGCTGTAATGCTGTAAGTGTTGTTAGCGCTTGAGGCACAAACCGTTGTACTGCCAGTAATGGTTCCTGGTGCAACAGGTGCCTGGCAGCCTGCTGTGAACTGCTGGTCGGCGCCATTGGTGGTGCCTCCCCCGTTCATTCCCACACAACGATAATGGTAGATCGTTCCAAGCGTAAGTCCGCTGATGTTTGCACTGACTGCTGTTGCTGTGCTTCCGGAAACCGGGCTGGGAACACCCGCGACAATAGTCCCGTAAGCAGTGGTCAGCCCCCATTCGAAGGTGACAGTGGTTGATAAGTTGTTGGCTGTGACTGTACCATTCAGGGTTGCCGTAGTGTTTGTAACATTTGAAGGAAGGTTGGTTACAACGACCGGAACACCACCAGTGGTAAAGGTCATATCCAGTCCGTTGCCGGTACCGCCTGAATTCGTGCCACCAACCCTGTAGTGATACAAAGTGTTTTGGGCGAGACCTGTAAGCGGGGCACTAACCGCGGTGACAGTGGAACCCGTGACAGGTGATGGAGATGCTGGAACCGTTGAACCGTAACCCGTGGTAAGTCCATACTCGAATGTAACCGCTGTGGATGCTCCGTTTGCGTTAACCGTGCCGTTTACTGTAGCTGTTGACGCGAGGACGCTGCTGGCAGCAGTGGTCACAAGAGAAGGTGGAGGAAAGCCTGTGGTAAAGGTCAGATCTGCACCGGTCCCGGTTCCATTGGCATTTACACCCTTAATCCTGAAATGGTATAGGGTGTTGGGTGTTAATCCAACGATGCCCGCAATTATAGTTGTTGGTGTGGAGCCTGTAACGGGAGAAGGAATACCTGCAACCGTAGACCCGTAAGCGTTTGTCAAACCATATTCGAACGTTACCGTGGTTGATGCCCCGTTGGCATTCATTGTACCATTAAGCGTTGCAACTGAGCCGGTAACAGATGTAGCCGGGTTGGTTACCCCGACAGGGGGCGGGGCTGCTGCCATGTTAAATCCCATATTGTAAACATAGATGCTGGAGCTGTTATATGGAGCAAACGGACAGCCGCCGACAGACCAGACCCTCCTGACGCCTGAAAGGTTTGTATATGCATTGGTTCCTCCAAGGGTACCTGTAGCTCCGCATTGCCCTAAGTCGACAACGAGGCTTTGAGTGGGATCATATGCAAACGGACTGTCAAGAGTTATAGTAAGCCATGAACTGGCAGGAGTGGATAAGGTTACTGAAGCGTGGTAGTAAACCGTTGTAAGTGTGCCTGTGTAAAAGGCGCCTGCGGTCAGATTGGTGAGCGTGGTCTGACCCAGTTTAATTGTCAGATCGGTGTAGGTGGCCGGACCAAAACCTCCGTTGAAGAACAGGGAGATGGAAGTAATATTTCCGGCTGGGGCAGCTGAAGGCTGATTAAATTCTCCCGCGAGATATATCAATTGAATGTCTTTACCTGCGGCAACATTGAATGGGAATGAGTTTGAACCGTTCCCTGCCCCGGTATAGTTGTAATACTGGGGTTGGGCCGTAAGATCATTGTTCAATCCTGCTATGAACAGCAGGATCGTAAAACAGTAGAAAATGTGTTTCATGGCTTTTTGTTTTGGTTAGTGACATTCTGAATTACATCATTATAACATAATTGAAATATATGTATAAAAAAGAAATCTGTTCTGTCTTCCCAAATAACCTTACTGCTTTTTTACCCGACTGGAGCCCTGCAATAACCGGTCCTTTTCATTAAAGAATGATCTGTTGAAAAATCAAATGAAAATCAAAAGGCTTATAAGAATCGCAATATAGTAAAAAACTGCGGCTCTGTCAAGGCTTTTCTGTTTGAATTATTCTTTTCCTTATTTGACAGTACCTTTGTAACTTTGTGAAAATATTCTCTCATCATGAAAAAGACCAATGATCCTTCAACCCGTATTTTTGACCTTCTGCAGTTTGGTGAATACGGTGATGTGAATCCCTCGATTACTGACTCAGCTACCTATACATTCATGCAGGCGATCACGATGAGTGAGACTTTTGCAGGCCAGCAGGAGGGCTGCTATCTGTATTCCCGTCACTGGAATCCAACGAATAAATACCTGGCCGACGCCCTGGCTGCCCTTGAGGGTACTGAATCAGCCTGGGTGACTTCTTCCGGGATGGCTGCCATTACCTGCGCCATCTTCCAGCTAGTAAAAAGCGGGGATCATATCGTTTGCGCTATGACGATTTACGGGGGGACTTTTGCATTCCTGTATAATTATGTAAAGAAGTTCAATATTGATGTAACCTTTGTGGATATCAGGAGGCTTGAGGATGTTAAAAATGCCATCAGGCCGAATACAAAACTGATCTATACTGAAACGATGACCAATCCTCTGCTCCAGATCAGCGATATCCCTGAACTTGCGAAGATTGCCAATGAGCACGGGATCAAGCTAATGGTTGACAATACTTTTACTCCGATGATGGTTGCCCCTGCCCAGTACGGAGCACATATTGTAGTTCACAGTATGACAAAATTTATAAACGGGAAGAACGATTGTGTGGCAGGAGCCATCTGTGCCGATAAGGAATTCATCGATGCCCTTTGCGATGTTAACAACGGAACTGCTATGCTGCTTGGCCCTTCCCTTGAACCACTTCGTTCGTCGAGCATCCTGAAGAACCTTCATACTCTTCACATCCGTATGAAGCAGCACAGCAAAAATGCGATGTACCTTGCCGGGAAATTCAAAGAATACGGCACAAAGATCATTTATCCCGGATTGCCAGAGCATAAAGGCCATGAAGTCATGAAGAAAATCATGAACCCTGAGTTCGGTTTCGGGGCCATGATAGCGATCGACATGGGGACTGCTGCAAGAGCTTCCAAACTCATGGAGCATATGGAGCTCGAGGGTGTTGGATACCTCGCCGTCAGCCTTGGTTATTTCAAGACACTTTTCAGTAATTCGGGTAAAAGCACCTCCTCTGAAGTGCCTGAAGAGATTCAGAAGGAGATGGGTCTTTCAGAAGGGCTAATACGCTTTTCGGTTGGCCTCGACAATGATATTGAGCGCAGCTGGGAAAAGATCAAACACTGCCTTGATCAAATGAATCAGTGATAGCTGCAAAACGAAAGAGGCCGCCCTGAAGAGCGGCCTCTTTCGTTTTCCTGAGCCCGGCAGGGCTATCCCATGCAAGTACTTACGAGGTTCCTGTCGCCAAAAGCATCATCGATTCTTGTCACAGTGGGCCAATATTTATCTTCGGCCGACCATGGCATCGGGTAAGCGGCTTTCTGCCTTGAATAGGGAAGTGTCCACTCATCGGCTGAAACCATTGCGGCTGTGTGCGGAGCTTTCATAATCACGTTCACTAACTTATCTGCTTTGCCGGAGGCGATTTCATCAATTTCACCTTTGATCGAAACCATAGCTTCGATGAAACGGTTAAGTTCATAATATGGTTCGCTCTCGGTAGGCTCAACCATCAGTGTACCATGCACAGGGAAGGCTACAGTGGGTGCATGAAATCCGTAATCCATCAGCCTTTTCGCGATATCAATGGCTCCGATACCGGTCTGACGTGAAATGGCGTTGCAGTCAACGATCATTTCGTGGGCACAACGGCCGTTCTTACCTGAGTAAAGTATAGGATAATACGGCTCAAGGCATGACTTAAGATAATTGGCGTTGAGTATGGCCATCTTCGTTGCTTCGGTTAGTCCGTTGCCACCCATCAGCTTGATATAAGCGTAGGAAATGGTAAGTATAAGCGCGCTGCCATAAGGTCCTGATGCAACTGCAGTGGTACCGGTTTTACCTCCCGTTTCAACCTCGGTATGCTTAGGAAGGAATGGAGAAAGATGCTTTGCAACGGCAATAGGGCCTTCACCCGGGCCGCCTCCCCCGTGGGGAATGGCAAAGGTTTTATGCAGGTTGAGATGGCAAACATCGGCGCCTATCATCCCGGGATTGGTCAGGCCTACCTGGGCATTCATGTTTGCGCCGTCCATATATACCTGTCCGCCGTTCTCATGAACAATATTCACGATCTCAAGTATGTTCTCTTCAAAAACACCGTGGGTCGAAGGGTAAGTCACCATTAGTGCCGAAAGCTTCTCTTTATGCTGAACGGCTTTCTCCCTGAGGTCGTTGGTGTCGATATTCCCGTTTTCGTCGCATTTGACAACAACCACCTGCATCCCTGCCATGGCAGCGCTTGCCGGGTTGGTGCCGTGGGCCGATGAGGGTATCAGGCATACATTCCTGTGGTTGTCACCCTTGCTGTTATGGTATTCGCGGATCACCAGCAGACCGGCATATTCTCCTGCCGCACCTGAATTTGGCATGAACGATACGGAATCGAAGCCCGTGATCCCGCAAAGGTCTTTCTCAAGCTCTTTGATCAGGTACTGGTAGCCGGCTGCCTGGTCCTTAGGCACAAAGGGATGAATCCCTCCGAACTCAGGATAACTCAGGGCAAACAGCTCCGATGCTGCATTCAGCTTCATGGTACATGAACCCAGGGGGATCATCGAACGATTCAGCGAAAGGTCTTTGATCTCGAGTTTCTTCAGGTACCGCATCATTTCAGTTTCAGAATGATATGAATTAAACACCTTTTGTGTCATGAATGCGGATGTCCTCGTAAGTTCAGCCGGCATTGTCGTGATCATCTCACATTCCTTCGGGTTGCAGACGAACTCGGTATACCCTTTCCCGCCTGCCTGGGCAAACAGTCTCAGGATATGGTTAATGTCGGTAAGTTCTGTAGTCTCATCAATACTTACACCAATATGCTTCTCCCCGAGATACCTGAAATTGATCTTCTGCTCAACTGCTTTGGAATGCAGGGCATCAGCGGAAACACCTTCGGGCAGTTCAATGCAGAGGGTGTCGAAGAAATATTTGTTTACCTGCCTGAAGCCGTATTTCTGTACTTCCTGTGAAAGCACACCTGTAAGTATGTTGATATGACGGGCGATCTGTTTAATTCCTTTAGGGCCGTGATAAACTCCGTACATTCCGGCCATCACTGCAAGCAATACCTGGGATGTACAGATGTTTGAAGTTGCCCTCTCACGTTTGATATGCTGTTCCCGGGTCTGAAGCGCCATTCTCAGCGCCCTGCTTCCGTTGGCATCAACTGAAACCCCGATAATACGTCCGGGCATCTGACGCTTAAAATCTTCTTTGGTGGCAAAATAGGCTGCATGCGGACCGCCATAACCCATGGGGATACCGAACCTCTGGGAGGAACCGAAAACCACATCCGCCCCCCATTCACCCGGAGGAGTGAGCAGGGCGAGGCTTAAAAGATCAGCTGCAACAGCTACTCCGATCTTCAGTTCATGCATTTTGATAACAAAATTTTTGTAATCAATGACTGCCCCATGCTGGTTCGGGTACTGGATAACGCATCCGAAAAAGCTGTTATCGGGAACAAAGGAAGAATGTTTTCCAAACACAAGCTCTATGCCGAGCGGAATAGCTCTTGTACGGATCACATCGGCTGTTTGCGGGAAAATGTCATCCGCCACAAAAAATTTACAGGCTCCCCTTTTAACAGATTCACGGTCACGTGAATTATATAACATGATCATGGCTTCAGATGCAGCTGTGCCTTCATCGAGAAGGGATGCATTGGCGATTGGCATGGCAGTAAGATCGCTGATCATGGTCTGGAAATCGAGAAGGGCTTCAAGGCGGCCCTGGGAGATTTCAGCCTGGTATGGTGTATATGAGGTGTACCAACCCGGGTTTTCGAGAATGTTCCTCAGGATGACTGCCGGGGTAATTGTGTTGTAATATCCCTGCCCGATAAATGTTTTGTAAAGCTTGTTCTTTGACGCTATATCTTTAATGTGATTAAGGTACTGATACTCATTTATACCTTTTGGAAGATTGAGGGGAGTTTTAAGGCGGATGGCCCCGGGTACCGTCTCATCGATAAGCTGATCCAGTGTTTTAACTCCGATCTTCTCAAGCATCGTGTCGATTTCGGCTCCAAAAGGGCCGTTGTGTCTTCTTGCAAAATTGTCAGTGATCATATTTTCAAGTTTTTGATGGCAGTTTGGGAATCGCAAAAATACCAAGAATATCCTATAAATCAAAGGAGGCTGTCACTAAGATTGTAACAGCCTCCTTAAATTCAGAAGCGGGTGTTGTTGCCTCGTTAAGATTTCCTGATCCTCATGTTATAGAAGGAACGGTAAACAAAATACAGGGCAATAGCAAAAAACACAGTGCCAATGTAAGGCGCAATGCTGTAGAAACTTTCTGAAATTGCAATTTCCATTGCAAGCAAGCCGAACAGGGTGGTGAATTTAATGATGGGGTTCAATGCCACGGATGAGGTGTCTTTGAAAGGATCGCCAACAGTATCGCCGACCACTGCAGCATCATGCAGCGGTGTACCCTTTTCCCTGAGGTCAACTTCTACTACTTTCTTGGCATTATCCCAGGCGCCTCCTGCATTAGCCATGAAAATTGCCTGGAATAATCCGAAGAATGCAATAGACACCAGGTAGCTTACAAAAAATGATGCAGCCGCATATCTCAGAGGATCTGTTTTAGCAAGTAAAACATCCTGGTATCCTGATAAAAATGCAATCGCAAGTGCAAATGAGAAAATCGCGATGAAAATGTTGAACATACCGGTTTGGGCATACTGGGTGCATATCCTGACCACTTCTTTAGAAGTTTCCACAGATGCCTTTTTTTCTGCATTTTCGTCAAGGCGGATGTTCTTTTTAATGTATTCCACTGCCCGGTAGGCTCCTGTTGTAACAGCCTGTATTGATGCCCCCGTGAACCAATAGATCACTGCGCCCCCGGTAAGGAAACCGAGGATGGTATACGGATTAAGGACGTTAAGAATGGATTCAGGGGAGATCCCGAATTTGTTTTTAATAACCAGGATAAGTGAGAAGATCATGGTCGTAGCACCCACAACAGCTGTGCCGATAAGTACGGGCTTGGCTGTTGCCTTGAAGGTATTCCCGGCTCCGTCGTTGGCCTCAAGATAGTGCTTCGCATTTTCGAAATCGGGTTTGAATCCGAAATCTTTCTGAATGTCAGCCGAAGCTTTTTCTATATCTTCTTCAATAAGCGAAAGCTCATATACCGACTGTGCATTATCGGTGACCGGGCCATAGCTGTCAACTGCAATGGTCACAGGTCCCATGCCGAGGAAACCAAAGGCTACGAGGCCGAAGGCAAAAATAGCGGGATAGATCATGAAGGCATCCAGGCCGTTCTTGCTGGTAAGATATGCGATGAACATCAGCACAAGAAAAACCATTCCCTGCCAGAAGGCGCTGAAATTTCCTGCAACAAGCCCCGAAAGGATGTTCAGTGATGCTCCACCCTCGCGGGATGCGGTTACAACCTCGTTTACATGCCTTGATTTGGGGCTGGTGAAGATCTTTGTAAATTCAGGAATAAGCGCTGCTCCGAGTGTTCCGCAGCTAATAATAATGGAAAGCGTAAGCCATAGGTTGTTTTTCAGATCGCCGATCATAAAATAACTTGCTGCAAAAGTGACGGCAATGGAAAGGAGGGAGGTGATCCAAACAAGGTTGGTCAGCGGGCGCTCAAAATCAATATCGACCTGGTTTCCGTATTTGGCCTGTGAGAATATTTTATTGATGTAAAAAGCTGTAATGGAAGTCACAACCATTAAAATACGCATCACGAAGATCCAGGTCAGCAGCTGTTTCTGGTTTTCAACATCCCCGACAGCAAGAACAATAAAAGAAATAAGTGCAACCCCGGTTACACCGTAGGTTTCAAAACCATCGGCAGTAGGTCCGACGCTGTCGCCTGCATTGTCGCCGGTACAATCGGCAATAACACCGGGGTTCCTGGGATCATCTTCCTTGATTTTGAAAACAACCTTCATCAGGTCGGAACCGATGTCGGCGATCTTTGTGAAAATTCCTCCTGCGATACGCAGTGCTGACGCCCCGAGTGATTCTCCGATTGCAAAACCAATGAAACTGGCGCCTGCATAATCCCTGGGTACAAATAATAAAATTATGAGCATCATGATCAGCTCAACGCAGATCAGCATGACGCCAATGCTCATTCCTGCGTCGAGAGGGATGTTCAGTAATTTAATGGGTTTCTTCTCCAGGGAGGCGAAAGCCATACGGCTGTTGGCCAGGGTGTTCATCCGGATGCCAAACCATGCAACACTGTAAGAACCAAGGATGCCGATCACAGCCCAGACAAGGATCAATAAGACACCTCCAAATGGCATGGACTGAAGAAAGCCATAATAAAATGCAATGCAAGTCCCGATGATCGCGAATAAAATGATTAGAAATTTTCCCTGCTGAAGGAGATACGTTTTACAGGTTTCAAAAATGATCTGTGCAACATCCAGCATTGACTGGTGGGCTTTCAGCTTACGCACTTTGGTAAACTGATAGTAGCCGAACAGCATGCCCAGCAAAATTACGATGAACCCGAACATCAGCAGATTGTTCTGCGATGCTGACAGATCAGGGATCTTCAAGTCCGCCTCGGAGGCAAACATTGAAACAGGCAGCAATAAAGCCGCCAAAAATATAGACAGTTTTCTCATATGAAAGGAATTACATATTGGGTTGCCAAATTTATAAAGGATTTTTGAAACAATCCAATTAAAAGGAAAAAATATTTACACGGCCTATTATTTTAGAATCCGGAAGAATTGTGGTAAATTTGTACTACTAATCCGACATTACATGATGGAGAAAATCCGCCTTGAAATTATTGGAATGTCATACAGCCAGTCACAGACAGGGGCCTATGCTTTGATCCTTGGAGAGAAGGACGGGAAACGCAGGCTGCCGATAATCATCGGAGGATTTGAGGCACAGGCAATCGCCATTGAACTTGAAAAGATCAAGACCCCCAGGCCGCTGACACACGATTTGTTCAAGTATTTTGCTGATGCCTTTAAGATTGAGATCAAAGAAATTGTTATCAATAAATTTCTTGAAGGTGTTTTTTATGCCCAGCTGGTATGTTTTGACGGTACCCATATCGAAGAAGTTGATTCCCGCACTTCCGACGCCATTGCACTTGCCCTGAGGTTCAGCTGCCCGATATTTACTTATGAGGACATCATGAAGGCAGCTTCAATCATGGTTGAAGAAGATACAGAAGCTCAGGCCGCAGCTGTATCGGAACCGGCTGTGAGCCCCTCTTCCAAACATGAATTCTCCGGCCTCTCTGTCGATGAGCTCAATGAGAGACTGCAGGCTGCCATCGATAATGAAGAATATGAAAAAGCATCCCAGATCCGTGACGAACTGAACCGTCGTAACAAGCCCAGGAAATAGCACATGCAACAATATCTCGACCTGCTTGATTTTGTAATGAAGAACGGTACGAAAAAGGAAGACCGTACAGGAACTGGCACGCTCAGTGTTTTTGGCTACCAGATGAGGTTTAATCTTGCTAATGGCTTTCCCCTCATGACCACCAAAAAGCTTCATCTCCGCTCAATTATCCATGAACTGCTCTGGTTTCTCCAGGGCTCCACTAATTTGAAATACCTGCAGGAGAACAAAGTAAGCATCTGGAACGAATGGGCCAAACCCGACGGGGATCTTGGTCATATTTATGGTTACCAATGGCGCCACTGGCCCAGTCATGACGGTACTTATATCGACCAGATCAAACAGGTCGTTGAATCAATAAAAGTTAATCCGGACTCACGCCGTCATATTGTCAGTGCATGGAATGTGGGCGAACTTGACCTCATGGCCCTCCCTCCCTGCCACCTTATGTTTCAGTTTTATGTTGCCAATTCAAAGTTGTCGTGCCAGATGTACCAGCGCTCATGCGACATCTTCCTCGGCGTCCCTTTCAACATTGCCTCGTATGCGTTACTGCTCATGATGATGGCCCAGGTGACCTCTCTGCAACCAGGAGAGTTCGTTCATACCCTCGGCGATGCGCATATCTACCTTAATCATATCGACCAGGTGAAACTGCAACTTACCAGGACCCCTTTACCTCTTCCTGAAATGGTCCTTAACCCTGATGTGAAAGACATCCTTGGTTTCAGATTCGAAGATTTCAGCCTGGGCAACTACCAGTCACATCCGCATATCAAAGGAGAAATTTCTGTTTAATACTGAACTATGCTTGCAATTATCGTAGCTATTGCCGAAAACCTGGCCATAGGTAAGAACAATGACCTCCTCTGGCATATTCCCGGAGATCTTAAAAGGTTTAAACAGATCACAGGCGGACGAACGGTGGTTATGGGAAAACGCACTTACTACTCCCTGCCCAGGAGGCCTCTCCCCAATAGGAGAAACCTCGTTATCACTGATGTGGCCGGCGAGATCATTGAGGGCTGCGAAATGGCCTATTCCATTGAAGATGCCAGTGCCAGATGTAATCCTGCCGAGGAAAGCTTTGTTATTGGCGGCGCTTCCATCTACAAACAATTCCTGCCTCTGGCACAAAGGATGTACCTGACAAGGGTGCATAAAGAATTTGAAGGTGATGTGTTCTTCCCGGAGATCAGGTTTGACGAATGGCAGCTGGTTCTGAAAGAGGACATTCCTTTCGACGAAAGCCTTGGTTTTTCCTACTCTTACGAGAATTACGAACGTAAAAAATGAACTACCCGGGAAACAGGCCCTTCAACGCTGCAGCAATGCTGATCGGCTTTCTTATTCTCATTTCAGCAGCGGAAGCCTGTCGAAAGAAGAACTATTCCTACGATGTCAGTGCAAATCTTTATGTCGCCAATAATGTTGTTTTTGTGGAAAGGGGACTGGTACATACCTTTAATCTTCTGCTGAAAACAAACATGAACCCGGCCATAAGGAGGGACGGGGTAGGGATAATCGATAAAGCGATCATTCATTTTGATACTTCTGCTAACCTGATTACGATAAAGTATCAGAATAATATATGTGCCGACAGTGTTGTGAGGAATGGGCAGATTTTCATCCGGATGAGTGGTGATTTTTTTTCAACCGGTACTGTCGCGATCTTGTATTTTTACAAATATTCTGAGGACGGCAGGCAGTTCGCCGGCACCGACAGCCTTGTAAACCTGGGTGCTCCGGCTGGAGGGAGATGCAGTTATAAATCATTCATCGACAGCCTGGTGATCAAGCAGGACTCAGGTTCAAACTCCACCTGGCATTCTGAATTTCAGTATAACATACCTTCTGTCCTGAAGCTGCCTTCCGACAGCATTAATCCGGTTATTATTACAGGTACTGCCGGCGGATGGACTGATGAAGGATATAACTTTACCCTGGAAATAAGCATCCCGCTTGTTAACAGAATCTACTGCCCGTGGATACGTGAAGGTGTTCAGCAGGTTTCAATTCCGGCTCTTGAAATAAGCTCGGGAAGTATAGAATATGTTAACATGGCATCATGCAACAACCGGGTGACATACAGGTTCGGGAGTTCAATGTTTGAATGGTGGATCAATAAGAAAAAGCTGATTTTCTGAACCTGGGGTCTCAGGTCTTCCGCTTTTCCTTTTTCGCAGCCGGGAACAACACATTATTTAATATCAGCCTGTAACCCGGTGAATTCGGGTGCAGGTTCAGGTCGGTGGGAGGATCGCCAACAAGGTGCTGGTAATCTTCCGGGTCATGGCCTCCAAGAAATGTCCATGTACCTTTTCCGAAGTCCCCGTGTATGTATCTTGCCTCGTTCAGGGATTTGTTTTCTCCGAGGATCAGCACATTCGGTTTCAGGTATTTCTCATTAAAGGCAGTGGTTTGTCCCATAAATCCATGGATGAGGGTTTCATGGTCCTGGCAAAGCATGGTTGGCACGGGATCCCATTTTGCCGAAAAGTCGAAGAGGGAGAAAAAATCATTGTTCCAGTTCAGGTTCTTTGGCCTGGTATCGGTGACATCTATAGACGAAATTTCGTACTCATAAGGATTGTGGACGAGCGAGAAATTCTGGAAAGCAAAACATTTCTGAAAATCAAGCCTGGAGTCTGCCGATTGGTCCATGGGGTCGCCGTCAAACATCACATCGCAGATATCGATACCCTCGGCCGATAAAGCCACATCATAACTATCTGGAGCCGAGCACATTGAAAACAGGTAACCTCCCCCTGCGACGAAATCACGAATCTTCTGCGCAACGGCCAGTTTCATCTGAGAAACCTTTGTAAAACCCAGCTTGCGTGCAGTTCCTTCCTGGAGTTGTACATCTTCATTGTACCAGGGAAAATTTTTATAAGCAGCCCAGAACTTACCATATTGCCCGGTGAAATCTTCGTGATGCATATGAAGCCAGTCATATAAGGGCAGGAGTCCCTGCAGCACCTCATCATCATATATAATGGTATAGGGGATCTCGGCATAGGTAAGTACAAGGGTAACGGCATCATCCCAGGGTCTTTTATTCTTGGGAGAATAAACAGCTATCTTAGGTGCCTTATGGAGTTTGATCCTATCCATATTAACCTGAGGATCTGCAATCTCCTGGAGTATTGCATCGACCTGGGCATCGGCCAGGGCCTGAAACGTCACCCCCCTGATATTACATTCATTCTCGGTTGCCTTATTGTACTGCATCAGGAAACTGCCCCCGCGGTAATTCAGAAGCCAGTCGACCTGGACCTGCTTTTGCAGCAGCCAGAATGCGATCCCGTAAGCTTTAAGGTGATTTTTCTGAGCCTCATCCATAGGCAGCAGTAGGTAAACAGCTTTCAGCTGAGTACTTAAAACAAGAAAGAGAACAAGAAGAAAAAGCCTGTTGTTAGAACGGCATATCCGGGTGATCATTTTCATCCATTTTCGACATGATGGTGCGGGTTCTCACTGAACCATCAAACGATGTATTGGCCGAAATAGTATTCGAAGGAGGGTACTCCTGCTCAATATCTGCGAATTTGGCGTACTTCGAGATGAACTTAAGCTGGATGTCCTTCAGAGGGCCGTTACGGTTCTTTGCAATGTATACTTCCGCTGCACCCGAGGTGGATTCACCATGCTCGTCAACATCAATCTTGTAATATTCAGGCCTGTATATGAACATTACCATGTCGGCATCCTGCTCAATTGAGCCGGATTCACGAAGGTCGGAGAGGATAGGTTTGGCAGCTGCTGAACGCTTTTCGGAGGCCCGGCTGAGCTGGGAAAGAGCGATCACCGGAACGTCAAGCTCCTTGGCAAGTGTTTTCAGACCTCTCGATATGCTGCTGATCTCCTGTTCCCTGTTGCCCTTGGTCTCATGGCCTCCCTGCATGAGCTGAAGATAGTCGACAATGATCAGCTGCACATCATGCCTGGCTTTGAGCCTTCTGCACTTGGCACGGAGGTCAAAGATCGAAAGGGCTGGTGTATCGTCGAGAAAGATAGGAGCTTCAAGCAGACTGCCGATCTTGACGTTCAGCTGCTTCCATTCGTATTCCTCCATTGTTCCTTTCCGAAGCTTTTCCTGAGGTATTTCAGTTTCAGAAGAGATAAGGCGGGTGACCAGCTGAACCGCCGACATTTCCAGTGAAAAAACCGCAACCGGCTTCTTGAAATCGACGGCTGCATTCCTGGCCATTGTAAGAGCGAAAGCGGTTTTCCCCATGCCCGGACGGGATGCAATGATGATCAGGTCGGATTTCTGCCAGCCGGATGTGATCCGGTCAAGTTCGGTAAACCCTGAGCCAACGCCTCGAAGCGAGCCTTCATGGCCTCGGGCAGCTGTGATCTCCTTAATGGCCTCCTTGATGATGGCCTGCATATCCATATAAGTTTTACCGATACTGCTTTCACTGATCGAGAACAAACCTGTTTCAGCTTTGTCGAGCAGGTCGAAAACATCCGATGAGTCCTCGTATGCGTCCTTGATGATCTCCGAAGATATCCTGATCAGCTCCCTTTGAATATATTTCTGCAGAATTATCCTGGCATGGAACTCAATATTGGCGGCTGAAGCCACCCTGTTGGTGAGGTTTGTGATATAATATGCGCCGCCCACGATATCCAGTTCACCTGCCTGCCTGAGGTCTTCGGTCACGGTAAGTATGTCGACGGGCTGGTTGCTTCCGTAAAGCCGGTGAATGGCAGAATAAATTTTCTGATGCTGTTCCTTGTAGAAAACATCAGGCTTGAGTATTTCAATTACCTCCGCAAGTTTGTCATTCTCAAGCATCATTGCTCCGAGGACGGCTTCCTCCAGGTCGACTGCCTGGGGAGGTACCTTGCCATATTCAAGGACGTTTTCAGGAGACTGGAGGTTGTCGCTCTTTCTTCTGCTTACTCTTGTCTGGCCCTGGGATGTGAACCCTCCGCCAGTATTCCCTCTCTTCTGATTGCTTCCTCTCTCTTCCATCCGCCAAAAATACTATGAAACTCAAAGATGCCGGTATAATCCCGCAGAATTAGTTTTCAACAATCACAGCGCAAACAGCAGGCCTATATGCCCCCAGGCATGCCACCAGTTATTGCTGAACTCCGGGCTCAGGACTATCTGTTCAATCTCGATGCCGACGGCCCCACAGGTAAAAGTGAATCCAAGGGAAGACTGGGAAACTAACCTTATGATCGAGGCAGAAGGTATGGTATACACACTGTTGCTGTTGATTAGTCCGCCCTGGAGGGTCGCATCATAACCGATCACGCGCCCCGAGCCCTTCAAACTAAAAAAATACTGCATTACCCTTGCACCCCTGGCAATGAGAACCCGTTTTTTCCTTACCCCGAGGTCGGAGAAAAAATCGTTAAACCATCCAAGCCTAAGGTTAAATCCTCCTCCAAGATTGGTATACAGGGTCCCCAGGGCTGCGTTTCCCGAAAGTATCAGCTGGGTATGTGCAGTGTTGATGATTCCTTTGCTGAGAGAAACAGTATAGTTTATTACTGCATCGGTTGAGATCTGGTATTCCCAGCCCAGGGGCTCATTATTGTAAGGAACATATTTATGGAACAGGTCTTGCACAGTCCCTCCCAGTGAAGGCGGACCTATAACCCCCAGTCCGAGTTCCGAAACCTGCCTGAAATGGTGGGTTTCATCATTAGTGACTTTGAAACTCCCGAAGTAAAGGTATGAAGCGTAAGGCCTGTCGCCATATAAAATTCCCCCGACCTTGGTCGTCGAGGGTGTATAGAGATTCTGAATAAGAGATAATCCATAGTAGTTCCTGGCTTTGCCCCAGTAAGGAAGTAAAATGTATTTAACCGGATTGTCGCTGAGAGCCGGAGCTACATATTCAAAACTGATACCATTGGTGAAGAACTGGTCAGTATAATCAAAAATGTCATTGTCGAATCCGATCTTCAGAACCCTGTCGGGGCTCAGGGTGATTGCCGACTGGAACGCCGAATCTCCCAGTTTCTTTAACAGTTCCGTGTTCAGTGGTTCCGAAAAATCAGGCCTGAACTCCCCGGTCCGCAGTTGCTCAATGGTCTTCAAGCGAACAGAATCAGTCTGCCTGTAGGTTGT